>Ga0209034_10000431_pt1 | contig 21085 bp, 18 predicted proteins | sample MarorgKNORR_S2LV_2_FD_188219 | JGI IMG/M metagenome (GOLD analysis project Ga0209034, IMG submission 188219) | Marine microbial communities from the Southern Atlantic Ocean, analyzing organic carbon cycling - 250m_A/KNORR_S2/LV (SPAdes) (version 2) | ecosystem: Environmental > Aquatic > Marine... | reverse complement strand
GGAGACCCTGATGGTGCATTGTCTGACCAGTTGGCAAGCACTTCTAGGTGAACGTCAGTCTGATTTTCATCTAGGTAAAATTTACTAGGTTGGACGTCATCCTTAATTCCACCTTCAAAAATTAAATCAATCCCAGGTTCTATTGAGGATTTACCAATAAACATTTCCGGTGATGCGTTTAACTCTAAGGTGAAAAATCCTAGAAGAAAAGTTAAAAAATAATGACGACCTTTAATTTGCATTGTTTACTTCTATTAACTGGTAAAGTAGAAAATACCTAACAAAATCAGAGTAGTTGAGATGGTGCCTTTAATAATAAAAAATAGAACTGATCCTTTAAGGGTGTAGCTCAGGATCTTTTTTTTATTCGATTTTAGCTTTTCTAACAACTCAAAAACTCATTATTCATTGAAATTAATATACATAGTAATGATAATCATTCTCATTTCAATTAATTTTTTTTAAGGATCTAAATGAACAAGACGATTTTGGTTTTTATTAGGTTTTTCCAGCACGATAATAACCCTCTAAATAAAATTCTAGGTTATAATTCCACTTATATTTATTGATAGTTTAATCAAACTCGATGGCAACAAAAAATCTATATAAAATTACTTTTACCAATCAAGGCAAACTCTATGAGGTTTATGCTAAAAGTGTATCTAACAGTAATTTACTTGGATTTATTGAAATAGAGTCATTGGTATTTGGAGAGAAAACTTCTTTGGTTGTCGACCCATCGGAAGAAAAAATAAAAACAGAATTTGAAGGCGTTAAGCGCACCTACATACCAATGCATTCTGTTTTGAGAATAGATGAAGTTGATAAAGAAGGTGTCAGTAAGATCAGCAAAGCAGAAGGCAATAATGTTACACAATTACCCAACACTGTCTTTGTCCCTGATGGTAAGTCAAAAACTTAATTATCCAACTCAGGAGTGAATGATGCTCACCATTGAAGGGCCACCATCTCACTCACCTTATCGACTGAATCAACTTTTAATTGAGTTACAGAATATTGATGCATCCATCACCTCAATCGGTGCTCGATATATACATTTTATTAGTAACGATCAAGACTTAACTGACAAGGATTATGATGTCTTGAATCCGCTACTAAGCTATGGACCTGATTGGGATCTTGGTCCAAGCAAAGGCGATAAAATAATAGTTATTCCTAGGATTGGTACCACCTCTCCATGGTCCAGTAAAGCCACAGATATTGCACACGGGTGTGGATTGTCCAGCATCAATAGAATCGAGCGAGGATTAATCTACACATTAGTTGACTTAACTGATGACGACTCTCTAAGAACTCATTGTTTTGCCGCACTCTATGATCGAATGACTCAGCAAGCAATAACACAATTTGATCAACTGGACAGTATGTTTGATATTGATCAGCCTCAATCATTCACAACAATCTCAATACTCACTGAAGGGATCAAGGCTTTAGAAGCAGCAAATATTGAATTAGGTTTAGCCCTTAACAACCAGGAAATGAATTATCTAGTAGAACAATTCCAAATTTTAGAAAGGGACCCAACGGACGCTGAATTGATGATGTTTGCTCAAGCCAATTCTGAGCATTGTCGCCATAAGGTTTTTAATGCTGAATGGACAATAGATGGAAAGCCAGAACAATACAGTCTGTTTGATATGATCAAACACACCTATCAATCAAATTCTGAAGGTGTTCTATCGGCCTACAAGGATAATGCTGCTGTCATGAGTGGAGGCCCAGGGCACTGGTTTATGCCATCAACTAGTGACCAAAGCTATTCATTTATTGAAGACAATATTCACACTATGATGAAGGTAGAAACTCATAATCATCCCACAGCCATATCACCTTATCCTGGAGCTGCTACAGGCTCAGGTGGAGAAATTAGAGATGAAGCAGCCACTGGTAGAGGTGGAATGCCTAAAGCCGGTTTAACAGGCTTTGCTGTTTCTCATTTGCGAATACCCGACTACATTCAGCCTTGGGAGAAGAGTATTGGGAAACCAGACCGGATTGCTTCTGCCCTTGAAATTATGACAGAGGGACCTATTGGCGGAGCTTCTTTCAATAATGAGTTTGGTCGTCCAAATATTCTCGGGTTTTTCAGAACCTTCGAGTTTTCTGAGAATCCAAGTACAAACAACGCATGGGGTTATCATAAACCTATTATGATAGTCGGAGGGTTGGGTAACATATCCGAATCTTCTGTTAATAAGTTAGACACAGAAAAAGATTCTTTGATTATTGTCTTAGGTGGGCCATCTATGCTCATAGGATTAGGCGGTGGATCTGCATCATCTCTTAATGCTGGGGTTAGTAATGAGGATTTAGATTTTGCTTCAGTTCAAAGAGACAATGCTGAGTTAGAAAGACGAGCCCAAGAAGTCATAAATCGATGTTTCAGCCTAACCTTAGATGAAGAATACAAGGGAGAGAATCCAATTATCCTGATTCATGATGTGGGTGCGGGAGGCCTGTCAAATGCAGTTCCTGAAATTATAGATCACAGTAAGATGTCTGCGGATTTAGAGTTAAGGAAAATATTTAATGCTGAACCGGGTTTGTCGCCATTAGAAATTTGGTGTAACGAGGCTCAAGAACGCTATGTTCTTTCCATTAACCCTGAGCACTTAGATTTATTTGATGAGATCTGTCAACGAGAACGCTGTCCTTATGCCGTTATCGGCAAAGTCAATAATCACGGCTTTTTGAAAATGAATGATTCACATTTTGATAATTCACCAATTGACATGCCGATGGATGTACTTTTTGGGAACCCACCGAAAACTCAATTATCTATAAGTAGAGAATCAACAAATTTGCTTGATGACTCAATGCAGGGTATCTCGATTCGTGAAGCGTGCGAACGAATTTTAAGATTCCCTACAGTGGCTGATAAAACCTTCTTAATTCATATTGGAGATCGAACAGTTGGTGGACTAGTTTCTCAAGATCAATTTGTAGGGCCCTGGCAAGTGCCAGTAAGTGATGTTGGGGTTACCTTAAAAGATCATTACTCTAAGAAAGGGGAGGCAATGGCAATGGGGGAGAGAACACCAGTAGCCACAATCAATCCTGCTGCTTCTGGAAGACTTGCAGTGACTGAAGCCATAACAAATATTTTAGCTGCTCCCGTCAATGATATCTCTGACATAAAATTTTCAGCCAATTGGATGTCATCAATTAAGACAGATATTCAAAAACAGGCTCTTTTCGACACTGTTCAGGCGATAACTTTGGATTTTTGTAGCAAAATTGGTCTAACTATACCTGTAGGTAAGGACTCATTGTCTATGCAGACCACTTGGAGTGAAGAGAATACAGACAAAGAAATTACAGCGCCCCTATCACTCATTATTTCAGCGTTTGCACCTATTGATAATGTAACAAAGACAATTACTCCACAATTGAAAGAGTCCAATAATAGTTTGCTGATCTTAATTGATTTAGGTGAAGGGAAGAACAGATTAGGCGGATCATGTCTGGCCCAAGTTTATTCCCGATCATTGGGACAACCCGCTGATTTGGAGAACCCTTTTTGTCTGACAGATTTTTTTAATGCGGTGACTGAATTAAAATCTTTGGATAAAATTATGGCCTATCATGATCGCTCAGATGGTGGTTTATTTGCCACCCTTTCCGAGATGGCATTTGCAGGAAATATGGGTGTTAATATTGATCTTAAGACAGCCTCGAAAGAAGAAAGTATAAGTTTGCTGTTTGCTGAAGAGGCAGGTGCTGTAATTCAAGTTAATGCTTCAGATCTGGACCTCGTTATGGAGATTTTAGGAAAGTATTCTCTCGATCAGTCCGCTGTAGTGATTGGCGAGCCTACCCCATCTAAACAAATCAAAATTCAGACCAACCATGATTATACTGAGAGTTTTGAATTAAGAGCATTGAGAGAGATGTGGTCTGAACTTTCTTTTAGGATGCAGTCAATTCGTGATAACCCTGAATCTGCCAAAGAAGCTTTTAATGCTCTACTTGATGATAATGATCCAGGTTTGAGTTCCACAATTACATTTAGTCAGCCACATCAAGAAGACTTAATAAAATTTAAAGACCAGCGACCAAAAGTAGCTGTTCTTAGAGAACAAGGCGTGAATAGCCATGTGGAGATGGCAGTGGCATTCCATAGAGCAGGTTTTGAAGCAATTGATGTGCATATGACAGACATTATTAGTGGCCGTATTGGTTTAGATGATTTTAAAGGTTTGGTTGCTTGTGGAGGCTTTTCATATGGTGATGTCCTAGGAGCAGGAGGAGGATGGGCAAAATCTATATTATTTAACCCATATGTCCGAAATATGTTTGAGGCTTTCTTTAATCGCTCTGACACTTTTACATTAGGTGTATGTAATGGATGCCAGATGTTATCCCATTTGAGGAATATTATTCCAGGTGCAGATCATTGGCCACGATTTGTTAAGAATTTATCAGAACAATTTGAAGCTCGGTTAAGTTTGGTTGAAGTCACCAAGAGTCCGTCTTTATTTCTTAAAGGTATGGAAGGGTCAATACTACCAATAGCCACCTCGCATGGCGAAGGCCGAGTTGAGTATTATCATAATGATGACCACAATCAATTGAACCAACACAATCAGGTAATCGTTAGATATGTTGATAATTATGGACAGCCTACAAACCAATACCCTTCTAACCCGAATGGGTCAATAGATGGTGTTGCCGGATTTTGCTCTGAAGACGGAAGAGTAACTGTTATTATGCCTCACCCAGAAAGAGTTATCAGAAGCGTGCAGCATTCATGGTCTTCTAGTGATTGGGATGATAATGGCCCTTGGCTAAAAATTTTTCATAATGCTAGAGAATGGATTGACTAAAGCTCACCATTTTTTACAAAAATAATCGATCTATTTAAATGAAGTAAGTAGAATCTTCATACCAACTTAAAAACTAATTAAATATGAATATGAATAAAATAATTGATGATCTTGATCCTGAATTAGCAAAAGCAGTAAAGCAAGAACAACAAAGACAAGAAGAGCACATTGAGCTAATTGCTTCTGAAAATTATGCAAGTCAAGCAATTATGGATTTACAAGGGTCAGTGCTCACCAACAAATACGCAGAAGGCTACCCTGGTCGACGCTATTATGGTGGCTGTGAGCATGTTGATAAGGCTGAAGTCATAGCTATTGAAAGAGCTAAAGAATTGTTTCAGGCAGATTACGCTAATGTTCAACCTCATTCTGGCTCACAAGCTAATATGGCAGTGTATATGTCGTTGCTTGATCCAGGAGATACTATTCTAGGGATGAGTCTTGCTGATGGTGGCCATTTAACTCATGGAGCTAAAGTCAATTTTTCGGGAAAGTTATATCGTTTTATATCCTATGGGTTGAATTCAGAGACTGGAGAAATTGATTATTCTCAAGTGGAAAGGTTAGCTAAAGAACATTCACCAAAAATGATTGTCGCTGGATTTTCAGCCTATTCTCGAATTGCTGATTGGGAAAGATTTAGAATAATAGCTGATTCAATTGGCGCATATTTAATGGTTGATATGGCTCATATTGCAGGTTTAGTTGCTGCTAATTGTTACCCAAATCCTGTGCCTATTGCTGATGTAACAACCTCGACCACTCATAAAACTTTAAGAGGACCTAGGGGTGGAATAATTTTAGCAAAAGACAATGAAGAAATTCATAAAGCCATTAATAAACAAGTTTTCCCAGGAACACAAGGTGGACCATTAATGCATGTTATTGCGGCAAAGGCTCATGCTTTTCTAGAAGCAATGCACCCTGATTTTATTGGTTACCAAAAACAAGTTATTGCAAACGCTAAACTTATGGCTAAATTATTCCAAGACTCAGGATATAGCATTGTTTCTGGCGGTACAGATTGCCATTTATTTTTAGTTGATCTCACCAATCAGTCTATCACTGGAGCAGATGCAGAAACCGCTTTAGGGCAAGCAAACATTACATTGAATAAAAATTCTGTACCCAATGACACTAAGTCACCAATGGTAACCAGTGGTTTAAGGATTGGAACACCTGCAATTACAACCAGGGGTTTTGGTCATGATGAAGTTGTTACCTTAGTTGGAATGATTGATTCGGTGTTAAAGAATCTAGATGACGAGGCAACAATTGCTTCCATTAAAGCAGAGGTCACGACACTTTGTCAGAGATTTCCTGTGTATATTTCCTAGCCGATTATGTTTTGCCCCTATTGCGGTAATCAGGAAACCAAAGTGATTGATTCACGCTTAGCTGGTGACGGATATCAAATAAGAAGAAGAAGAGAATGCTTAAAATGCACTGAGCGTTTTACTACATTTGAGTCAGCTGAACTGGTTCTACCTAAACTAGTTAAAAGAGATCAATCAAGAGAACCTTTTAATGAAAGCAAATTAAGAAATGGGATACTGACTGCAACTGAAAAAAGACCAATCAGTATAGAAGTAATAGAGGAGCTTATTTCAAGAGTTGTTATGAAGGTTCAAAAGTTAGGAGAACGAGAAATACAATCAAGAAAATTGGGTGAAATTGTGATGCAAGAACTTAGGGAAATTGATGAAATTGCTTTTGTTAGGTATGCCTCAGTTTATAGAAGGTTCCAAGATGTAGAGGAATTTGAGAAGGAAATTGAATCACTTAGAGACACCCCTTCAGCCACAGATGCTCGCTCACAGATCTCTATTTTCCCTGAAGAGGAAGATGATGAATGACTCTGATGGGCATCAAAAGTTCATGCATCATGCTCTTAAGTTAGCAGAAAAAGGCATGTTTAGTTGTAAACCAAATCCAAGAGTGGGTTGTGTAATCGTTAAAGATAATAAAATTGTTGGTGAGGGTTGGCATAGAAAACCAGGAGAAGATCACGCTGAAATCATAGCAATTAGACAAGCCTCAGAGGCTGCACGAGACGCCACAGTTTATATTTCTTTGGAGCCTTGTACTCATGAAGGCAGAACTCCACCTTGTGTCGATGCATTGGTTAAGGCAAAGGTTAAAGAAGTGGTTTTTTCAATAATTGATTCAAACCCTAACGTGTCTGGTCAAAGTGTAGGCATCTTAGAAGCCAATGGAATTAAAACTACACAGGGGATACTTGAGGATGAAGCCAGAGATTTAAACATGGGTTTTCATCAACGCATGGTCATAGGAAAACCTTATGTTAGAACAAAAATAGCTGCCAGTATTGATGGTCGAACAGCGCTCTCTAACGGAAAAAGTCAGTGGATTACTTGTAAGGAATCACGACAAGATGTTCAGCAATGGAGAGCCAGAAGTTGTGCTGTCCTTACTTCAAGTCAAACTGTTTTGATGGATGACCCATCAATGAATGTTAGGTTGCCAGATTTTGATGATGATAATCAACCGTCAAGAATTATAGTGGATAGCCGCTTACGAACTAATGGTGAAGAAAAAATATTCACTTTAAGAGGGGAAAGTGTCGTTTACACATTAATGGAGTCTTTTGGAGAGGAGAGGGACAATCTAGTGAGAGTTGATGCAGATAATGACCATGTGAGTTTAACCCAAGTTTTTAATGACATGGCAATCAAAGAATTTAATGAAATATTAATTGAGGCAGGATCACAACTTAACGGGGCATTGCTTCAAGAAGATTTAGTTGATGAGATTATTATTTATTTTGCCCCTTGTGTTCTGGGAAATGGCTCAAAAGGAATGTTTGATCTGCCTATTTTTTCTGATTTATCTGATAGATTTAATTTTCATTTCGACTCTATTAATCAAGTTGGAACAGATCTAAGGATAATATTGAAGAAATAGCAAACATATATTCTAATTATAGCTATTGACGACCTTATAGAATTTGATATGTTAGCCAGACATATCGAAGGAATCTTTAAAAAAATAAAAGAAAGATGAACAAAACAGATCAAGAAACCGTTAATTTTGCATCCATTGAGCAGATTATCCACGATATACGCTCAGGTAAAATGGTCATTATTGTTGATGATGAGAACCGAGAAAATGAAGGTGATCTTATGATTGCTGCTGACAAAGTGAAGCCAGAAGATATAAATTTTATGACTCACAATGGCAGAGGCCTCATTTGCCTTACTTTGACAAAAAGCAGGTGCAATAAGCTGCACTTGCCTCTTATGGCTACTGAGAATTATGATCTAGAATCTACCAATTTTACAATTTCAATAGACGCCTCAGTAGGGATTACAACTGGTAGCTCAGTTCAAGATAGAACGAGAACAGTAAAGGCTGCCATTGCTCCAAACGCAAAACCTGAAGACATAAAACAACCTGGCCATCTTTTCCCATTGATGGCGGATCCGGGTGGAGTGCTTATCAGAGCAGGACACACAGAAGCAGGATGTGATTTGACGAGACTTGCTGGATTAACTTCAGCAGCAGTGATCGCAGAAATCTTAAATGAAGATGGCACCATGGCAAGAAGACCCGAACTCATCAATTTTGCTAGAAAACATCAAATCAAGATTGGCACTATAGCTGATTTAATTCAATATCGTATTGCAAACGAATAGACTATTACAAATTCATCACTCAATTAAAATATTAGTGGTTTAAAGTGTTGAGTTTTAGTGAAAAGAATGAAGATAATAAGAAGACCAAAAAATAATGATCCAATGTTCAAGAATGGGTCCGTTATTACTATTGGTATCTTTGATGGAGTTCATTTAGGCCACCAGTCCTTAATCAAAAAACTTAAGCAGAAAGCGGTGCAGATGGGTCTGCCATCTATTGTTTTTAGTTTTGAACCAACACCGAATGATTATTTTTCTAAGAAACAAAATAAAAGATTAACTTCATTAAGAGATAAACTCAGATTGATTGATGAATTTCAGATCGATTATCTCTACTGCCCACCCTTTGATTCAACAATGGAAAATCTATCACCGAATCAATTTATAACAAAGCATCTGATTAACTTGTTTAATCCTAGATACATGGTTATTGGCGATGATTTTAGGTTTGCAAAAGACAGAAAAGGCTCTATCAAAGATCTTGTAATTACAGGACAGTCTAATAATTTTGAAGTTGAGCAAATTACTAGCATCGTTGATAGTAATACTAGAATTTCGAGTAGTCTAATCAGAGATTCTCTATCAAATGCTAACCTCATGCTTGCAAAACAGATGTTGGGAAGAAATTATTCCTTAATTGGACGTGTTATTTATGGTCAACAACTTGGCTCTACATTAGGTTTCCCTACTGCAAATATTGATCTTTCAAAAACGAATAACCCGCTTCGAGGTGTCTTTTGTGTAAAAGTATCGTTACCTGATGCAACTAAGACAATTTTTGGTATCGCCAATATTGGATTCAAACCGACTATTGGAGGACAAAAACTTAATTTGGAAGTTCACTTACTAGATTTTGATAAAGATATCTATAAATCTTATATAAAGATTGAATTTTTAAGTTATCTTAGAAAAGAAAAAAAATTTAGTGGGTTAGACGCATTAAAAAGACAAATTGATCAAGATATAGAAGCAGCTAAACAATATTTCAGCACTCTTGATAGGCCTTAGTTATGAGTAAAAAAAGTGAAAAATACGAGCGATTTTCTGGCAAAGGCAGAACTGGCACACGACAATTATTATTACAGATTTTATATCAGCATCAATTGAACCAAGATGATCTAGAGACTCTTATGAATCAATCATTAAAGATCAAAGAATTTTCTAGAATAGATCAAGACTATTATCGGATTCTATTAGCTGAGGTGCTTGAGAATCAGAGTCACATTGAAGAAATAATCTCAAAATATTTAGATCGACCAATTGAGCAGATTGACCCCATTGAGAAAGCCATTATGTGGATTGCAGTGTCAGAAATTTTATTTCATCCTGATGTTCCAGTTTCTGTGGTGATTAATGAAGCTGTTGAGTTAGCTAAACTCTTTGGTGCAGAAGGAAGCTTTCAGTATGTTAATGCTGTTATTGATGCCTTCCAACATGCCCATTCTCAAAAAGGTAAATAGGTGAAAGAGGCAGATATTATAAATGCTTTGAAACTTTCAATCGACCAATCCCACCCTGATGTTTTATTACCGATTGGAGATGACGGATCAATAATTAACTTAGAAAATAATAAGCAAATGGTAACAGTTACTGATGCCATAACAGTTGACGTCCATTACCCAGCAGGAATAGAAGCAAAAGCAATAGGACACCGATGTTTAGCGGTTAATCTAAGCGACATGGCAGCTATGGGAGGAGTACCAAGGTGGGCAAATTTAGTTTTTAGTATGCCTAGTATAGATCCGAATTGGGTAAAGGATTTTATTGATGGATTTTCAGAAATTGCCAATCACAATGATATTAATTTAACTGGTGGAGACACTGTTCGAGGACCAGAATTTTTTACTGTTTCCCTGCAAGGATATGTTGAGAAGAATCAATATATAAGTCGAAACGGTGCAAAAGTTGGCGATTTGATTTATGTGTCTGGAAGTCTCGGATCAGCAGCTTACGGTTTGGAATTAATCAAACAGAATAATTCTGCTCTTAGAAATGATTTTACTGATGCCTTTCTATACCCTAAACCAAGAAACAATGAAGGTTGTTTAATCGCTAAATATGCCTCCGCTATGATCGATATATCAGACGGATTTTTTATTGACCTACAGAAAATCTCAAGTCACATAGGTTTGGGGTTTACAGTCGATGTTTCAAAACTACCTATAGATGCTAATTTGATTAATGAATTGAGTGTAAATAGGGCTATTGAATACGCACTATCGGGTGGCGATGATTATGAATTATGTTTCACCATTCCAAATCAATTAGAACGCCAATTTTGTGATGAGTTATCTTCAGCATCTAATTTAGCCTTTACTTGTGTGGGCGAAATCACGGAATCACATCAGGTATTAACCAAAGGAAATGAAATATATGATTTACCTAAAGAGAACTTTGAACATTTTGAATGATGAGTATTAGTTTTAAAAGAGCAGTAAAGAGCCCATATTTACTTCTGTCAACAGGTTTTGGTGTTGGCTTAATCCCTTTTGCGCCAGGGACTTTTGGAAGTGGCTTAGGGTTGTGTTTATATATCTTTTTTGCTCATTTCTCATTCCCCAATGTAAACGTATTTTTTGTTTTTTTGTTGTTGTTAGCTGCCAGTCTTTTTGTTGTTGATCGCTCACTAAAGGAAATAGGCAATGGGGATCATAATGAGATTGTGATAGACGAAATGTTAGCAATGATGCTAGTCGCTCATTTTATACCTGCAGATCCCAAATGGGCAATAACAGCATTTTTAATTTTTAGGTTCTTTGATATTGCCAAACCCTTCCCAATCAAACTGATTGAGAGGAGCTATAACAATGCTCTTGGAATTATGATTGATGATGTGATTGCAGCAATTTATTCAATAATTTTGATTCTAATTTTGAAGTATTTATTGCTCTAAACTTTGGTCAGTATCTTTTAACTCGTTGTCCATTAGAATTTTTATTTTCATCTCAGCATCTTCTAAGGTTTTTTGACATTCCCGTGATAGTTTGACGCCTTGTTCGAATCTTTTTAGAGCCTGATCTAGCTCCAGATCTCCAGATTCAAGTTCTTCCAGAATAGCCTCAAGCTCACTTAATCTTGCTTCTATGCTTTTGTTGTTTTTCTTAGTTGGACTCATGAGTATTAATTATAGCGAAATAGCTTGATTTAATATTGTCCATTTTAGGATTTTTAGATAATATTAGAACCATTCTAAAAAAAATGGGTTAAGGAGAGAATCGTATATGTCTAATGATAGCGAAAGCAAATGTCCTGTAATGCACGGTGCACTTACTACAAATAGTTCTTCAGGAACTTCAAATCAAGATTGGTGGCCAAACCAGTTAAATTTAACAATTCTTCATCAGCATGATCAAAAAACTGATCCTATGAGTGAGGGATTTGATTATCGAGAAGAATTCAAGAAACTCGATTACGATGCTTTGAAAAAAGATCTCAATGATCTTATGACAGATTCTCAAGATTGGTGGCCTGCTGATTATGGGCATTATGGTCCTTTCTTTATCAGAATGACTTGGCATGCTGCAGGCACCTATAGAACTGGTGACGGCCGAGGTGGAGGTGGAACAGGAAATCAGCGCTTTGCACCACTTAACAGTTGGCCAGATAATGGCAACTTGGATAAAGCACGACGTCTTTTATGGCCGATTAAGCAAAAGTACGGTAATAAAATTAGTTGGGCAGATTTATTAATTCTTGCTGGTAATGTTGCCATCGAATCAATGGGAGGAAGAACTTTCGGTTTTGGTGGCGGTCGTCCAGATATTTGGGCCCCAGAAGAAGATATCGATTGGGGTGCAGAAAAGGAATGGCTTGCTAATGAACGATATTCTGGGGAAAGAGATCTAGCTAATCCTCTTGGAGCAGTTCAAATGGGATTAATTTATGTTAATCCACAGGGTCCTGATGGCGATCCAGATCCACTTGCGAGCGGTAAAGACGTTCGAGAAACATTTCGACGAATGGCGATGAACGATGAAGAAACGGTTGCTCTTGTTGCTGGTGGGCACACCTTTGGTAAGGGGCATGGCGCCGGAGCTGAGGACTATGTAGAGGTCGAGCCGGAAGGAGCACCATTGGAAAACATGGGTTTTGGCTGGCAGAGCAGCCATGCATCAGGCATGGGCAGTGATACTATTACCAGCGGCTTTGAAGGCGCTTGGACTGCTAACCCTACACAATGGGACAACGGGTACTTCGACATTCTATTTGGTTATGAGTGGGAGAAGGTGGAAACACCTGCAGGCAAAATTGTTTGGCATGCGGTAGATCAGAAAGAAGAGGACAAGGCACCAGACGCAGAAAACCCTTCTGTTCGTGTACCAACCATGATGACAACAGCGGATATGTCAATGCGCGAAGATCCTGCCTATCGAGAGATCTCAAAACGTTTTCATGAAAACCCTGATGAATTTGCCGATGCATTTGCTAGAGCATGGTTTAAGCTCTTGCATCGTGATATGGGACCTCGTTCTCGTTATTTAGGTCCAGAGGTACCTGATGAAGAGCTAATTTGGCAAGACCCTGTTCCTAATGGTAACAGTGACTATGATGTGAGCGCGGTTAAATCAAAGATCTCAGAAAGCGGATTGAGCGTTCAAGAAATGGTAGAAACTGCTTGGGCCAGCGCATCAACATATCGAGGTTCTGATTTGCGAGGAGGTGCTAATGGTGCCCGTATTCGACTTGCTCCACAAAAAGATTGGGAAGCCAATAAACCAGAACAACTTTCTCGTGTATTAGGAGTACTCGAGGCTATTGCATTAGACTCTGGTGCTTCAATAGCAGATGTTATTGTTCTTGCTGGAAATGTGGGTATTGAGCAAGCCTCAGGTGCTGAAGTTCCTTTTACTGCAGGCAGAGGTGATGCCAGTGAAGAGCAAACTGACGCTGAATCTTTTGAAGCTCTTGAGCCCATGGCAGATGGTTTCCGTAACTTTCAAAAAGAAGGGTCATCAGTTCCTGCTGAGGAAATGTTGCTTGATAAAGCTCAGTTACTTGGCTTGACTGCACCACAAATGACCGTGCTTGTAGGTGGCATGAGAGCTCTTGGAATAAGTTCTGATAATCATGGTGTCTTTACTGAAACACCGGGTAAGTTGACCAATGATTTCTTTGTCAACCTTCTTGACATGGGCGTGGAGTGGAATCCAACAGGAAGTAATTCATACGAGGCGACGGACCGTGCATCGGGTGAAAAAGTAAGAACCGCAACTCGTGTTGACTTAGCATTTGGGTCAAATTCTCAATTAAGAGCCATTGCTGAAGTCTATGGATCTGATGACTCAAAAGATAAGTTCGTGTCAGATTTTATAGTTGCGTGGACTAAAGTTATGAATTCAGATCTTATCTAATATAAGAGCTAAAAAAAATAAAGGGGCTTACAGCAATGTAGCCCCTTTGTCTTGTCATAAATAATACTCAATTCTAGGAGCTATGATAGAATGGCCGCTTAAACAGTGATCAATGACCTTGATTCAACCTGTCTTCTCAAGAATAATTAAGGACCATGACAAAAGAATATAACGCTTCAGATATTGAAGTTCTCAGTGGGTTAGAACCGGTACAGAAACGGCCGGGTATGTACACTGACACCGTTTGTCCAAATCATCTAGCATATGAAGTAATCGATAACAGTGTTGATGAAGCAATTGTAGGATATTGCAAATCAATTCATGTCAATTTATTTAAAGACGGTTCAGTTCAGGTGAAAGATGATGGGCGCGGAATGCCGGTTGATGACCATCCTGAAGAAAAAGTTCCTGCTGTGGAACTTATTCTCACCCGACTTCATGCGGGAGCGAAATTTTCTAATAAGAGCTATAAATTTTCTGGGGGTCTCCATGGTGTTGGAGTCTCAGTTGTTAACGCTTTGTCAAAAAATTTAGAAGTTTGGATAAAACGTCAAGGTCATGAATACAACTTAAGCTTCAAGGACGGGGAGCGGTCTTCAGAACTTGAGGTAGTTGATACAGTTGGAAAAACCAACACCGGAACCACCATACGTTTTTGGCCCAATAAGAAATATTTTGATAGCTCAAAAATAAAGATCAAAGATCTAAAACATAATCTCAGAGCTAAGGCTGTTTTATGTCCTGGTTTAAAAATTAAGTTTCACGATGAGGCGACTAACGATAAGCAAGAGTGGATTTATAAAGAGGGAGCAAATGAATATTTGTCAGAAGTTTTAGGAGATGCTCCTTGTGTGCCAATCAATCCATTTTTTGGAAAGAACCAAAATAATAAACAAGAAATTGAGTGGAGCCTCACTTGGCCTCAAGATGATCATGAGGGTATTCAGGAGTCATACGTAAACCTGATTCCAACAAAGGCAGGAGGAACTCATGTTACTGGCTTCAGATCCGGACTATCTGAGTCAGTTAAAGAGTTTGCTGATTATAGGAATTTGCTCCCTAGAGGAGTAAAACTGTCTCCTGAGGATGTTTGGTTGGGTTTGAGTTATATCTTGTCGATAAGACTTGAGGACCCACAATTTTCAGGTCAAACCAAAGAAAAATTGAGTTCTAGAGCCGTCTCAAGTTTAGTCTCAAATGTTATTAAAGATGCATTTACACTCTGGTTAAATCAACACCCTGAGGCAGGAGATCAGATTGTTGCTAGAGCAATTGAGAATGCCCAAAAACGAGCAAAAAAGAACGTCAAGGTCAAAAGAAAGAAAGTAACAGGCGGACCAACATTGCCTGGGAAGCTAGCAGACTGTACCAGCGATGAACCTGACCTGTGTGAACTGTTTATTGTTGAGGGTGATTCTGCAGGAGGTTCAGCGAAGCAGGCAAGGGATCGTAAGTTTCAAGCTATTCTTCCTCTTAGAGGTAAAATTTTAAACAGTTGGGAGGTTGAAGAGTCTAACCTTTTAGCCTCTCAGGAGATCAGCAATATTTCTCAAGCGCTTGGAGTTGAACCGGCAACTGAAGATTTGATTAATCTCAGATACCATAAAATTTGTATCCTAGCAGATGCTGATTCTGACGGTCTTCATATAGCCACGCTTATTTGTGCCTTATTTGTGAAGCACTTTAAAAAACTAGTAGAAGACGGTCATGTCTATGTCTCTATGCCGCCCTTATACAGAATCGATGTCGGTAAAGAAGTTTTTTATGCTTTAGATGAAGATGAAAAAGATCATCACCTTAAAGTGATTGAAAAAAAGAAAACTAAAGCCAAGGTCACAGTTACTAGATTTAAAGGTCTGGGTGAGATGAGCCCCATACAACTCAGAGAAACAACCATGTTAGAAAAATCCAGAAGGTTAGTTAGATTAACTATTGAAGATGAGCATGAGACGAATGAGCTGATGGATAAGTTAATGGCTAAAAAACGTTATACTGATCGTAGGGATTGGCTTCAAGAAAAAGGTAATTTAGCAGAAATACAGTAATGGATAAGCAAGAAGAAATGGATTTCAAAAAGACAGTTGGCGGCAACGGGTCAGACGTTCAGCCGTTAAGTGAATTTGTAGAAAAGGCTTATCTTAACTATTCAATGTATGTGATTTTGGATAGAGCGCTTCCATTCATTGGAGACGGTCTAAAACCAGTTCAAAGAAGAATTATATATGCCATGTCTGAACTTGGTCTGTCAGCACAATCTAAACCCAAGAAATCAGCGAGGACCGTTGGAGATGTTCTAGGCAAGTATCATCCTCATGGGGATAGCGCTTGTTATGAAGCAATGGTTAATATGGCACAGGATTTTTCATATCGTTATCCACTGATTATTGGTCAGGGTAATTGGGGATCTTATGATGACCCAAAATCTTTTGCTGCGATGCGTTACACAGAGGCAAAACTCAGTGCTTACACAAAACTTATGTTAGCAGAGTTAGGTCAAGGCACAGTTGATTGGAAGTTAAATTTTGATGGGACACTTAATGAGCCTATCTTCCTTCCTGCTCGTTTACCAAATCTAATTCTAAATGGGGTGACAGGTATTGCCGTAGGAATGTCCACTGATATACCGCCACATAACATCAAAGAAATTGCTTATTTGCTAGATAAGATCTTAAAAAAACCTGAAATCTCTATAGGTCAATTAGTTCGATTAGGAAAAAACTTTCAGGGCCCTGATTTCCCATCTGGAGGAGAGATTATTACTGCCTCAGAAGAAATAAAAAATATTTATAAGACCGGCATTGGTTCTATAAAGATAAGAGCAACGTACAAAAAAGAGAAAAGCCAAATTGTCATTAATCAACTGCCTTATCAAGTCTCAGGTAATAAAATTATCGAACAGATTGCCACCCAGATGAAAGCTAAGAAATTACCTTTATTAACTGATATTAATGATGAATCAGATCATGAAACGCCCATTCGTATTGTTTTAACCCCTAAATCCTCCAGGGTGAATATTGATGAATTAATGAGTCATTTATTTGCCACAACAGATTTAGAGAAGAACATCAGAGTTAATATGAATGTCATAGGCCTAGATGGTAAGCCTAAAGTTTGTGATTTAAAGACATTACTTAGTGAATGGATTAAATTCAGAACCCAAACGGTTAAGAGACGACTTCAATACAGACTTGATGTAGTTGAATCCAGGCTGCACATACTAGAAGGTTTAATGCTGGTGTATCTGAATATTGATGAGGTCATACGCATCATCAGAGAGGAAGATAATCCAAAAGATAAGCTAATAAAAAAATTCAAATTAACTGAAATCCAAGCTGATTCAATATTAAATCTCCGATTAAAAAACTTAGCTAAGTTAGAGGAAGAAAAAATATTGATCGAAAAAACTGAACTGGAAAAAGAACAGGGAACACTAACCAAAGTTCTCAAAAGTAAACAAAAGATTAATGAATTAATTCAAAAAGAAATTTCTGCTGACGCTAAAGAATTCGGTGATGATCGAAGAACAAAGTTTAATGATGCTGCCGAAGTTTCTCAGGCACTTGATCAGACACAACTTGCTAGCAGTGACCCTGTTACTGTTATCTTGTCTCAAAGCGGTTGGGTTAGAGCTGCTAAAGGAACGATAGATGAACCAGAATCTTTGAACTATAAGGCGGGAGATAATTATCTGCACTCGGTCCCTGGTCGAAGTAATCAGTTTGCTGTTTTTATAGATAGCACGGGTAGAGTCTATAGTATTGTTGCGGATACCTTGCCCTCTGCAAGAAGCCAAGGAGAGCCTCTATCCAGTCGTCTCAACCCTCCTGATGGTGCAATTTTTGCTGGGGTTATGTCCGGCAACCCAAAAACCCAATGGCTACTTTCATCCAGTAATGGTTTTGGATTTTTTGTTAAATTAGAAGATCTCTACACAAAGAACAGAAAAGGTAAAACTTGTCTACGCTTATCACCAGATGCTAGAGTCTTGCTTCCCGCCAATGCCTCAAGTGTAGGTTACCCTGAGAACACTTTGATTGTGGCGGCTAATTCAGCTGGAAAACTATTGATTTTTCCCTCCAACCAATTAATGGAGATGACCAAGGGAAAAGGGCTTAAAATTATTGGTATTTCTCCAAAGAAATTTAAAGCAGGAAAAGAAGAGCTAGTGTCTGCTATAGTCATCGGCGAGAAAGATTCTATCAGGGTTTATAGTGGCAAAAAACCAAAGATTATTAGACCCGATGAATTTGATCATTATATGAGTGATCGAGGGAAAAGGGGCAGGGCGGTACCGCCATTTAAGAAAATTGATCACCTGGCAATAGAGCCTAAGTAGATAAAGGATTGCAATGGTTTCATACAACAGTGGTGATTTTAAAAACGGATTAAAAGTTTTAATTGAGGGAGAGCCTTTTAGTATTGTTGAGTCTGAATTCAATAAACCTGGAAAAGGGCAAGCTTTCAATAAGCTTAAATTAAAAAATCTAAAAAACGGTCGTGTTTTAGAGAAAACAGTCAAAATTGGGGCAAGTCTAGAGGCTGCGGATGTCATTATTAGAGAGATGCAATATCTATATAGTGACGGGCAACACTGGCATTTTATGGATACTGAATCTTATGAGCAGTTAGCAATTGGAGGTCAAATAATAGAAGAAATCAAATTCTGGATAGTAGAAGAATCAGTTTGCAGTGTGACCTTATGGAACAATCAGGCGATATCAGTAGAAGCGCCAAATAATATCGAAGTTAAAATCACAGAAACAGAACCTGGTTTTAGAGGCGACACTGCACAGGGCGGAGTTAAACCAGCGGTTATAGAAACAGGCGCGACTATTAAAGTTCCTTTATTTATTGATCAAGGGGAATTAATCAGGGTCGATACCAGAACCGGTGAGTATTTATCTAGAGTTAATAAATAATGCTTAACCAGAAACTAATCTATTACTTTATTGTGACTTTGATGCTTGTTCTGATTGGCTATGGAGTTAAGAATATTTTTTCCCCTTTCTAATCAAAATCTTCCTTCTTATTATGTTTATCAGAAGGTGAACTCCTCTTACTAAAGTATTTAAATGATCGAACCAAAAAAATGAGCACGATGATAAGAACAACAATCATTGCTTCCATAATTAACTCCCGTTAAGTACTTAATTTAACGAACTTTCGCTATGCATTCACCAAATTTAACTTTTTGTCCTGATTCTATGGAGCTAGACCAATCTAAGTTTGTAGATTTTGGAAACAATATTACCACTGTAGAGCCAAGATTAAACCGGCCAAATTCTTCTGCCTTTTCATAAAATTTTGTTCCATCACTTTTTGATGTAATGGACATTGAAGAAACGTTTAAAGCAGCAACCATAATCAGAGAGAAGTTAAAAAGATTATTTTCAAAGTTACTAATCAAGCGTTGATTTTCTACGTATAAATTCTTAATTGTTTGCAGTGCTTTTTGATCAACTCGGTGTGTTTTACCAGAGACCATTTCTGCACTCACTAAAGTTCCTTCATAAGGCAGATGCACACGATGATAATTATAAGGCGCCAGATAAATGCTCATAAAGAATCCATTCTCATAAATCTTAATTAAATCCTTATGATGATTAAGGAATTCATCAAGTTGATAATTTATCCCTTTCACTTGCATTAATCGACCCAATTTAATTGAACCAAATTGGGCAACTGTTCCATCCACTGGTGAGATAATTAATTTAGCATTCTCAGCAATGGGGCGATTATTTAGTGATAATTCTCGCGTAAAGAAATCATTGAAGCTCTTATATTCGTTTATATTTTTTCTTGAATATTCATTAAGTTGAATCTGATAATGATGCATGAAATATTTAATCATTAAGTTTTTTATAAACACAATCCTAGTTTGCGTAACTTTTAATACCAGTTCATGAATTATAGTTTTTAACCACGTCATTTGATTCTTCTACGATGAAAATTATTGTCTCAGGTTTCTTTGTGATCTAATGTAACATCGAAAATTATGAAAAACATCTGTTTACAATCGACTTCAATGCATTCAAAGATTTCTGATATTCTCACAGAGTTGGAGGAGTTACTAGATCAAGAGCATTTATATTACGGTCATGGCACCAGCTCAGCTAGAGATGAGGCTTTAGCAATGGTTTTATCAGTTTTTGACCTTAATTACCCTTTAGACAATGATTTACTGGCCATATTGCCATCCTCTAAGCAATGGTTAGATCTAAATGAACTCTTATCACAAAGAATATTGAATAAAATACCTCTGCCTTATTTAACCAATGAAGCCTATTTTTGTGATCATAAGTTTTTTGTTGATGATAGAGTTCTCATCCCAAGATCACCAATTGCTGAGTTAATAAAAAACAATCTAGAGCCATGGATTGATATTAGTAGAGTAAAAAGGGTGTTAGAAATTGGAACAGGATCAGGCTGTATAGCTTTATCTATGGCCAAGCAATTCCCTCATCTTGAGATTGTTGCTACAGATATTTCAGCGCCAGCTTTAGAGGTAGCCAAGATCAATACCAAAGCAATGAAATTAGAAAATAGAGTCAAGTTAATACAAGCAGATCTGTTTACAAATCTTTCAGGATGTTTTGACTTAATCATCAGTAATCCACCATATGTGGCTCAGGAAATCTTTGAAAATTTGCCCACTGAATATAGTTATGAGCCTCAGAAAGCATTGGTGGCAGGAGAAAATGGACTGGATTTTATCTCAAGAATACTGCAAGATGCTCCTCCATTTCTTAATGATGATGGAGTTTTAATTATAGAGGCAGGAGTCGCATCAACAGAAGTTGAAAGAGTGTATAGCCTTCCTATTAAATGGATTAGCTTTGAACATGGTGGAGAAGGAGTCGCTTTAATTGAGGCAAAACATCTAGAATAGAATTGGATACAATACAGTTATTAATTAAGAGAGAGTAATGGCAGGCAATACAATAGGGAAACTGTTTACTGTAAGCACATCCGGAGAAAGTCATGGACCCGGTATGGCTGCTATTATTGATGGTTGCCCTCCAGGGATGAATCTCTCAGAAGAGGATATTCAAAAAGACTTAGATAAACGCAGACCCGGCCAATCTCGTTTTACTTCTCAACGTAAAGAGCCTGATGAGGTTCAAATTATATCCGGGGTTTTTGAAGGAAAGACCACAGGAACACCAATTAATCTAGCGATTAGAAATGTTGATCATAAGTCTAAAGATTACAGCGACATAAAGGATAAGTT
>Ga0209034_10000429_pt1 | contig 21113 bp, 19 predicted proteins | sample MarorgKNORR_S2LV_2_FD_188219 | JGI IMG/M metagenome (GOLD analysis project Ga0209034, IMG submission 188219) | Marine microbial communities from the Southern Atlantic Ocean, analyzing organic carbon cycling - 250m_A/KNORR_S2/LV (SPAdes) (version 2) | ecosystem: Environmental > Aquatic > Marine... | reverse complement strand
AACTTAATATTTATAATTTAGTTACGAAAAAAGTTGTCAGTTCACTTTGCTCTTCTCATAGTGAATATTCCCAAGATAACTAGAACTATGCTATTAATCATCCATAAAGGTGGCACAATGTTTTCATTGTTTAATAACTGTTCACCGTTCAAGATAGCAAGAAAAGCAAACATTGCAAAGGATGCAACTGATAATAAACCTGATAGCCATTTAGGGAAAAGATTGGTTCGTAAATATCCTATTCCAGTTATGAATATTCCAAGATACATTGAAGACCAACCTGTCCACGCAATCGCTTCTCCAATTGACTCAGATTCTGCACTTAATTCAGCGCTGTTTATAGCATCTGAAACAAGTCCCATACTTAACCCAACAATTATTATTAGTAACCCGGCATCTATGAAAGTATTTCTTTCAACATTCCTTGTCATCATAAAAGCTAGAGGGAGAGTAAGTAATGCATAAGCTGCAATTTTTTCTGTGTGCCCCTTATCTAGAATTCCTGAGGAGCTAATGCCGTCAGGTCCTAAAAGTACATAAACAGCTACTGAACCGAGACCAGCGATTATAAATAATATTCCATTAACCATTTTATCTGTCATAATTCACCTTCCTAAAATTATATATCATCATTTATCAATTATAAGCATTTGATAGAATTTCATATATTTGTTCTCAAATCAATATAATTATTGAATTTATTTTAATTGTTATTTTGTGATAGGATAGCCAAGTTAAATATTTCACAAACATTTGGAGTGGTAATGAAAAAGATATTATGTTTATCAATTTTATCAACGTTCGTTCTTTTACTTGCTTGTTCTGGCTCTTCCGATAGTGAGACAACAAATGAAGAAACAAAAGACGTTACTAAAAGTACAGTTAATGTAACAATGAAAGAGTGGGAAGTAAATGTTGACCCAAATTATAAAATGGGAAAACATATTTCTCCAGGTGAATTAACTTTAACTTTTACCAATGAAGGATTACAAGAGCATAATTTAATACTATTAAACGATAGCAAGCATGAAGATTTACCTTTAACTTCAGATGAATCGATGGTTGATGAAAGTAAATTAGATATACTTGGAGTAATTGCTTCCTTGCAACCAGGGAAAAGCAGTGAGCTTGTTGTAGAAAATTTACCAGCTGGAACTTATGCTTTGATTTGCAACATTCCAGGGCATTATGCTCAGGAAATGGTATATAAAATTATTGCAAGATAAATTGGTTTTAATCAACTAAATGTGATTGCTGTAAAAAGTTGTTATTGATATAAAATATAATTATTAATTTGTAGTAAATTATATATACAGGGGAGTTTGTGTACAAAATAGCAGTTATTGGTCGAGGCCTTATTGGCAGTGCAGCTGGTAGACATTTATCTATGATAAGTGACGGCATAGCAGTTATAGGACCAAATGAACCTGAAGACCCGGTAAAACATGAAGGAGTTTTTGCTAGTCATTATGATGAAGGTCGTATGGTACGTTTTGTTGATCCACAAATTTCATGGTCTATAACAGCTAAACGATCAATTGAAAGATTTTTACAATTACAGATGGATAGTGGGATTAATTTTTTTACGACTTCAGGATACCTAGGCCTACAAGGACCCGAATTTTTAGATTATCTTGAAGGATCAGAATTTTCAGCAAAGACTGTTAACGCAAACTTTAAGCGGATTAATGCGGATGAAATTAGAAAAGATTATCCATTTTTGTCAATTGATGATAATACTGTTGGCTTGGTTGAAGCAGGACTTGCGGGACATATAAGTCCACGAAATATGGTTAATGCTCAAACTAAAATAGCAAGAAAATTAGGAGCAGATATTATAGAACATGAGGTGGAAAAAATTTCTTTAAATAATAAAGCTGTAGAAATTACTCTTGGAAATAATGAAAAATTGTTTGCTGAAAAAGTTTTGGTTGCAACTGGAGCATTCACTGATGCATGTGATTTACTTCCAAAATCTTTAAATTTGATTGTATATGGGCGTACAGTTGTACTGGCAGAAATTGATAAACACTTAGAAGAAATATTGAATATTATGCCAACAATGTACGTGGCTGACAGTAATGCTTATATTTTACCTCCTATAAAATATCCTGATGGTAAAACTTATCTAAAAATTGGAATAGGGAGTAAGTCAGATAAAATATTGAACAGTCGATCAGAGTTGATTGAATGGTTTCAAGGGAAAGGGTCTGAACAGGATTTCCGAGATTTTCGAGAATATATCTCTCATTTGATACCTTCTTTACAAGATTGCGAAAATTGGCACACGAAGAGCTGTGCAGTTACGCAAACAGCAACAGGATTGCCATATATTGATTATGTAGTTGAAGATCGTATTGCAGTGGCGACTGGAGGAAATGGTAAAGCAGCTAAATCAGCAGATGATTGGGGATTGTTCGCAGCTCAAATGATGGTAAATGATAATCGGGATCATCCTATTTCTCATGAAGAGTTACAACTACCGAAAACTGAAGAAAACATTCCAAGAGACTTATAGGTACAAAAGCAAAAAATTTAATTTAAAATATTTGCTTTCTATTCTAAAGCCCTAGTAGGTTTGGTAACCCACTTAAATCACTTACTTCATGGTAATTATATGGAGATACAGTTGCATTCTGATCCACCCATTCGAACCCACGATTGACGTAGACTTTTTGTGGAAAGCGTAGTTGATGAACTGGCATAATATCGTAGTAGAGGCTCGATGATACATGAAGAATTTCAGACCGGTCACACTCCAGTTTTTCTATCATGTATTCAAATGCTTGAAATTGGGGTTTATATGCACCTGCTTGCTCACCTGTGAATACAGCATGGAATGGAGCACCAAGTTTATCAACGTTAGAGTAAATTTGATCTTCTGAAGCATTAGAAAGAATGACCAAAGGGTAATGTTCAGCAAGTTTTGCTAATGGGGCTGGAACGTCTGGATACGGCCCCCAAGTTGGTACTGTGGCCATTATCTCTTGACCATCACTGTCTTTATATTCGATTCCCCACCGTGTACATGCTCGTTTCAATGCGTCTTTTACAAGTTGGGGGTACAATTTGAAGGTTCCTAGAACTTCATCACCACGATAGGCTTCGAAGTCATCTAAGAATTCATCCATATTCTTTTCATCTACACGATCAGCAAAAACTATTCGAGTTGGTGGAGACATTTGAAAGTTAACAAGTGTTCCGTATGCATCAAATGAAATATACTTGGGTTGTGGTTTTGATGGCATAGATCTCTCCTTATAAACTAGGTTCGTTAAAATGTATTAACATAGAGTATATCATTGTTCTTGTTTTTATTTATTAAGCCCTCTTATCATTCCTCTAATGTATGAAATTTGGCCTAGATGTTGAGAAAGTTCTGTAACAAGTCTGCCAACTACAAAAAACCCAGTTACTTTTTTCCCCCCAAATATATAATTCTTTGATAATGATTCATCATTAGTATTTTCAAGAAATTTATTTGTTATTTTTCTTAAAGAATTATAGTAGTTCATTAACCAAGAGAGTTTCATATCAGGAAAATTATTAAGTTCATTTTGTGTGAAACCAAAACCAATTTGATTTTTTAAGTGAGGAAAGTCTTTGTAGTATTTTTCTTTTATCCACATATTTTCATCTTCTAATAAAACTTTATTAATAAGATTATCTTCAACAAGTATCATGTGCCAAAATAGAAATATTATGTTATTTGAATGAGGATTAGGTTTCCAAATAAGTTCTTCATCACTTAATGAATCCAGGGATTTTTTTAGTATCAGATCATACTCATTTAATCCACTTTTTATAGACTCTCTAAAATAATTCATAGATTTATATAGATCTCCTGTTTGCTACTTTAACAAAAATTATAAGGCTATTAAAGGATATTGATTTAACTTGTTGTGCCATTTTCACTTTTGACTTAATGGTTATAATTAAGTTATGAAAAAAAGATTTAATAAGTTACCAAATAATCCTCCTCCACCTTGGCAGTATGTAACAACTGTGAAAACTGGCAATTTATTATTTGTTTCAGGACATGGACCTAAACTTGTAGGATTTGATGATTTTGATACAGCAAATCTACCAATATCAAAAAATAAAACATGGATAACTGGCAGACTAGGTGAAGGAATAACTGTGGAGCAAGCTAAAGTCGCAGCTGAAACTGTTATCGCAAATATGGTTTCTACAATTCAAAATGATATAAAAGATTTCAATAAAATTGAAAAATTTGTAAGACTTTTAATCTTTATTAATGCCACAGAAAATTTCACTGATCACTACGAAGTTGCAAATTCAGCATCCGAATTTTTAATTGAATATTTTGGCGAAAAGGGTAAATGTGCTATGACAGTAGCAGGTATGGATTCAGTATTTTCTAATATACCTGTTGAAATTGAGTTAATTTTAGAATTAAAGAATTAACAAAATATAAATCAATACAAACATTGTTAATTAAATGTTTATAATTTAGTTATGAATAATAAATTTTGTATAGGGAGTATTTTATGGATTTAAGGAGTACATGGAAGCCAGATAAAGAACAAGTGGTTGCAAAAAATGGAATTGTTGCTTCAATGCATCCATTAGCATCAGAAGCAGGAATTGAAATGCTGAAAAAAGGTGGCAATGCTATAGATGCTGCCGTAGCTACTGGATTCGCAATATCAGTTTTAGAACCAAATAATAGCTCTGTTGCAGGAGTTGGATTTATGCATATTAGTTTAAATTCTCAGATAAAAAATTATAAACCTGGTACAAATGTAGTTGTAGAATATGGCCCACGAGCTCCCAAAGCTGCCAGGGAAGACATGTACAAAATAACTGGCCCCGGAGGAGGGATATCAACATATTCTGTTGAAGGGAATCATAATACAGATGGTTATCAATCCATCAGTTTACCGGGTACCACAGCAGGGCTGTGTAAGGCTCATGAGTTATTTGGAGAACTTCCATTAGAGCAAGTAATGGAACCTGCTATTCATCATGCAAAATATGGATATGACGTTTATTGGTTATTAGCTTTAATCATAGGGACCAACATGGAAGAATTACAAAAATTTCCTGGATCAAGAGAAATATTTTTACCTAATGGGTTCCCACCTAAATATATACCTGATCCAAGTTCATTAGATGATATGGCATATAAATTAAAACAAAATGACCTTGGAGTCTTATTGGAAAAAATTTCTAAAGAAGGTGCAGATGGTATGTACAAAGGAGAGATAGCTTTTGCAATAGAAGAAGACATGAAAAAAAATAACGGATTGATAACTATGGAAGATTTAGCTAATTTCAGAGCCGAAGTAAAAAATCCTTTGAGCGTTAAATACAGAGATTTCGAAGTCTTTGGACCTACAGCTCCATGTGGTAGTTGGACTACTTTGGAAACTTTAAATATATTAGAAAATTTTGACACAAAATCAATGGGGCATAATTCTCCAGAATATTTACATATGTTTGTAGAAGCTGCTAGACACGCATTTGCTGACAGATATCATTATCTTGGAGATCCTGATTTTGTAGATGTTCCATTAAGTGGATTACTTTCAAAAGAATATGCCAAGGATGTTTCGCAACAAATTAACAAAAATTATGCAGAATTAGAAAATTCTTATGAAGGAGATCCATGGAATTATTACTCTGATATAGAAATACATGACCCATGGAAATATGAATCACGTAATCCGAATTCAGAATTGAAAAATGGGGAGTATGATCAAAATTCAGATTGTACTACACATTTCAGTACAGCTGACAAAAATGGCAACCTAGTATCTTGCACACAAACAGCAGTGGGGCATTTTGGGTCTAAAGTTGTATCAAAAGGATTGGGTATTTTATGGAATAACGGTATGGTTTGGTTTAATCCTAAACCAGGGTCTAAAAATTCAATAGCTCCTTTGAAAAGACCTCTTGTAAATATGGCCCCAATATTAGCTCGTAAAAATGGCAAACCGTATATGAGCGTAGGGTCTCCTGGTGGACGAAAAGTAAATAACGCAAATACTAATTTATCTATGAATATACTTGAATTTGGTATGGGACCGCAAGAAGCGATAACAACATCGAGATCTGATTCAAGTGGTCCTACAACACTCATCGATCAAAGAATATCGTTTGAAACTGTAAAAATATTGAAAGAGATGGGGCATAAAATTGAAATTGTTGCTGATATGGAATTATGGTATAGCTTTGCAAGACCTTCAGCTATAGTTGTCGATCACGAAAATAATCTTTTACTTGGAGGGTCCGATTCATTTCCTGTAGCTGAAGCCAAAGGGTATTAAATAATTTAACTTTTGACTTAATGGTTATAATAAATTATTAAAAGAAAAAAATATCCTTGGAGAAAATCATGGAAATCGGATTAGGACTTGATTCAACCCTTAACCTAAGTTTAGATGAACAAAATCAACTTTGTGAGACAGCAGTTGAACTTGGTTTCAACAGTATATGGACTCCTGAAGGAACAGGACAAGATTCTTACCAAATTTGTTTAAGAAGATGGGAGGCAACAACAAATATAACCTCAGCTGGAATTACTACAGGTATTGCAGTTTCACCAGTAATTTGGAGATCGCCTATGGCTTTTGCTATGGCAGGTGGTACTGTCAGTCAAATAACAAATGGGAAATTTATCATGGGATTGGGGTCTGGTGGGATATATAGACCTGGAGCTATGAATAGTTTAGGTAAGTCCAAAATATCTGCTCTATCATTAATGAGAGATTATGTAACAATAGTTAGGAAACTAGTAAATGGGGAAACAGTCTCATATAGAGGGAAAACTGAAACCTTATTAGAAGAAAAATTAGCTATATTTCCCTCTCCTAAAACACCAATTTATTTAGGAGCATTAGGACCAAAAATGCTTTCATTAGCTGGAGAATTAGCAGATGGAGCTGCATTAAATTGGTGTAATCCCGAACAGGTTGCATGGAGTAGAGAACAAATAAAATTAGGTGCTGAAAAATCGAATAGAGATCCATCTGAAATCAAAATATCTGAGTACATCAGGATTTGTATTGATGATGAGGATGAAAATCGTGCGAGAATTGCTCTTGCCAAAGCTACAATAGGATACGCATTAGGTCCTACTGTTCCTACTGAAAAAGAAAGACAATTAGGATACAGAGCACATTTTGAAAGAATGGGATTTTCCAAAGAATTAGCTAACTTAGACCAAATGCGAATCAAAGGGGCTTCTCGTGACGAGATTGCTGAAGCATTCCCGTCAAATATCTTAAATACAGTTGGATATTTTGGATCATCTGAAGGTGCTGCAAAGGCTTTCGCTGATCTTTCTAAAGGCTTAGATAATGCTATAGTAAGAGTAGTAAGTTCAAGACCCGGAAACATTAACGGGGCTCTTGATGCAATGAAAGCTTGTTCTCCAAAAAAAATTAATCAGAACTTATAATGAATATTGCAGAAATATGGAAATTAAAAACTCTTAGGAATTTGGATAAGATTTTCATTAAAAAAGATTTACTTAAATTTCATATGCCTGTCATAGTCTCCAAGAAAAATACCATTGGATCTACACACAACAAAGAACCTCATTATAACGTCTTTAGAGATATCTAATTATTTCCAGTGCCAAAGTTCCCATTCTGCATTACCTTGAGCATCTACATCCCAATCAAAAACAATTGCAGCTCCGTTTAATTTAGAAAGAGAAGGAGCAGATGTTTGTAAATAAACAACACCTTTAAATGTAGTTCCTCCATCTTCTGTAAAATGACCAATACCAGTAGCTCTAAATGTAGCTACACCATCAGCAACAATAAATACGCCAGCATTTGGACATTCTCCATGAATAATTCCATCTGGTCCCATTTCAGCAGTATAAGTAGACATAGTATTAATTATTTCTACTCCAGCTAAAGTACCTTGTCCGCTTATAGCTGAAACTTCAAATACTGGATTATTACCATTTGCCGATAAAGTTTTTGCTGTAGTGACTGCCTTAATTGATCCAATTTTTTCTGCTTGTGACATATTTTAACTCCTATATAATTTCTAAGTTTAAAATTATATATCAATATTGCCAATTATTGAAGTGATTCAAATTCGTTTGATATCAAATCAATATAATTAATATCTATTTGTAAATGGACAAGAAAATGGTCAAGAATTAATTTGTTGACTTAATGGTTATAATTTTTCAATAATACATGCTTCGCATATATTTTCAGGTATTAAACCAATACGTATAAAAAAGTTAAATACATAACATCCAAAACAAAAACTCAATATTGATTCTAAAAATGTAAATAAAATTAATATTCCTAAAATTGAGATTACAATTAGATTATAAGACGTAAAAAAATAAATAATACTTGCAATTAATGTCATAATAGTTCCAATAAATTGAGCAAATCTTTTTGGAGGCCCAGGAACTGATTTGTTAGGGTTTTTTAGTAAAGGTATTATTAATTTTAATGTTATTAAAGCAAAAGGACTTAATCTAGGGCCAAAAAGCAACCTTAGTAAAAAACCAATAAATAATAATGATATAGCCCATAAATTATCGGTGATTAGAATCACTATAGAAAAAAAAAGCACAAAAAAAGCTACAAATCTTGCGGCATATTCATTAACTGGGTTTGGAAATTCAAAAAAATGTTTCAATTTAAAACTCCTTTATTAAATATTAATAAAAGAGAAGATTTTTCCAAAAAAAAATCTCCCCATAAAGAGAGATCCAAAATTCAATTCGTTTACTTTTAAAAAGCCTCGTATGATTTTGGGGCACCTTAACAAATTAAAGGTTGCCAATCAGAGTCACAGGCCCAATCGCCTCAACTGATTTTCTCAACGATATAAATATTTTACCATAATTTTTTTTAAAGAAACATTTTATCTCAGGAATGCCCAGGGCGAGACTCGAACTCGCACGAACCTAAGTTCAACAGATTTTAAGTCTGCCGCGTCTACCATTCCGCCACCCGGGCTTTGTTGGAGGCGACGGGCGGATTCGAACCGCCGAATAAGGGTGTTGCAGACCCCCGCCTTAGACCACTTGGCCACGTCGCCATAAATTTATGCAATGCCGAGGAGGAGACTCGAACTCCTACAGCCTTTAGGCTACAGCGCCCTCAACACTGCGTGTCTACCAATTCCACCACCTCGGCTCATCTATACACTATAAAATATTTGATAGAACACGAATTATAGACAAAAATTATACTGTTTGTCTATATAAGATATTCTAACATTTAACAATTTAATTGTTAGGATTCTTAATAGGGAATTTTGGGAGTATTAGATTTTTTAAAGTAAATCTAGTCACATTAAATTTTTTTAAAATAGGATCTGGCTTTCCTTTTGTTATTAATTCTGAAATCATTTTTCCAATTGTTGGAGATAGTTTGAAACCATGCCCACTGAATCCTACTGCATAAAATAATCCCTTAATTTTTGGAGAGGCTCCAAGTATAGGATTTTCATCTGGAGTCATATCATATATTGCTGCATGCCCACTTTTAATTATGCTGTTATCAAAGCTTGGCAATCTTGAAACAATTCTTGATTTATACTCTGAAATTACATCATGATCAGATGATTGATTGTAGTAATCAGGAGATACAATATCATTTTCTTCAAAACCTAATTCTTCACCAGCAATATATGTATTTCCATAATCAGGTCTCAAATAAGTTCCTTTTGAATAATCCATTAGACAATAATTCATAGGTTTCACTGCTAAATTGGCTTTTAGTATGACTTGCTGAACTCTTAATGCAAATATTGGTAAATTTTCATTGACTGATTTATTAATATAATTAGCCCATGCACCTGATGCATTTATAATAATTTTAGTTTTTATTTTTCCTTTATTTGTATTTATAGATTGGACACCATTTTTAGTAAGTTCTATTGATTCTGCTGTTGTATTAGTAAATATTTGTACACCATTATCAATTCCAGTTTGAGCAAATTTATATGTTGTTTCAACTGAATCTACGTATCCAGCTTCAGGTTCAAATAAACCTAATGACACGTCATTTATATTGACTTCAGGTATCAATTTTTTAATTTGATCTTTATCGATTACTTCTATATTTACTCCAAGATTTTGATTTAATTTTGCATTGTTATTGACTGAATCAGTATTTTCTTTTGAGAATAAATAAATACGCCCGTTTTTTATGAAATTTATATCTGATTTTTCAAAAAATATTTTTGATTCTTTTGCCATTTCTATTAAAAAGTCTGTTTGATAAAATTCTCTAATCATTGCGCCAGACTTACTTGTTGCGCCTGATGAAATTGCATTCTTTTCTAGTAAAGTTATTGATCCAAAACCTGTTTTTGATAAATGCATAGCAATACTGCAACCTATTACTCCTCCGCCAATAATGACTATATCTGAAGTTTTTGGGAGATTAGTATTATTCAAAATATTTTGCAATTTCATCTCTCTCGAATTTGGGGAATTTTTTTAATTCCCCATCAATATAAATTTTAAGTCCATTATTTTTATTTTTTATACTTCCAATTTTACTTATATTAATTTTTGATTCTGACATCTTATTAATTAATTTTTCTGTATTTTTTGGATTGCATGTAATAATTAAACTACCTGATGATATTAAGCCTAGGGGATTTAAATTTAATTTTTCGCATATGATACTTGTCTCTTGTTTTATTGGGATTTTGTCATAATTTATTTCTATTCCTTTATTTGATGCAAGCGCTAATTCTTCAAGTCCTGTTATTAATCCCCCCTCTGTAGGGTCATGCATGCTTGTTACTTCTATTGTATTTATAGCTATTTTTGATTCAGATAAAACACTAATTCCGGGGTTATATAAAAATTGTATTGCATTATCAATAATTTGATTATCTATTTTTAAATTTTTAGATTTTATATCATTTGCTAATATTGAAGTTCCTTCTAATCCTATGAATTTTGTTATTAAAATATCATCTCCAATTTCTGCCCCTGAAGTTTTAATTAATTGATTTTTAGGAACTTCTCCTAATAAGCATCCAATAGCTATGGGAGAGTTAACCTGGGGAGTTATTTCAGTGTGTCCTCCAACTAATGATATATTCATTTTTTTACATGCATTTCTTATTCCATCAAAGATTACTTCAATTTGTTTTTCTGTGGTTTGAGGATTAAATAAAAGTGTAACTAGTAACCATTTTGGATCTCCACCCATTGTGCATATGTCATTAATATTTACATTAACTAGATACCATCCTAAATTGTCAGATGTGAATGTTATAGGATCTGTTTTTACTAATAAATATTTATCACCAATATCTATGGCTGCTGCATCTTCTCCAACCTGAGGACCTACTTTTACTCTAGGATCATTAATATCAACATGTTTAAGTAATGCTGTTAAGATTTTATTTGGTAATTTTCCTGATTTCATAAAAATAAGTTCAAATGTATTTATAAATATTGATATTATAACTTTATGAAAATTATAGCAGTATTATTTGATTTATACGGTACATTGGCAGGATTCGAACCATCTAGGTTTAGTTTGCAATCTAAAGTTGCAAAAAAATATGGTTATGAATTAACTGAAAAAGGCGTTGCTCAGGGATATTTCTTAGCTGATAAATTTATGGCAGAGCAAAATGTTACATATCCAATCAGATCTCAGTCTGAATTAGAAAAGAAAAATTTTTTTGCAAAGTATGAAAAATTAGTGTTGTCTGGCGATGGGCATGATGTTGATGTAGAAACTTCGGGAAAAATTTTTAAAGAATTACAAAAAATTCCTTATTCCATGCAATTGTATTCTGATGTAATTCCTGTTTTGAAAGAATTAAGACAAAGTGGATATAAATTAGGTTTAATTTCAAATATGAATAAAACAGGGCAGGAAATTTTAAATGAGTTTAATCTTGTTGATCATATTGAAGTATGTGTTACCTCTAAAGATGCTCTTGCAGAAAAACCTGATCCTAAAATATTTTCAGATGCTCTTACATTATTAAATGTTAAGCCTGATCAAAGTGTATATGTTGGAGATCAAATTTTATCTGATATTCAAGGTAGCAAAAATGTTGGTATTATTCCTTTATTAATAGATCGAGATAATATAAACATTGATTATAGTGAAACGCATAAAATTAATTCCTTGTATGAATTAAATAATTTTTTATCTACTGAAAATAACCAATAATACACCGGTCAGGCATAGAAGCACTCCAAATAACTCATTGTGTTTTAATTTTTCATTTAGAAACAAATATCCTAAAGTCAAAGCAAATATTGGAGCTGCACTGGATAAAATTGCAGTCCAGGATCCTGAATTTATTTTGAGTGAACCTATCCATATAAGCATAGAAGATGTAATAAACAGACTTGAAAAAGTCAGATATTTTAACTCTTTTATATTTATTGTTTTAACAATTTTTTGATATTGGGAAATATTTATTGGAATTAAAAATATTAGAGTCAATCCTGTACGAAATATTGCAGCATCAAATATTGAAACATCATTTAATGCTCTGTCAGCTAAAAAGGCTGTACCACCCCAAGAAATCCCTGATAACAAACTAGTAAATATCCCTATGATTTTTATTTTATTTTTTTTTATTGTCTTTAATAATTGTAAATATGAATAATTAATAGTTATTACACCTATTATTATTGTGGCGGATCCGAAAACAAATAAAAAACTAAAAGTGTATAAATTGATAAATTTATCTAATAATCCAATTAAAGAAACCTGAATACTTGTTGCGAGGGTAAAAACTATACCAAGTTCTATTCGTTTAATAGATTCAATATATAATAAAGTTCCTAATACACTTAAGAAATACGCTGAAGTTAATATCAAATATATATCTGTTTTATAAGAAAGAAATATTGGCCAATGATCTATGCTTGTTACAATAAAACAAATAATAACTAAAGATATTGAACTTTCAATTAATGGGAATAAATGTAAATTTTTAACTTTATATTTTTTTAGTATTAATCCTGAAGAAGCCCAGGTAAATGCACTAAATAATGGTAATAATTTTAGTAAAATAGTCATATTGTTATTTGCATATTTTGAATTTCTTCTATTTTCTTCATTATATTTATAATTTCATCTGGCCATTCATTTTTATCGACTAATTTTATTTTTATTTCATTTGATCGGGTTATTGTTGCATCGTTAAATGATTTTAAGAGAATATTTTTTGCACTTCCAATTTGATTATTGAATCTAATAGTTAAATTATTTTTATTCTTGTTTATAAAGTTTATATTGATATTTGAGCTTAGTATTTGGATTTTTGTGTTTAATATGAGATTATTTGCTTCTTGATTCATTATGCCAAATCTATCAATTATATTATTTTTAACTTTTTCAACATCTTTAATTTGTTCGCAAATGCTTAATTGTCTATATAATTCGAATTTCATTTTGTCTTCTTTAATATATTCATTGGTTAGACCAGATTTGATGTCTAAGTTTAGTATTGGTAAAGGATTTTCATTATTATTGTTAATAACAGCTTCATTATTTGTTACTAATTGCTTTTTTGCCTCGGCAATTAATTTTGAATATAAATGTAAACCAATTGTAATGACATGACCGCTTTGTTCTTTACCTAATATGTTACCTGTTCCTCTTATCTCCAAATCTCTCATTGCTATTTTGTATCCAGAACCTAATTCCACTGACTCTTTTAAAGCTTGTAGCCTTTTTTCTGATTGCGGAGTTAGCATTGTTGATTTTGGAATCAAGAAATAACTATAAGCTTGCTTAATACTTCTCCCGACTCTACCTCTGAGTTGATATAGTTGTGACAATCCAAATTTATGGGCATTATTGACTATTAATGTATTTACATTAGGTAAGTCTAATCCGGATTCGATGATGGTAGTACAGCATAGTATATCAATATCTCTATTAGCAAAACTAATCATTGTTTTTTCAAGGTCATTTTCATTCATTTGACCGTGTGCAATTTTTATTTTTGCATTGGGTATTAGTTTTTGAAGTTGATTAAGAATAATATTTATACTTTGAACCCTGTTGTGAAGGAAAAAAACTTGCCCTCCTCTGTTTAATTCATCCAAGATTGACTGCTGTATCAGAGATTCATCGTATTCGTTAATTATTGTTTCGACTGGTAATCTTTGTTCAGGCGCAGTATTAATGCTATATAAATCTTTTATTCCAGATATAGCCATGTATAAAGTTCTTGGGATAGGTGTTGCTGTCATTGTGAGGATATCTATGTTTGGATATTTTGATTTTAATTGCTCTTTTTGCTTTACGCCAAACCTTTGCTCTTCATCAATAATAAGTAATCCTATATTGTCAAAATTAACATCATTTTGAATAATTCTATGTGTACCAATACATATATCTATACTTCCATTTTTTATATTATCAATAATGACTTTTTGTTCAGATTTAGTTTTAAATCTGCTTAAGTATTCAATTTTTACTGGGAAGGCAGATAGTCTGTTGGAAAATGTTTCATAATGTTGTTGAGTTAATATAGTAGTTGGAGCGATCACGGCAACTTGCTTCCCATTACATACTGCTTTAAATGCTGCTCTAATGGCTACCTCTGTTTTTCCAAATCCAACATCACCACATATTAAGACATCCATGGGGTTTTTATTTTGCATTTTGTTTTTTATTAATTCAATTGCAGACATTTGATCTGGTGTTTCTTTGAAAGGAAAACTACCTTCTAAATCTTTTTCCCATTCATTGTCATCTGAATATGTTATCCCTTTGCTTAATTCTCTTTTTGCATATATTGTGAGTAATTCTCTTGCCCATTTAAGTGCAGATTCCTGAGCTTTTTGCTTGGCTTTTGTCCAACTTTCTCCTCCCAAGGTTGTAAGTTTAGGTATTTTATTAGTTGGGGCTATATAAGGCGCAATTTTTTGAATTTGAGTTAGAGGTACATATAATTTGTCAGATTTGGCGTATTCAATAATCATATAATCCTGAAGAGAATTTGATTTTGGAGGTTTACCGAAATTTATAAATTTACCTATACCATGATCTGCATGCACGACATAATCCCCAGGGTTTATTTCATCATTTATGATAATTTCTTTTCTTCTTGTTTCATCTACAGTAGATATATATTTAGTCCCGTAAAGTTCTTTGTCTCCAATTAGCATGAGAGATTTTTTATTGGATTTATAAATAAACCCAGGTGTTGATTTATATGGCGGAGTTTCAATTATCTGAATTTGTTTTGTTTTGTTGAATAATTCCTTTGTTCTATTGATGTAACTAGTCTGTATGATTTTTTGGCCTTGAAAATTATTGATTAAATTAATTTTTGATTCTTGATGATTTTGTGCATCAATGGACAATTCAGGAATGTTTTTAATATTAAGTATTTTTTCTATTGAAATTGAATTTTCAGTTTGCCATGGGAATATTTCTAAAGTTTTGAATTTATAGATATATGATTTAAATTCAGGAGTTTTAAAATTTATATATTTTTCTTTATTACTTGAATTACCTAATTGCTTAATATTTTCATTAAAGGTTTTGAATACTGAATCAGGGTTATCTAATATAATTAAGCTATCTTGGTCGATATGGTCCAAGATAGTCCCTTGGTTTTTATTTGTATATTCCTGGTCATAATTAAATGACTTGATATTGACTTCTTTGATTTCATTTAAACTAGTTTGAGTATATTGATCAAATAATCTTATTGAATCGATATTATCTCCATACATTTCAATTCGTGTAGGATTTTTTTCATTTATACAAAAAATATCAATTATTCCTCCTCTTATAGTATATTCGCCCGGAGATTCTACTTGATAATCAGTATGAGTAAATCCCATTTTAATAAGATCAAGAGAAAATTCATTTAATTTTATCGAATTTCCAACTTTAAATGATTTTGTTTGAGAGTTGAAATAACTTGGTGATGGAACAGTTTGGAAAATTGATTTAAGAGTTGAAATAATAATTGGATTTTTATTATTAGTTTGCAATTGAGAGATACATTTTATTCTTTCTGTGTACGAAGAATCTTTATATGAAATTTTTTTCTTTTCTGGGAATAAAATTATATTTTCATTATTTGTACTTAAATTTTTTGTCCAATTTAATATATCGATACAATTATCTTCAGAATTGCTGATGTATATTACAGGCTTGTTTGATAACAAAGATAAAATTTTGATAAATATTGGTATGAGAGATGAATTGCATTCAATGGGAAGATTTGATTTTTTATCAATTGTTGATAAAAATGATTCTGAGGATAAGGAATTATTAATTTCTTCTATGACATTGTTTATGGTCATAATTTATATTTTGGAGAAATTAATTAATTAATATTTTAATAGCTTCTAAAATTTCTTTTTTTAGATCTTCTGGCATTTCTTTGAGCTTCTAATCTTCTGTTTTCTTGCCTGGATTTAAAATATTGTCTGTCCCTAAGTTCTCTCATAATCCCAGATCTTTGTACCATGGATTGGAATCTTTTTAGCATTCCATCAATTGATTCTCCATCTCTAAGTTTTACATGTGTCATGAACTTTCCTCTTTTTTTACAGAAGAGTATTATAACTTAACATATATAAAAATAAATACTATAAATGGTATTCATATATATGTTATTACTAGCAATACGATCAGTTTATGTAAAATGCTTCATCATATTAATATAAGAAATTTTAGAAACTTTGAACATTATGAAACAGAGTTTGGCCAAGGAATCACTGCCTTGATTGGCAAAAATGGATCAGGTAAAAGCTCTTTAATAGAAGCTATTAATTTTTTATCAGTTGGTCGTTCATTCAGAGCTAGGCATGATAGAGATACTATAAATAAGCAAATTATTGGGACAGGAGATTTTGCATCAATAAAAGCTAGAGTTTCTGTAAATGAAGATTTAAATGAAATACAAATGATTTTAGATTTAAATAATTCCAATAGATTAAAAAAGAATTGTAGTTATAATGGGGCAAATCTTCCGTTATCTAAGCTGATAGGTAATTTAAAATCTGTATGTTTTAGTGTTAATGATATGAATATTATTTATAGTTCACCATCTATTCGTAGGAAATATATTAATTTATTAAATTTACAGATTGATACTCAATATGTATCAGAATTATTGCTATATTCAAAAATTGTTGAATCAAGAAATTCGTTATTAAAGCAAATTAAAAATAATTTTGCTTCCAAAGACGAGCTTGAATACTGGAATAATAAAATGGTTGAATCAGGTACTTATTTAATGATTTCCAGATATAAAACTATAAATCAATTAAGTGTTTTAGCTGAATCTATTTATCCTAAATTATTTAATAACTATCATACAGGTGGCATAGAATATTTGTGTAATATAGACACTTCAAATGAATTTATTATGAATAATGATAAAGATCAAATTTATAACAATTTTCTTAATAAATTAAAACAATCAGAATTTAAGGATATAGCTCTTGGAAAAACTACAATTGGCCCGCACAGGGATGACCTTATTATAAATATAGATAATAATACAGCTGAAAATTTTGCTTCAAGAGGACAGGCACGTTTATTAGTATTGGGAATGAAATTAGCTGAATGTGAACTCATAAAAAAATTGAATTATACTGAACCAATTCTTTTATTAGATGACGCATTTTCGGAATTAGATTTAGACAATCAGGAATATTTGTGTAAATTTATTTATGATTATAATCAATGCCTTATCACTGGTTTGGATTTTAGAGTTCTTGAAAATTTGAATTTTTCTTATAATTCTTTATATTTGGATCAAAAGGAATCAAATATAAATGGATAAGAAAGATTTAGTAAAAGCTCAAAATTATTTACTTAAATCTTCATATTCAATAATTTTATCAGGCGCAGGGATATCAGCAGACAGCGGTATTCCGACTTTTAGATCAGAACCTAAAACTAATAACAATTCTTCAAAACCAGAATATTTTGGTCACTATAAATATTTCATTAATAATCCAAAGAAATGGTGGGAAGATCAGTTAGATTTTGCTAATAATCCTGAAAGAACAAAATTTAGATATGCTGTAGAAAATGCAAAACCAAATAAGGGACATTATGCTGTTACAAAATTGCAGGAAAATAATTATGTAAAAAATATTATTACTCAAAATGTTGATGAGTTACATACTAGATCAGGAAGTAAAAATGTATTAGAAATACATGGAAGTAGATATAAGTGCAGATGTATAAAATGTGGATTACAATTTCCAAGAGAGTCAATCAGTCTGAAAATTTTGCCCCCTATGTGCAAATGCGGAGGGATTATTAAGTATGACACTGTTTTATTTGGTGAGCCAATTCCAAAAAACATATTAAAAAATTGTATAAATATAATTAATAAAGCAGATTTGATTTTAGTAACCGGAACATCAACTCTTGTGAATCCTGCAGCTTCATTTCCTGTACATATAAAAAAGAATGGTGGTATTATTATTGAGGCGAATACAATGCCTACTACGATTACTAAAATAGCTGATGTTGTACTCAGAGGATCAACTTCTGAAACTTTACCAGAATTATCTGATTTTAATAATATGAACTGATTATGAAAAAAACAAAAACAAAACTTTTTTATGGTTGGTATATAGTTCTTGCCGGAACTTTGGGAATGGCTCTTTCTTCAGGTATTAATTATCATGGATTTGGTAATTTGTTTTTACCCCTATCAAAAGAATTCGGGTGGAGTAGAACAAGGATTTCGACAGTATTTTCACTTGCGAGATTAGAAAATGGAATTTTAGGTCCTATAGATGGTTATTTAATTGACAAATTTGGCCCTAGAATTGTAATTTTGGTCGGCGTTCCAATAATGAGTGTAGGGTATATTTTACTTTCTAAAGTTGATAGCTTTCTCTCTTTTTCTTTAGTTTATATACTAGGTGTTACAGTAGGTTCTGGCACCCTTCATACTCCTATACAGACAGCAGTGGCAAATTGGTTTAATAAAAAGAGAGGATTAGCTTTTGGAGTTATGTGGTCAGGTGTAGGAATCGGAGGATTGCTTGTTCCTGTTTATGGATGGTTAATACAAACTTATGGATGGAGGGACACTTCGATTATTATAGGTTTTGTAATCTTATTAATTGGAGTGCCATGCGGAATTGTAATGAGGCATAACCCTTATAAATATGGAGATTATCCTGATGGATTGAAACCATTAAATGATAGTGAAAAAGATTTAGCACATCATAATAACGATAGTTATACAGTTAAAGAAGCTTTGAGTACTTCAAGTTTTTGGCTGTTAACCATGGCGACAGGATTAAGGATATTAGTTACAAGCGGCGTAAGTTTACATTTAGTACCATTTTTTGTTGATTTAGGTATTTCCCCAGTTGCAGCGGCAGGCTTTGCTGGCTCAGTTGGGATCATGAGTATTCCCGGAAGGTTTGGCTTAAGTACTATCGGAGATTATATGAATAAAAGATATATATTAGTTATATGTATGTTTTGTTTATCATTAGGAGTATTTTTACTGTCTATAGTTGATAGTTTGACAGGAGTGATTTTAGCATTAGTTTTATATTCTTCTTCTCAGGGAGGAAGCGCAGTTATTCCTAATTCTCTAATGGCAGATTATTTTGGTACAAAATATTACGGTACAATCATGGGATTTAGAAGTGTTTTAGTGACATTTGGTGTGATTGCAGGTCCAATTATTGCAGGGGCTACTTTTGATAATTATGGTAGCTACAAATTTGCATTTATGTCTTTTGCTTTTATAAATTTGGTAGCATTTGTTATGGTAATTTTTTCTTTACCGCCTAAAAGAAAAAATTAATGTTTAAAATGTCTGATCCCAGTAAATATCATTGATATATTTAATTTATTTGCCAGTGCAATTACTTCAGAATCTCTGATTGAACCCCCGGGTTGAATAATTGATTTTACTCCAATTGAGTGTGCTAAAGTAACATTGTCTGCAAATGGGAAAAAAGCATCAGATGCTAACACACTATCATTTGATTTTTCTCCCGCTACTTTTGATGCTATTTCTATACTGTTAATTCTGTTTGGTTGTCCTGTGCCTAGCCCTGTTATAGATTGATTTTTTACAAGAATTATTCCATTAGATTTGACATGCCTAATAGCTTTCCAGGCAAACTTAAGATCTTCAAATTCTTGTTTAGTAGGCTTTGTTTTTGTTACTGTTTTCCAATCATTTTCTAAATCTTCTTTATTGTCAGAATCTTGTATAATATAACCCCCTGCAAATGTCTTTAATTCAAAGTGAGGATTAAGATATTTTGTGTCTTTCATAGAAATAATTCTTAAATCTTTTCTTTTTTGTAGTTTAAATAATGCATTTTTTGAAAAATCAGGCGCTATAATTAATTCAAAAAATATTCCTTTCATTTTTTTTACAGTGTTTTCTTCAACTGTATTATTGAATGCTACTATTCCACCATATGCAGACACTTGATCGCCATCAAATGCTTTTTGAAATGCCTCTGACTGAGAATCTGCAGAAGCAAGGCCACAAGGATTTGCATGTTTGACAATAACACAGGAGTTATCATCGAAATCATTTACTATTTGCCAGGCAGTGTTTCCATCAATAATATTATTAAATGACATTTCTTTTCCGTGAATTTGCATTCCATTAATTATTCCCGAACCAAGATTTGATGATTTATATAAATTTGCTTCTTGATGAGGATTTTCTCCATAACGCAGTTTTTTAATTAAATTACCATTAAGAGAAAAGCTTTTGTTTTCTTCAGGATTTAAATATGAATGAATAATAGAATCATAATTAGATACATGCTTAAATGCCTCAGCAGCTAATATTTTCCTTTCTTGCGTTGAACATAAATCTTGAATAGAGAGGTTTTTCTTTTTAGATAATGAAGTTATTTTTGTTATTAATTCATATTTATTTGGATTAACTAATACTGCGACTGATTCATAATTTTTAGCTGCAGCTCTTATTAATGTAGGTCCTCCTATATCTATCATTTCTATTATCTGTTCATGTGTATTTTGAGTGTTTGACAATGTTTCTTCAAATGGATAAAGATTGACGATCACCATATCAATAAATAATCCAGACATATTATTTATTTCATCAAGATGTTTTTTGTTGTTTCTTTTGGCTAGTATTCCTCCGTGAATTAAAGGATGCAG
>Ga0209034_10000426_pt1 | contig 21169 bp, 21 predicted proteins | sample MarorgKNORR_S2LV_2_FD_188219 | JGI IMG/M metagenome (GOLD analysis project Ga0209034, IMG submission 188219) | Marine microbial communities from the Southern Atlantic Ocean, analyzing organic carbon cycling - 250m_A/KNORR_S2/LV (SPAdes) (version 2) | ecosystem: Environmental > Aquatic > Marine... | reverse complement strand
CACGACAGTTACGATGTCCGATTTGAAGACAGTGCTTGGCGTTGTGAATGTCATTTCTTCACAACGCGAGATGTCTGCAGCCACACTATGGCCATGCAGCGCATCCTTGAAAAGATGTTGGACGGGGAAAATGAACCAGTCTCTGTAATCTAGAGCCGATATTTCGTCCCAATTGGCGGACTAAACTAGAATAAAATGCCTCCGATTTACGGAGGCATTTTATTCTTCCGGTTGGAACTTAAAACCACGCCTGTCAGTATTGGCCGGTGATCAACTAACCCCAATAATCAAAACAATTTGTAATTCATTCAAGCGAAATTTTGCATTCTTCAGGCAGACAATAGATGTCTTATCAGGGATAGAATCTGCTGGCCTAAATAATTCTTTTCTCCCCAACTAAGAACCGTTGACAGCAATTAACGAGCCTACTAGAATCGTTTATGGTCTATCTTTGGGATTGATTCCCAGAATTTAGTAGATTTTTATAGATTTATGCTGCTCACTAGCGGCTATATACCTCAGTTGCGGAACGTTTTTTCATCTAGTCCTCAGATTCTTCGAATGTTTCCCCAGATTCCAATGATTTCCATCCCAATAACCACGTCATATAATAGGCCTGCCCAGTGACCGGTAAAAACCCGCTGGCAAAATCTGATAGCTCCTCAGAAAATGAAATAAATATTCCCGGAGATAACTTGGAATTTTTGGTAGTTGGAGTCAACCACAGAACTGCGCCCGTTGAGGTCCGTGAACATCTTGCGCTCAATAAAGAGCAGCTTCCCGAGGCCCTCAGTGCTATGGGAGATCGTGGTATAGCTGGCGTTATCCTGTCCACCTGTAACCGTTCCGAGTTCTACGTTCTTGACACCCCAGATGTCTCTCATCGAGATCCTCGCAATATCCCGGTCGATGAATCGTCGAACGACAGCAAAAATTCGTCTTCAACGGGATATAGAACCGGAGCAGATCAAGTAAAACAGTTCCTAGTCGACCGATTTGGCATTTCGTTGCTGGACGTCGATCGATACCTCTACGTCTACCGTGGCTACGACTGCATTCACCATCTTTTCCGCGTCTCTTCAAGTCTGGATTCCATGATTTTAGGAGAAGAGCAGATCATCGGTCAGGTGCGAGATGCTTATGAAGCTGCGACCAATGCCGGAACCGTACAAGGCCCTTTGGCTCAGTTGTTCCAACAGGCATTACGAGTCGGCAGGCGAGTCCGCCGAGAGACTGGTATAAGCAGAAACGCTCTTTCCGTCAGCCGGGCTTGCGTCGAGATGGCCAAATCAGTCCTTGGCGATATATCCAACAGCCGCGTTCTTGTGGTCGGAGCAGGAGAAGCAGGAGAACTGGCCGCTGAGGTGCTGAATCTATCCGGTGTGAGCGACATCACTGTGACCAACCGGACATTTCATCGAGCAGAAGAATTAGCTCTCAGCCTTTCTGCCAAGGCAATCCCTTTCGACGGAATGCCCACCGCTCTGCAAGAATCTGACATTGTTATCGGCTGCACCGGCTCACCGGGATATGTATTGAAGTCAGACCTGATCAGTGCGACCATGGCTGATCGCCCTGATCGACCTCTGTTGCTAATTGATATCGCCGTACCCAGAGACATTGATCCTGAAGCAGCCCAATTAGAAAACGTCTTTTTAAACGATGTAGATGACTTGGAATCAGCCACACAAGCCAGCCGCGAGAAAAAAGCCCAAGAAGCAGATTGGGCCGAAGAACTGACCACCGACGAGTCACAGCAATTTCGCCAGTGGTGCCTAGACCTTGAAGCTCTCCCAACAGTTATTGAACTGCGTAATAGAGCTGACAAAGTCCGTTCTTTGGAGCTACACAAAACCGTCCGAAAATTGAACGGCCAACTAGACGAAGAGGCTCTGGAATCACTGGACGCCATGACCAGAGCCATCGTGAACAAATTGCTTCACGACCCCACGATGTTCCTCAAAGAGCGCAAAGGGCCTGAAGAACTGCAAGTTGCTCGGGATATCTTCCGCCTTAGCGAAGATGGACTCAAAAGCCCCGACTAACAATCCACTTTCCTCGATCCTCGCGTTTTCAGACTCATTCCAGTTAGTCTCTTTTCTCCTTCAACGCACTGTTGCCGGACCTATTACCAGTTTACCCACTGCCCCTACACTGCTAAACCAGCTATAATAAGTCCCTAGTTAAAAATGGATTGATATGTCACTAGTAGAAAAATACGCGCTCCTACCAGAAGAAATTGACCGCCGTAGCATCGAAGTAGTTGAAGCAAGCCTCCCCCAACTTGACGGTCTCACTCCCGAAGAACGCTACGTCATATGCCGCATAGTTCGCGCAGAAGGCGACCCAGAAATCTCTAGAGACGTTGGGTTCAGCCCCGATGCCGTTAAAATTGGCATCGAAGCCATCAAAGCCAAGGCCGCAGTCGTAACTGACGTGCGCATGGTGGAAGTTGGTATTTCCAAGGCTCTTCTCAGAAAATGCGGCATTAAAACCTATTGCCAGATTGACACACCAAACACCGCGGAACGGGCCAAGTTAGAAGGCACCACCCGTTCTGTTGCAGCTATCAGAGAGCTGAAACCCCAACTTGACGGGGCCATAGCAGTGGTAGGCAATGCCCCAACCGCCCTCTTGGCGTTGTTAGACATGATTCAGGAAGGACAAGCCGCTCCGAAGCTTGTCATCGGTATGCCGGTGGGGTTTATCGCCTGTCCGGAGTCCAAAGCGGAGTTGGCCAAAGTCGACGTGCCTTATATCTCTGTTTGGGAAAAGAGGGGTGGGAGCTCTGCAGCAGCTGCCACGGTCAACGCCCTATTGGGATTGGCTCTCCAAGAGGTATCACTATGAACAACGACACAAATGACAGAGGTCGCTGGGGAGTGATTCTCCTTGGCCACGGCAGCCAGCGGGGCACCAGCAAGGCCGAATGCTCCTGCGCTTGGTCCAAGTCTGAATCTCCGGAATGGTGTCAGGAATGCCCCAGTACTCCTGATGGGCTGAGACAAGCCGCCAGCCGCTTACAGGGAATGCTTGAGATAGACGATTCTCAAATGGTTTTGTCATGCCTTGAGTTTATTGAACCTTTTCCTCATGAAGCGGTTAAAATACTGAATGACCGTGGTTACGACCGAGTGGTCATGGCCCCTTTCCTATTGGGTAACGGCAAGCACGCCACTCTGGAGATGAACGAGATCATTGAAGAGGTACGTGGTCAACTGCCAGATATTCAACTCCACCTAGCAGGTGGGCTTGGCATGGATTCCAAGCTAGCAGAACTGGTGGTCCAAAGGGTGAAAGGACTGGAAGCATCCTCCGAACATTCCGGAACTGACCAGGGAACTGGCCCACACGGTATTTTGCTGGTCAAAGCCGGGACCAAGACCGAATACGATGACTGCGTTTGGCTTGAAGAATTGGGTCAACTGATTGAAGACAAATTGGGTGACAATTACGCCGTAGCCGTATCCCAATCCCACTATGGAGACCCGACCATGGACACCGCCGCAACCAAATTGGCGGAGACTCGAGGTGTTTCATCTATCATTTGTGTCCCCTACATCTTCTTTCCGGGCATCATTCTGCAGAGAAACGTCATCGGCGGATTAGAAGAGATTAAGAAACGCTATCCTCATATCGCCGTGTCCATGACGCCCCCTTTGGGTGTGGATGACAGAATAATGTCCATCGCTGCGGATCGGGTTCGGCAAGTTTGGAGTCAGACCGCCCCATGATCCCTGCGGAATCAGACTCGGTCAAACCTGACCGGAGTGCTTCGGAAAGCGACTACAGCCGGCCAACTGTTCGCGGCAAAGGTATGCGTACTGGTTACACCACTGGAGCATGCGCGACTGCTGCATCGAAAGCCGCCGTAACTGCGCTTCTCACCGGACAACCCCTCGAAAAGATAACTATCCACCTCCCCATGGGCGAAGATGTCGAATTCACCTTAAACCGCTGTGAATGGATTGATCGCACTCCCGGCAGCGAAAAAGTTCTATGCTCGACCATCAAGGACGGAGGGGACGACCCAGATGCAACCCACGGCGCAGAGATTTGCTCCACGGTATCAATAGGGCCAAAAACCGAAGACGGCCCCGGGACCGAACAGGGCGTGACCATCACCAGTGGGGTTGGTGTAGGTATCGTCAACTTCCCTGGAACCGGCATCGCTGTTGGTCAGCCGGCCGTCACCCGAGTACCGCGCCGGATGATCTTTGAACATGCTTCAGAAGCCGGAAAGTCCCACGGACTAGAACCGGATAAGGGCTTGATCGTAGAACTCTCAGTGCCCACTGGTGAAAAGGTGGCCTTAAAAACGACCAACGCTCGCCTGGGTGTCATTGGAGGTATCTCAATCCTAGGTAGCACCGGAGTGGTCCAGCCATACTCCACCGCCGCTTGGCGGGCCAGCGTAAACTTGGCGGTGGATGTCGCTGCCACAAACAACATTGACCACATGGTACTGGCCACCGGTCTAGCCAGTGAAGCCTTCACCAAGGATCATCTAAATCTTCCAGATATGGCATATGTGGGAATCGGAATCTTCAGCGGGGCAGCATTAAAACGGTGCGTTGCCAGAGGGTTCAAACGGGCCACTCACGTTGGGATGGTTGGCAAGTTTTCCAAGATGGCCATGGGATACTTTGTAACCCACGTTGCCGGAAACAAAGTAGACACTTCTTTCCTGGCTGAATTGGCCGGAAAATGCGGTGCCTCCGAAGAACTGCAAAAAGAGATGGCGGCCACGACATCCGGCCGTCACTTCGGCGAGATTGCCCTGGCCAACGACCAACTAGAACTGTTCACTCTGATGAGCCAGATGGTCTGCGATGAAAGCCATAAGCTTCTGGGTGACGACGCCGACAAACTGATTGTGGACGCATTGTGTTTCGATTTCGATGGTACATTACTCGGATACGCCTCCACATCTCCGGACGGAATCCCTATGGTATCCCGCAGCGAAGCGGCTTAAGTTGGTTAAAGATTTGGCAAGAATTAATCGTGCGTTAGGATTACCGGACGACGCCTTTGAACAGCGACGTCCCAACAAGGGCCAAATCACCAAGAGAGAAGTCCGCGCCGTTAGCATTTATTCTCTTGGTCTACGCCACGACAGCGTGGTCTGGGACATCGGCGCCGGCACCGGGTCAGTTTCAGTTGAAGCAGGCCTGATTTCAGACAAGGGCTGTATCTATGCAATTGAAAAAGACTCCGACTCTTTACCGTTGTTGAAAGCAAACGTTGCGAAACTTGGTTCTGAAAACATCCACATAGTGGACGGAGAAGCCCCTGGTGCGCTGAAAGGCCTACCCAATCCAGACTCGGTATTCGTTGGAGGAAGTGGTGGAAACCTCTCTGAGATATTGGAATATGCCAACTCACGCCTGAATCCCAACGGCACTATAGTCGTTAATCTGGCAGTTTTAGAACGAACCTCAGAAGCCTATGGACTGCTCAAAGAACTCGGCTTCGCCACTGAATTAACCCAAGTGTCCTCATCAAGAGGAAAGGAGATGCCAGACGGAGCAATACGTTTGGAAGCCCTCAACCCTGTTTTCATCGTTACTGGTCGGAGCAGTAGTTAGAGTTTATGCCTAAAGATTCCAGTAAAATAGGCTGCCTATATGGCATCGGTGTTGGCCCTGGCGATCCGGAACTGCTGACACTCAAAGCCTTGAAAGCCCTGCAGAGCGTTCCGGTCATCTGTGTACCTCAAGCCTCAAACCAACGGGACAGTTACGCGCTGACCATTGTCAAAGATTATGTAAAGCCGGAGCAAGAGATACTACGGGCACCTTTCCCAACGGACGATGCAGACGGCGCGGCTCGCACCTGGCAAAAAGCCTCCAAACTGGTGGCCGACCGATTGGTAAAAGGACAGGATGTGGCCTTTTTGACCGAGGGCGACCCCATGCTGTTCAGCACATTCTCCTACGTGTTGTCCGGAGTCAAAGAATTATGCCCAGAAGCCCCCATGGTCATCATTCCTGGTATATCATCTGTGATGGCTGCGGCCGCTAGTTCCGGGGAGCCTCTGGTGACCCATAAGCAAAAATTAGCCATCCTACCGGCGGCTTACGGACTGGATGACTTATCTGAAGCCACTTCCAACTTCGACACCGTGGTATTGATGAAAGTCAGCCCTATCATCGTGAAGGCCCTGGCTGACTTGGAAGGATTGGGGCTTACTGCACAGAGCACTTACGTGCGCCGAGTAACCACCGACCGAGAAAAAGTGATTAAAGATGTAACTGAAATCAAAGATGAGGACCTCGACTACTTCTCTCTCCTCATCGTGAAAGCAAAATCAGAGAACGAAAATCCGTAAGTTACATGCCAAAAATTTATACCCAAGTTGAACTTCAAGGAACACACGCATGATTGAAACAAAAGGCAAAGTATATATCGTTGGCGCCGGCCCGGGCGACCCGGAACTGTTAACACTGAAAGCGAAACGCATCATCGACTCTGCCGACGTAGTGATTTTCGCCGACTCCTTGGTTCCCCCGGAAATCGTGGCCTTCACCAAAGAAGGAGCTCAGGTAGTCGGCAGCAAAGAGATGAACCTTGACGAGATAATGGAACTTGAATTGAGTTCCGTTCGTGATGGCAAGATAGTCGCCCGCGTACAGAGCGGTGACCCGGCTATATACGGTGCCATACTTGAGCAGATGCGGATACTTGAAGACGCCGGTGTAGAATTTGAAATCATACCAGGCGTCAGCGCCGCTTTTGCCGCAGCGGCAGTTTTGAAGTCGGAATTAACGGTCCCAGAGAAATCTCAGACCATCATCATGACTCGTATGGAAGGCCGTGTAGCCATGCCTGAAGGCGAAAAACTGAAAGATCTCGCCGCCCACGGTTGTACCATGGTAATCTTCCTCAGCATCACCCGAATGACCAAAGTCGTACGTGAACTTACGTCCGCCGGTTACACCGAAGACACTCCTGTGGCCGTGGTATACCGAGTTGGTTGGTCCGACGAGCTGGTGATTAGGGGCACACTCAAAGACATTGCAGCCAAAGTAAGGGCAGCTAAGATCACTCTGCAAGCTCTGATTATCGTAGGGGATGCAGTTGATCCCGGGTTGGACAGTGGCGGAGCCGTTTCCCACCTTTACTCCGCCGACTATACCCACCGATACCGGAAGGCGGCGAGTGCCAACGGAAACAGCTAACCCAGCCAACAACCTAGCCATCATTGCGCTAACCCGCAATGGGGCCAGGATGGCGAGGACTCTGGCCGAGTCCATAGAGGGTAATTGCGACCTGTTCTTAGATCGCCGGTTCCATCAGGAAGGCGACATTGGAGAGATATTCGACCTGCCACTGAGACCGGTTGTGGAGCAAGCGTTTGCCAAATTCTCCCATCTCGTGTTATTCCTTTCCACTGGCGCTTCCATCCGGCTACTCGCCCCGCTGTTGGAAAGCAAACAGGCGGACCCCGCTGTGGTCTGTGTTGATGACGCCGGCAGCTTCAGCGTTAGTCTGATCTCTGGTCACTTGGGCGGAGCTGACAAACTAGCTCAGGAAGTGGCCTCGCACCTAGGAGCCATAGCCGTAATTACGTCGGCGTCTCACGCCTCCGGAACCCTCGCTGTAGACCTGTTAGGGCGGGAATTTGGCTGGCAACTTAAAGCGGAATCCATTGCCGTTACCCGTGCCAGTGCTGCCATGGTTAACGGACATCCGATCGGAGTATGGCAAGGAGCCGGAGAGACCGATTGGTGGCCCCATGAAACGCCACTGCCGGAGAATATCACGGTCTATCCGGCCCTGAACGATCTGGCAGCATCTGCTTGCGCCGCTGCTCTAATAGTCTCCGATACAACGGAGCCATTGGATACATTGCTGGCCGACAAGATAACTATAGCCTACCGGCCCAAGAGTTTGGTAGTTGGTATGGGTTGTCGGCGGGGAGTTCCTGTAGAGGAACTGGATTCTTTTTTGACCAAAACATTCAAAGAAAATGCCCTATCGCTGGATTGTTTGGCGGCCATATCATCCGCCGAGATTAAGCGAGGCGAACCAGGATTAGAACAGTTAGCAGACCGACACGGAGTCCCGTTGATCTTCTACCAGGGCGACGACCTTAACGGCGTCTTTGAAACCAACCCGGGGGCTATAACATCCAAGTCGGAGCGCGCCCGAGGATTGGTTGGTGTCTGGGGAGTGGCCGAGCCGTCCGCATTATTGGCCTCCGGGGCTATCAAATTGTTGGTAACCAGAAAAAATACAGCCCGGGCCACCATCGCTGTCGCCCGAAAAACATACGATTAGAAACACGTAAAACGCCTAGAAACACTACTATCAAGCGAATACGGGTTTGGAGAACACAATTCAATGACCACCGCAACCACCAATGGAATAATCTATCTGATCGGCCTAGGCCCCGGAGACCCCCAATACCTAGCTCCTGCGGCTTCTCAAGCGTTGTCAGAAAGCGATGTAGTAATCGGTTTCAGAGCTTACATTGACCAGATAACTGAACTGATTGCCGGCAAGGAAGTGATCTCCATGGAGTTGGGCCAGGAGCTGGAGCGGGCAGCCGCTGCTGTAGAATCTGCCTATTCCGGAAAGTCAGTCGCGGTTGTGTCCTCAGGGGACGCTGGCATATATGGCATGTCTGGCCCCGTATTCCGGGTGCTAACAGACCGCAACTGGAATGGCCAGAGCCCGTCGGTGGTCACGGTCCCAGGCATTTCCGCCATGCAGGCGGCTGCTGCCGTGTTGGGCTCGCCTTTGATGCAGGACTTCTGTGCAATCAGCCTCAGTGACCTCCTCACACCCTGGGAGAAGATCCGAAGCCGACTGGAAGCAGCCGGACAAGGCGATTTTGTAGTTTCACTCTACAACCCTCGTAGCAAACGAAGGCAGAGCCAACTTCTTGAAGCCAGGGAGATTCTACTCAAACACCGGCCCGGAGACACTCCCGTAGGGTTGGTTGGTGACGCTTCCAGGCCAGGACAACGTGTAAAACTTACAACACTACAAGACCTGGAAAAAGATGCTGAGTTCGTAGACATGGTGACAATCGTAGTGATTGGGAATTCCACCACCTACCTACATGCAGGTAAGGTGATTACCCCCAGGGGGTACGAAGAGAAGACCAGAGGATAACTAGCTTCCGCACGCAAAGACTTCCACGAATTCATACGTATCAGGGTCTACACACCTGGTATGCACAATTACCTAACCATACTCATACACTAATCAACTCATTGCCTCACGATATTCCAATAACATCGAATTGAGCTGAGGGAAAACCTCGCCGTTACGGATAAAATATCGACTGGAATTAGTTAATTCCTATAATTCGACCGTCGGTTCAACCGCACAATCCAGGCAATCAAATGTAATGGTCAACCCGTGAATTTCCACGCTTGCGGAGTAACAAGACTCGGATCCTCGACGGCGAACCGGATATCATCCACTCATTAGCTTTCGTATTTAAAATAAGGCTTAAAAGTTCCAACCACATTGGTCAGTGTTTAATAAGCAGCGTGCGCTTACCCGGGAGACCGTGTAGAATCCGTTGCACCCTTGGCTATTAGGCACGACTTAGGAATGAAACTTCGCCATGAAACGCAGCGAAACCCGGATTCTAACCACCCATACGGGCAGTCTTCCTCGGTCAGCTGAATTACAAGAATTGCTACGCTCCAGATTGGATCCTAAAGCCGGGGAAGTAGAGGAATTCAACAATGGAGTAGAAGATGGGGTTTCAGACGTTGTTGCCAAGCAAGTGGCCATCGGTGTCGACGTTATCAATGATGGAGAACAGGGCCGTGTTCAATACGCCACCTATGTGAAAGACCGCCTAACTGGATTCGATGGCGTACAGATGATCAGGGCAATCCCTCGCATTGATATGCTGGATTTCCCAGAATTTGCGGCCCAGAGTGGCGTTTCATCCTCCACCTCTATTCCCTGGCCTGCCTGTACCGGCCCAATCTCCTGGAAGGACAAGGACGCCGTTCATCGGGACATCCAGCGCCTGAAAGATGCCACTTCAGCGGTGAAGGCAGAAGAAGTGTTCATGACTGCCGCCTCCCCTGGTGTCATTGCTAACTTTCTGCACAACGAGCACTATGCCACAGAAGAGGAATATTTATACAGCCTAGCCGACGTGATGAAGGACGACTACAAATCCATCGTCGACTCAGGACTGCTCCTCCAGATTGATTGTCCCGACCTTGCCATGACCAGAGTCACCCAATTCTCGCATTTGAGCGAATACGAGTTCATCAAAATCGTAGAGATGCATGTTGAGGTACTTCAGTACGCCCTGGCAGGAATCCCTCCAGACCGAATGCGGATGCACCTCTGCTGGGGAAATACCGAAGGACCCCACCACCACGATGTGCCTCTGAGGAAAATTGTAGAAATCGTTTTAAAAGCCCCACCCGGAGCGATATCTTTCGAGGGGGCCAACCCACGCCACGCCCATGAGTGGAAGGTGTGGCAGGACGTGAAACTCCCTGAAGGAAAAATAATCATCCCTGGAGTGCTGGACACCACCACCAATTTCATCGAGCACCCTGAACTCATCGCGGAGCGTATCATTCGATATGCCAGTGTCGTCGGAAAGGAAAACATGATGGTGGGCAGCGACTGCGGTTTCGGCACATCAGCCTGGGGAAGACGCGTGGAATCCCGGATTGCATGGGCCAAGCTAGCGGCGATGGTTGAAGGCGCGAAGCTGGCCAGTCAGGAGCTCTGGTAGAGATTGTCTACTTCCTCAGAAGGACCCATATGTCAGGACACCACGCCAAGTACCGCCGAACCAGAACATCCGCTACGTTGGCGAATGCTGGCCTTACTGTCCTTGGCCACAGTGCTCAGTCTTACGGTTTGGTTCAGCACTAACGCCATAGCTCCAGCTTTGGAAACGGAAAAGGGATTTTCTACTGGTGATGTAGCCTGGCTGACCATTGCCGTACAGATTGGCTTTGTCATCGGCACCATGTTAATTGCGTTCACCAACGTGGCAGATGTGATCAACACCCGCAAGGTCTTTGCTGTGAGCGCGTTGTTGGCGGGTTTCTTCAATGCTGCATTAGTCTTTGTGCCGGGAGGTTTTGCCACCTCCCTGGTGCTGCGCATTCTGAGTGGCATATTTCTTGGCGGCGTTTATCCACCGGGAATGAAGATAATCTCCGGCTGGTTCCTTTCCGGACGGGGAATTGCTATCGGCATAATGATTGGCGCATTGACCATTGGTTCAGGCTCGCCGCATCTACTCCGGTCCATCTTTGTAGCCCAGTGGGAACTCACGCTTTATCTCAGCGCCGGACTGGCAGCCTTGGCCGCGGCCATAGTGTATTTCTTGGTACAAGACGGGCCATTGGATGTACCGGCGAGACAGTTCAAACCCAGTTACATCTTGGAAACTGTGAGGGTCAAATCAACCAGGTTGGTCCTATTTGGATATTTAGGCCACATGTGGGAACTATATGCCATGTGGGCCTGGATTCCCACGTTTCTAGCAACCGTCTACGGGTCTAAGAGCCTGATTGGGGACTACTTAGATTTGGCCAGTTTGGTGTCTTTCTTGGTGTTCTTAGCCGGAGCCGTCGGCTGTATCGTCGCCGGAATTTTCGCAGAAAGAATTGGACGAACCTCTGTAACCAGTTGGGCCATGGGAATCAGCGGAGGCACTGCCCTATTTATCGGATTCTTGCCCGTGGAGTGGAACCTGGTGATCGCCATAATAGCCATGGTCTGGGGTGCATCTGTGGTAGCAGACTCGGCCCAATTTTCAACTGCATTAACCGAGTTGTCCGATGATAATTACCGAGGGACTGCGTTGGCCTTCCAAACGGGAATCGGCTTTTTGCTGACCATCGTCCCCATCAGATTCCTACCCGTGATGGCGGATGCTGTTGGTTGGGGGCCGGCCTTTGCCGTATTGGCGATCGGACCGGCTCTGGGAATTGCAGCTATGCTGCGGCTGAGGGCCATGCCCGAGGCTGAAGCTATGGCGCTCGGACGGCGCTAATCCTGCTGGGAAACCCGGAAGCTGAATGTCACTGTGCGAGTGATCGTCCCGTTAGAGTCCTTTTCCGGGCCGTACTCCTCCGCTGAAAACCTAAGTTCCATCCCCAGGCCACGCATGTCATTGGCCAGAGCTTCCACCCTACGGAGAACTTCGTTTACATCTTGATTAAGTTCTGATAGATCGTCTGTAGCCATTGGTCTTAAACACCTAACAGGGGCGCCCCTCCAATTAAACAGGAATGACGCCCCGTTAAAATTCCACGATATTCTGCGCCCAATCTATTAAACGCGAGCTAGTAATAAACTGCGTTTCCGGAGCCGCCGCCGGCCATGATGACCTCCCCAGTTACGGCCCATGACTTGTCAGAAGCCAGATAAGCCGTCAAAAACCCGATCTCAGAGGCATCGACCATCCGATTAATATGGTTCCCGCGTGGCGAACCGTCAGCAAAGTCTTGGGCCTCTGCTTCCTCTGGAGACACGCCCAGCGCCTTGCCCCGCGCCTCTAGAAGGCTCACCGTACGCTCAGTGCGGGTGGTGCCGGGGTGGATGCAGTTTACTGTGATGCCAAACTTACCCATCTGAACGGCTAAGGTCTTGGTTAAGTGAACCAGGGACACGTTCCGCGCTCCGCCACTAAGATTTCCTGCGTTCCTGGCGTTGCCACCGCTTATGTTAATGATTCGCCCCCAGGGCTGTTCCTTCAGGTAAGGGATGGCCGCACGGGCGCAGCGCAGAGCGCCGACGTACTTAGTGTCAAAATCGCTTAGCAACTCATTTTCGTCGAGCCCATCTATTGGCCCAACCGCAGAGGGAGAACCGCCGGGTAGTGATGCACTGTTGACCAAGATATCCAGGCCGCCCAGCTGCTTCACTGCTTCTGCCATGACGCTGTCCACTTGTTCTCGCGAGGTGACATCCAAAGCCATGGGAATTATCTTCCGGCCAGTGGTATCCTCGATTTCTTTGGCTGCCTCATCCAAAGCTGATTGAGTCCTGGATGCTATCACCACATCACAGCCCTCTTTGGCCAGTTCAATTGCGATGGCTTTACCGATTCCGCGGCTGCCGCCACCCACAAATGCGCGTTTATTAGTCAGTCCAAAATCCATCTCAAGATCTCCTATCTGCTTCCGACTACGACAGCCCAATCGGGAGACATCATCCTAAAATTGAGCCCATGCTGGGCGCATTTTACACAACGTCCGATTCTCCGGCAATCGGAGTGTTCCCGGGCCGCGCCTTGACTAACGCCAATATCGACAGCACCGGCAAGGCCATCATGACCACTATGCCAACAGTGTAGGTACTCGTCAGGTCTTGAAATATAGCCAAAGGCAGTGGGCCAGCTGCAGATGCGCAAAAGTTGATCGTCATGGCCGATCCTTGCACCCGGCCCAGGCCATGACGCCCATAATAGTGGGCCCAAATCACACCCTGTACTATGCGATGAGATCCACCAGCCACACCCATCACCAACACGTAAACCACAGCCGTGAACGGCGAATTCATCAACACAGCCAATACTAGAGAACACAGCAGCATCAACATGCTGAAGGAGTAGAGGGCTTTGGGACCGATACGATCCACCGCGAACCCCGCGACCAAAGAGCTAACGGCTGAGGATGCGGCGAAGATTACAAACACCGCTGCCGCTAGGCTAGCGCTCAGCCCTTTTTCCTCAAAGATCGATGTCTGATGGAGAACCAAAGCTGTAGACACTAAGCCTGGTGTTCCCAGTGACAACGCCAAGAGCCAAAAGTTGACGGAGCTGAAAACTCGCGTATCTCGCTGTACTGAAACTGTTGCATGTCTGGTCTCTGAAATAGGAAGCTCGGAAGATCCATCTGGAAACAGTCCCATGTCCTCTGGCCGATTTCTAACGACAAAGATCGCCACAGGAATGATCAGAACTATCGCCAGCACCCCAATCACGGCGTAGGACTCACGCCAGCCGATCTGGACAATCAGAAACCTGGCTGCTGGCGGAAAAAAGGCGTTAGACAGCACGGCCCCGAGACCCATCATGGCAATGGCCCGGCCTCGTTTGGAAACGAACCATTGGTTCACCAGGAGGATTGAGTTGATATTCAAGGAACCCTGACCCAGCGCCCGGAGACTGGCAAAAGAAATGTAGAACAGAACGATATTGGTAGCGGTCGCCATACCAAAGCAGGCCATCCCAAAACCCAGACCAACAGCCACCAGCATAATCCTTGGACCATATCGATCGGCAAGCCGGCTGACTATCGCAACCAAAACCGCACTCATCCCGGTACTAGCCAGATATAGGGTAGCTATGCCCGGACGAGAAAGTCCGGTGTCCGCGATTATCGAGTCTATAAATATGGAGAATACGTAAGACTGCCCAGGCCCGCTACTGAACACCACGAGCCCAGCAGCGGCGACAACGTACCATCCATAAAATATTCTAGGGCGCGAGCCGAACGTATTTTCTGTTGGTGTCGCTATGGTCGTGTTCCATCCGAATTTATTTCTTGGTACCTGGTTCTGGGGACAGTAATATTGAGTCTTAACAACGACTAATGGTACGACAGTTAGCTGCCATGTGTTTCCCGTTTCGTCAACCTGGGCTATAGTGTTTTCTGCGGCGTAGTCGATTACTGGGATATTTGAACCACATGCACGACGGCTGCAATCCACTTAAATCACAGATGGGGGAATCTTCATGGTCGCCAAGAAAGGTACCGGGCTGCTCATGGTCTGGTGTGACGTTCCCGAAGATCGGGAAGACGAATTCAACCGCTGGTACAACGGCGAACACATAGCAGAGATTCTGACCGTTCCAGGGGTCATAAATGCCGCCCGCTATGAGGCAGTACACGCCGGTCCAAAGCATTTGGCCTGCTACGAGTTGGACAGTCCGGCGGCAGTCCTAGGCGATGGATTCACCAAGCGGACAAAGTCAAAGTGGAGCGAGACCATGGGGCCGACTTTAATCGGAACCAACTTCTTTAACCCCCTCTATGAAATGATCTACCCCTATGCCCTCACAGACGAGGTGGCCAACAGCGACATGGCCCCTGCCTTACATGTAGGCCGCATGAACATACCAGCCGACCGGGCCACCGAATGGAACGAGTGGTACGACTCGGTCTTCGTGCCAAATTTCGAAAAAGTCCCCGGTATAATTCGAGGCCGACGATACAAGACCGTCCGAGGAGAAGATCCTATGTATTCAGTGGTCTATGAGCTGGAAAACGAGATGGCCTCACGTTCACCAGAGTGGGAAGCCCAGATTAATGCCGACCCAAGAAACGCGGAGATGATGGGTCTAATCACCCACGGATATGGGTCTCCAAGCATCTACAAAAAGACCTTCGAACTCTAAGGGAAGCTCAGATGAACCTTAGCTTGTAACCAATTAAATGGAGCTATCAATGCCCAATCACATAGTGAATATCGGCGACGTTGAACTGATTTCCTTGAATGATAACCTACCCCTAAGGTCGCCGTTTGTAGCCTTCCCCCACACCACCATCGACCAGTGGAATGAGTACCCGGAACTGATGGCCGACCACGAAAATGGGAAACATCGTTGGGGTTCGCTGGCCATCCGTTCTTCTGGAAAACTGATTGTCGTCGACACAGGAATGCAGGGTGAAGGTTGCTACCTGTTGGACGACATGAAAGAAAAAGGAATCGACCGTGACAAAGTGGATATCGTTGTCTTCACTCACGTACACCCAGACCACGTTGGCTGGAACTTCACTAACGGCACTCCAAATTTCCCCAACGCCCGATTCCTGGTACCGCAGAAAGACTGGGATTACTGGACACAGCCCGACGTGATCAACACCGTCGAGTACGTGGTACCCCAAGTGTTACCGCTACAAGAAATGGGAGTCATGGACCTGATTGACGGTGAGTATTCCATCACCACGGAACTGACCACCTACCCAACGCCCGGCCACACGCCGGGGCATAACTCCATTCGTGTCACTTCCAAGGGCGAGCATGCCTTCATCCTGGGAGACGTAGCGCACAGCCCTATCCAAGCACATTACACCGATTGGAACCCGGAGTTCGACATCATTCCGGACGCTGCTCGGGCCACTCGTCATTTGGTCCTGGACATGCTGGAGGCGGAGGGGACTCTAGTCTCTGCCGGGCATTTCCCCGACCCAGGATTTGGCCGCTTTATCCGTGGTGAAGAACGCAGATATTGGCAGGGAATCTAGTCCGAAAGGTTGTATAGACATGCCTTCAAACTCTCTCCAAAACGAATCACCGGCGACCCTGCTATTCCCTCAGTTCGAATCAGAGTTGTACCTGAGTGCGGCCTCTGAGATTGCGGGGCTGACCCAAGATCAACTTGATTTCCAATCGGACCAATGGGGTTGGAGCGGCTGGAGCATTCGACGTCAACTGAGCCATATGGCGTCCGGAAACTTCCGATGGTTCTGGCAACGCTGGGGAGAGTCTATGTTCCCCAAAGGCGTGCCGCCCAACGTTCCCGGCCCAGATGAAACCAGAATGCTGACACAGTCCAAGTACGACCGTAGGATGGACGAGGACCAGTATTGGGAAATAGAAGTGATTTTGGAAAAGCTGGGTCAGGGAATAGCCCTAGGTCACAGCATCCTCTCAGGTGAGACCGTTGCCTCGATGCGAAACAAGGAGTTCGAGTTCTCTGATGACGGCGAATGGCCTTGGTACTACAACATCCATGGCGCGGGTCTCAGGCGGGACACTGAGATTACAACCAAGATTTGGTTCACCCTTGAGGCCATATTCAACCACAGGTACTACGAACACATCACCCATCTCTACAACATCCAACGAATCAAGCTAGCCCAGGGCTTAACCACCCGCGTAGAAATCCCTATAGAGGGATACATGGCGCTACCCGGATGGGACTTGAGCACCCCTGATCTATAAAATAGCGGAGGCAAATATGCCACAAGCCAAATTGATCCGATTCGACAGTGTTGAGCATCAGCAAAAACGGCCTGGAGTGCTGCTGACAAGTCTGGTGGACGGAGATACCGGAGCCACAAAAATATCCAGCGGAGTGGCCGAATTCGAAGTTGAGGCCTCTGCGCCAACCCACTACCATGACGCTGAGGAGTCCGTGATTGTCATTGAGGGTGAAGGGCTGATGGTCATCAACGGAGAGGAGCACATAGTGCGCCCCAATGACGCCGCATTCATCCCACCCGGCGCCCACCACAGCATCGCCAACCACGGAGATCTGCCCTTCAAAATCAGCTGGACTTACGCGAGTATCAATTGGTCGACTACACCAGTGGAATAAAACCGTTTGGCTAAATGGGCCGCAAAGCCCGGAGACTGCGACCTACTTCAGGCGCTTCTATGGTTAAACGACGCATGATCGACTACGCCGAAAGATTAAGTCCTACTCCAACACACGGATGCTGGCGAACCGGATGAGAAAGAACAGACTGACGGCCAGAGCAACCCCTCCGCCAATTGCCATGGCAACGTCGATACCGACCAGCAATCCCACACCACCGGTGAGGGACGCGAACAAGGGAATCAACCCACTCTCATAATGCCAAACGCTGGTTACTCGGCCTCGTAAGTTGTCGGGCACCAAGGTCTGAATCAACGTCTGGTTTGCCACAATGAAGTGAGTCTGGAAAAAGCCCATGATCAGCATGATTGGAATCGACAGCCAGATCCATTGAGAAAGACCCAAGACCAGAACTACAGACGATCCAAAAATCAGAGATATCAGAGTTACCAACCCTTTTTTGGTGAAAAACCCAAAGGACGATATAACCACCGTGGCCGTCAGCCCTCCGGCTCCCATTACCACCACCATGGCCGTACTGACTCCAGCCCCGCTTCCCAAAGCTTCCTCTGTATAGGCTGGTAGGAACAGCAAAAGGGGCATGAAGATGCCCGTGCGCACAAAGTTCATCAACATCAATCGCAACAGATTGGCATTGCTGACTATAAACCCCATTCCCTCTTTGAAATCGACCCAAGCCGAAGCTTTCCGTCTGGCTGATTGCTCTCTGAATGGAGTCTTCATTGGCACCAAAAGTAGAACCATACCCACATATAGGCCCGACTCCACAAAGAAGTTCCATTGAAAGCCTACGGTCTCAATAAGAACACCGCTGATGCCCGCACCGACCAGCCGCATGGACGTAACCGCCATGGCGTTCAGAGCCAGGGCATTACCAAGGTCTTCCTTTGGCACCGTGTTGGCGACTAGGGCCTGGCGTACCGGCTGAACAATCGCAAAGCCAATACCCGCAACTAGCATGTACCCGTATACGTGCCAGATAGTATCTACGTTATCGGACGCTACCAACACTCCAAAAATAACGGCAGATGCCACCATAACCAACTGAGTAATCATCACCATATATCGGCGGTCATACCGGTCGGCCAAAACGCCTCCCCAGGGTCCCAAAATCAGCACCGGTAGGGCTCGGACCGCCACAGTTAATATGGAATGGAGAGCAGATCCACTGATGTCCAACGCCAACCAACCGATGGTTACAAACTGAAGCCATTGAGCACAGTTGGCGAACAAGTTTCCGGTCCATAAGTACCTATAGTCAACGTTCTTCTGTATTGAGGAGAATGTCCTGACTCGGCTAGGTCTCGGTCGTAACGCCGGATCCGTGGTCTCTGTGCCAGTCGTTATATCGGTCGTGGAATCAGAGGATTGGGAAGAATCTGGGTGCAAACTGTGGGGTGTGTGGCTCCCGGAATGGAATAGGATTGCTACCAATCGTAGGCCCACAAACTAATTGTAGCAAGGCTAACTGCCTGTTAAGCGGCACACAGAACTACCACTTCGATAAATTATTGATTAAACTAGCCGCGGCTCAATGGCTAATCGGTTACACGGTCAAAAACATGAAATTCGGTTTGTTTCAATCGGTTCAACTTCCCAACCCCCATGAACAAGTCAGATACTACAAAGATGCCTTGGCCCAAGTGCGCCACGCTGAACAGCTGGGTTTTGACTCAGTCTGGATCACCGAGCATCATTTCTCACGACACGGTATAGTCTCAGCCACCTTGTCTCTACTGGCTTATCTGGCGGGTGTAACCGAAAAGATACGCCTGGGCACAGGCGTAACCGTCCTTCCATTCCACAACCCTATCGAACTAGCAGAGCAAGCGGCTACAGTTGACCTGCTCAGCGACGGACGTTTGGATTTCGGCGTAGGCCGGGGCTTCCAGTGGGGAGAGTTCCACAAGTTGAACATCCCCATGGAGGAGTCCAGCAGGCGATTTGAGGAAAGCATGGACGTCCTGACTAAAGCGTGGACTTCCACCAAACCCTTTGACCACAATGGAGAATTCTGGCAATTCAATGACATGACAGTGCACCCACGGCCAGTCCAACTACCCCATCCTCCGATTTTTGTTGCCGCATCAAGCGAAGCCAGCGTGAACCGCGTCGCCCGAAACGATTGGAATCTACTCATTGGACAGGGTGAAACCTTTGAACAGGTTTCCAAACAGATCCAGTTCTACAAGAACGCATTGGCCGAAGAGGGGAACAAGTTCACTCAAAACCGAGTGGTTTTGGCTAGGCCCATGTACACTGCACCGAATCTGTCCCAATCGAAGATCGACACTGAAATACCTTTTATGTGGTTCAAGCAGACGGGACAGGAGGTGGGAGCACCACCGGACAATCAAGTGGAACTACTGCCGGAAGAATATCGCTCCTATCGGGGAAGGTTTGCCAGGGAAGTGACCTTCGACTACAACGCCATGTACGAGAACGTAGCCCTGTTCGGCACACCTGCTGACATCACAGCCAAGATTAAAGACCTGCAAAAATCAGGTGTAGAAAAGATTATATTTTTCATAAACTTCGGCGGTATCAAACATCAGAAAGTCCTTGATTCCCTGGACCTATTCGCCAAAGAGGTCATGCCAAACTTCCAGGATTAAATACATCGAAATAGAATTAAGTGATAACCAGTCATACGCGGCAGTTGATCAACCCATGACAAACTGATTTCAACAACAGGTGGGTTACTAATTTAAAGGCTAATCTCTAAAATTAATGAACTGGAGGGGTTGGCTGTTCTTCATGTCCTTGATGAAGGCGATCGCCGCCTGCAAATCGTCACGCTTTTTGCCGGTAATCCTGAGTTCGTCACCTTGAATCGCCAGTTGGACCTTCATTTTAGCCGCCTTTACGTCCTTGACGATCTTCCGGCCCAAGTCGCTGTCGATTCCCTGCTTGATGTCCACAATCTCACGAAGGCTACTTCCTGCAGCGTCTTGAGCTTCTTTGAAGTCCAACGCCCCCAATTCCACTTTGCGCATGGCCAGGTATTTTCTGAGCAGATCTTCAACCTGAGTCATTTTCATGCTGTCATCGGCGGTCAGAGTCAGCGTGTTATCAGAGCGGACGATCGCGCACTTGGTGTTAGCCAAATCAAACCGTTGATTGATCTCACGTTCGACGCCGTTTAAAGCGTTGTCGACCTCAGCCAAATCGGTTTTAGAAACCACATCAAAAGAAGGCATCGGAAAAGAACTCCTCAGTTAACCTAGTTCAAAAATATTAGAACCATGATACAGCAGGTAGGGTTTTGAAATAAGTAGCAACCAACTTCGGAAGCCAACACGCAAACCACCATGACGGTCAACCCGTAAACCCCATTGGATTTTGCTCATTCGTATTAGCCAGAATCTTATTGAGCGTTCGCTGCCTAGGTGCTACAATTCTTAAGGCTTATTATCACAGTGCCTGCTGAGGCACCACGCTTCTTTCTGAACGTTCCCCGATAGCTCAGCGGTAGAGCGGTCGGCTGTTAACCGATAGGTCGTAGGTTCGAATCCTACTCGGGGAGCCATTTCAAGCCTGGACTATTCCTGAGCGTTTTCCTTTTCCCCTCCAAAATAGGAGGGTTTTTTGTTGTTTAAAGCAGATGGTTATTCCGAATTAATCCAGAGCTTCCAGTTATCGTTGCAGGTGTCTGGACTAATCGATATCCTGAGTCTACTCCACCTATAACAACGTTGTACTGAATTGAGTAACACTACCGAAACTTGCATGCCTACTACCGCTTGGTTCCTATATTCCGAAGTTGAAGATGAATCTCTGGGCCGCGTCTATCGAAGAGGTGAACCAGAGGTCGGCGGTCAGATTGAATCAGGCCACAGTAATCAAGCAGGTGAAATAATCAGCTTC
>Ga0209034_10000424_pt1 | contig 21202 bp, 13 predicted proteins | sample MarorgKNORR_S2LV_2_FD_188219 | JGI IMG/M metagenome (GOLD analysis project Ga0209034, IMG submission 188219) | Marine microbial communities from the Southern Atlantic Ocean, analyzing organic carbon cycling - 250m_A/KNORR_S2/LV (SPAdes) (version 2) | ecosystem: Environmental > Aquatic > Marine... | reverse complement strand
GATTACCAGCATCATCGTGCCATACGGCCCAATCGGCCACCACATGGCCACCCGCGCGATGTGCTATGGTGATGAACGTTGCACAGGCGCTAGGCAGCGATCACTCATCCGATGTCAGCAGCGAGGATTCGTGAATACCGGTTTCCACAACGGCTAGCATGCTGATCACCATCCCCCACTCGAACAGCGCTGCTCTGGACATCGCAGGGATCGAGAGGTCGGTGCAGACTCCGACCATCTCGAGGTAGCTCTCGAAGTGTACTGGATCCAGGAACGATGCTCCGGTGTACTGCAACACACTGAGTCCCAAGAGGGAAGCGAATACGATCATGATGGCTGTCCTGAGTCTTCGGGCCCTGTGTACTACTTCGAATCTTGAATCCAAGGAAGCCATGTCGCTGGCCATCACGGTCGACAGTATAGCCCAGAGGCCCAATCCTCCGAATATTACCTTGGCCTGGATTAGATGCAGAGCCAGTTGCTCGCTCCATGGAGTGAAGGCGATCCAGGTGATGAATACCCCGGCGAGCGCGGCGAGGAGGGCTGAAACCAGGTTCAGAAACTCCAGACGAGACACGCCTGAATGCGAAGATATCCAGTCTGCCCTGAGTCGGTAATACTGCCAAGACAATACGATAATCATAAGCCCGGAGACGCTGAAACCGATGGTGAATGGCACTCCTGAGACCTGATTGGTGTCTGTATCTGATATCCAAGGCATGAACGGGTCGCAGCCCTCGTAGACCCAGATTGCGTAGCTTGTGGCGAGCGTTGTGAGTTGGAGTGCGATTGAGGTCTGGAGAGTCTTGCGCACCGTACTGGCTTGCAACAGCCACTCCATGCCGTTGCCACGGGGTTCTTCGCTTCAATGGACTCCCTAACGATGAAGTTGGATGGCCCTCATGATGGGGCATGGGCGGACACGAACAGTGGCTGTCGGAATGCGAGAAACTGGGCTACAAGCCAGAGGCCAGGCTGTACGCCGAGGGCACCCGCACCTCGCAAGACGCGGCCGACCAGCTCGGCTGTGACGTCGCTCACATCGCGAAGTCGATCGTCTTCGCCGGTCAGGACGGGGCGGTGGTCGTCATCACCTCAGGGGCCAACCGCGTCGAACGCAAGCGCAAGCTCAAGCGACTGCTGGGCTACAAGCCGAGCATGACCGATGCTGAGTACATCATCGATTCGACGGGCTACGCTCCGGGAGGCGTCCCCCCCTTCGGCCACATGAAGCCGTGCACCGTGCTGATGGACGAGGACCTGATGCAGTACGACCTGGTGTGGGGAGCCGGAGGAACCGCCCAGACCGTCTTCCCCATCACTCCCGAGGACCTCCTTTCCCTGTCAGGCGCGACAGTGGCAGACGTGAAGCAGTGATAGGATGGCCGTGGAGCAGCTGATTCGTGCTGCGTCGAGTCTGCGTGACGATGTCCGGCCTCTTGGAGTGAAACTAGTTTCAGAGGGCAGAATCGATGTCTGCTACAACCCACTTGACTACGCATGGGATGCGCACGTGGCGTTCCTCAGGCGGATGGGCGGCAGTGGTGCGAGGACGGTCATACTCGGGATGAATCCCGGTCCGCATGGAATGGGCCAGATGGGCATTCCATTCGCTGCGACCTCAGTGGTCCGAGACCTTCTGGGCATCACCGGCATCCCGGTGAACCAGCCCGAGACACCAGATCCGAGGCGGCCCGTCGTCGGCCTCGAGTACCCTCGTGAGGAGGTCTCGGGCACCCGTCTGTGGGGTCTCTTGGCCGAGCACTACGGTGACGCTGGCGCCATCGCCAGCAGCGTCTTCCTAGTCAACCACTGCCCGCTGATGCTGTTCTCTGGCCCGCGTGCCGCCAACATCACGCCGGACAAGGTCGGTGGGAAGAGCGCGCAGGCGCTGCTCGAGCGCTGCGACCAGCACCTGCGCGAAGTCGTAGTGGCCCTCGATGCCCAGAGGGTAATCGGGGTCGGTAGGTTCGCCGAGTCACGGGCAAGGTCGGCTCTGACCGATGACGCAGTCGAGGTAGTGGGCTGCTGGCACCCATCCCCAGCCTCCCCTCTGGCCAACCGTAACGCCGGTGCGGACTGGCGCGCCAATGTCAGAGCAGTGCTGCCCTGAGGCTTCGGAGAATAACCCCTCTGGGCCTAGTAAAGAGTTAAGTCGCCAAATGTTCTGTCCCGAGCCATGTCAGCGATGACCACGCCCGAGTACCTGATTTCGAACGCCGAGAAATACGCCAATGAGAACGCGATATCCTGGAAGGGACCGTCGGGAGACTGGGTCAACATGACCTGGTCCGAGTTCTGCAGCACCGCTATGGGAGTGTCCAAATCGCTGCTCGCCCTGGGCTTCCAGATCGACGACAAGCTGAGCATCTACTCGTACAACCGCATGGAGTGGTACGCGGCCTACGCCGCTGCCAACATGTGCAACGGTGCCGCGGTAGGTGTCTACCACACTTGCTCCCCCGAGGAAGTAGACTGGGTCGTGGGTAACTCCGACTCCAAGGTAGTCTTCGTGGGGCACAACCCGATGGACGGCGGCGATGCGGACAAGATGTGCAGCAACAGGCTCCTCAGTGTCCTCAACGACCTGCACAAGGTCGAGGTCGCAGTGGTGTTAGACGGTGTCGAGATGATTGACCACCCCAAGGCGATGTCCTGGTCTGACTTCATGTCCGAGGGGGCCGGGATGCCGGACTCCGCGGTCACGGACCGCATCGCGAGCATCAAGCCCTCAGACACCGCGGCCCTGATCTACACGTCCGGCACCACTGGGAACCCGAAGGGGGTCGTTCTGACCCATGACAACTTCGAGTTCGAGATCTGGAGCGTCCAGCAAGTCACTCGTTACAACCAGGGCGACGGTTACGTCTCATGGCTGCCCTGCGCCCACGTGTTCGGCCAGCTGGCGGACAACCACATCTGGATCCGAGACGCCATACACATGCGCGTGGTGGACAACCCGCTGCACTCGATTGACTACTGCAAAGAGGTGCAGCCGCACCTGTTCATCGGTGTACCCAGAATTTACGAGAAGGTCTACTCGAACCTCATGGCCGCACTCGGCAGCAAACTCGGGCTACTCAAGATACCCGTACTTGGTGGCATCATCAAGAAGAAGGCCAAGGCGAAGATTGGTTTCTCCAACTGCGTCTACGCAATCACCGGAGCGGCACCGATCAACCCGGACATCCTGAGCCTGTTCCACAAGTTGGGTATACCCCTATACGAGGGGTATGGAATGACGGAGACCACCGCTGGTGCCACGCTGAACTACGAGGGCAACATGAGGATAGGCAGCGTCGGGAGGCCGATGGAGGGGACCGAACTGAGGATCGGCGATGCCAACGAGAACGGCGAGGGCGAGATCCAGTTCAACGGCCGGCACGTGATGGCCGGGTACTACCGCAACCCCGAAGCGACCGCTGAGACGATGACAGCGGACGGCTGGCTGAAGTCGGGCGACCTGGGGCGCATCGACAAGGACGGTTACGTCTACATCACCGGCCGGCTCAAGGAGATCTACGTCTCCTCTGCTGGCAAGAACATCGCACCACTGGTCATCGAGGAGACGATGAAGAGCATCCCGGTGGTCTCGCAGTGCATGCTCATCGGTGACAACCGCAAGTTCTGCAGCGCCCTGCTGACACTGGACGTCGGAGCGATTCTGCGTGACGTGCACGGACTGGACGGAGCGACAGAGGTCCCGAAGGACCCCGGGGAGCAACTCGCCAAACTGGCTGAACTCGGTCACGACCTGTCCGAGTACACGGCTGTTGGAAGCGTGACTCACAAGCAGCTCGAGGCGGCGGTGGCCGAGCTGAACCAGAAGTTCAGCAGCCCAGAGCAGGTCAAGAAGTTCACAGTGCTGCCTCGTGACCTCGGCGTCGACCAGGGCGAGCTCACGCCGACCCTGAAGATCCGCAGGAAGCAGATCCGCGAGAATTGGGCCGATGAGATCGATGCGATGTACGCTTGAACGCCACGGCGGGTGATCACTTGACGCCGGAGGCATGGGTGGCCCTGGCCACCGTGTTCATACTCGGTGCGATGAGTCCCGGGCCCAGCCTTGCGGTGGTTCTCAGGAACACCATGGTCGGAGGCCGGCGCCAGGGGGTGATGACCGGGATTGGGCACGGCATCGGCTTCGGCATCTACGCCTTCCTCGCTGCCGCTGGGATTGCAACAGCCCTCACCCTGCACGAGTCGACCGAGGTGGTACTGAAATGGGGCGGCATCGCTCTGCTGTTGTGGCTCGGCGTCAATTTCCTCAAGGCCTCCAGAGGAGAGTCGTACGAATCGTCAGAAGAGGTTGATCACGGCCCTTCGGGCCGTGCTGGGTTCGCCCAGGGGTTCGCGATAGCCCTGCTGAATCCCAAGATACTCGCTTGGATGCTGGCGCTGTACGCGCCGTTCATCGAAGCCGACATCGGTACTGAGACCCTGCTGGGCATGGGTCTTCTCGGTATGACCATCGACGGCTCCTGGTACGTCACGGTAGCAACTGTGCTGACACGGGGTGACGGGGTCTCGAAGCTTCGCGCCCAAGCGCGCAGGATAGATGGGGCGATGGGGGTCCTGATGTTCGTGTTCGCCGGGCTGCTGTTCAGCGGCTACCTGTAATCAGCGGATCACGAAGGGCAGGTGGAACAGCATCTCCAGCACGATCGAAAGGGCCTTGGCCTCCCTCCCTCCGTTGGATTTCCCGTTCTCGGGCGGCGATAGCCTCTGCAGCTCGCCGGCATCGAACCAGAACGAGCTACAGGTGGGGCAGCCGTCGAGTTCGATGGGGTCCATCTCTGTGCCGTCGAGTTTCGTGAACACGATTCCGCGCACTCGCATGCGAGAGTCGCACAGCGGGCAGCCGAGGTCGACCTCCGCTCCGTCCTGCTCGAAGGACTTGTGCATCTGGTGCAGCTTGTCACGCGAAATCACCGACAACGCTGCGTCCGCGCTGAGCAGCATGCCGGAGCACTCGTCGCAGTGATGGACACCGAGGCGCGAGAATGTGGAGCGGCCCGAGTCCTCCGGAGAGACCAGTGCGGAGCCGTCCCTAGGGCAGACCAATCCCATTGTCTCTAACGGGGAAGCATGAGGTCTTGAACTAAGTCCCGGATAGGGGATATTTCGATATTTTCGGCGGGCGGCGCATTCTTGTGGACCCGTAGGGTCCGAATTAGCATGGTTAGCGGTGCTGAGGAGGGGGTTTCGAGCGACGTCGCCCGTGCCTCGGACGGCCGCATGCCACTGCGGGTGGTCACCGCTGCGGCCATCTTCGATGGCCATGATGTGGCCATTGGAATCTTTCGCAGGATCCTACAGAGCCAGGGCTGCGAGGTCATCCACCTCGGTCACGACCGCGGGGCCGACGAGGTTGCCCGGGCAGCCATCCAAGAGGATGCGCACGCTGTGGCGATTACGTCCTATCAGGGCGGCGCGGTAGAGATGTTCACCCACACCAAGGAAATTCTCGACGAGGCGGGCTTCGGTCACGTCTTCCTGTTCGGAGGCGGGGGGGGCACTATCCTACCGAATGAGATCAAGCAACTCGGCGATGCTGGAATCGCCCGCATCTACTCGCCTGACGATGGTCGTGAGATGGGACTTGTTGGCATGGTTCAGGACGCTATGGACTCAGCCTTGGGCATCGACCTGCTCGACGAGTCCCGCTTCGACTCGTTGTCCGGGCCTGTCACCGCAGCCGACCACGGCGGGGTGGCTCGGCTGCTTACTCTGGCCGAGAACGGCGATGAGGGGTCGTTCGCGTCTGCCCTCGAGCGTGTGCGCTCGTGTGCGAAGGAGGACGCCTGCCCGGTTGTCGGACTGACCGGCACAGGAGGGGCGGGCAAGTCCAGCTTGACTGACGAGATAATGCTGAGAGTCCAGCGCGACAACCCCGGCAAAAGAATCGCCTTGCTGGCCACGGATCCTACCCGAAAGCGAACCGGTGGGGCCCTGCTGGGAGACAGGATTCGGATGAACTCGCTCTCCGACGAGCACCTGTTCATGCGTTCGTTCGCAAGCAGGGACAGCGGCAGGGAGATCGCTGGCTGCATCAGCAGGGCGATCGAGGCCTGCCAAGCCGTAGGGTTCGACCTCGTGCTGGTCGAGACCAGCGGTATCGGCCAGGGGGACGATGCCATCACCGAGGTCGCTGATATCTCGATGTACATCACCACCCGCGAGTACGGCGCGCCCAGTCAGCTAGAGAAGTTAGAGATGCTCGATGCCGCCGATATCGTCGTGCTCAACAAGTTCGACCGAAGGGGCTCCGAGGACGCCCTAACTGAGATTCGCAAGCAGTTCAAGCGCAACCGGGAGATGTGGGATGCAGAGGACAGCGCCCTCCCGGTAATCCCGACCATCGCCAGCCAGTTCGCCAACGCGGGCGTTGATCTTCTGTGGCAGAGGCTTGCGACGATACTCAACGACAGGCAGGGCACGGAGTTCGCCGCCACTGAGGCCAGGATGGATGCTGACGGGCTCCCCCACAGGCCTACTCCCATCCCCTCGGAGAGGCAGGGCTACCTGGCTGAGGTCACCGCCGCGGTCCGTGGCTACCACGAGAGGACCGCGGAGGCAGCCTCCCAAGTCAGGCTGGTACAACAGCTGGAGGCTTCGGCGTCCCAAATGCGCAACTCCGGGAAGGACGATGCTGCAACCGACCTCGATGAGGAGGCGGCAAGCGTCCGGGCAGCGGTTCCCGACGAGGACTGGCAGGCGCTGGAGGAGTTCGGTGCGCGTGCGGAGGCATACCGCTCCGGCCAAGCGAGCTACATGGTCCGCGGCAAGGAGATCTCGGTCGACACCACGAAGACCACCCTCTCGGGGCTCGACCTCCCGAGGGTCGCGCTCCCCGACACCGAGGACTGGGGCGAGCGCCTCGAGTGGATTCGCAAGGAGAACGCTCCCGGTGCGTTCCCGTACACGGGCGGCGTGTTCCCGTTCAGGCGAGAGGACGAGTTGCCCGTCAGGATGTTCGCCGGTGAAGGCAGTGCCGAGCGCACCAACAAGCGCTACCACTTCCTCTCCGAGGGCCAACCGTTCAACCGGCTCTCAGTCGCGTTCGACTCCCCCAGCCTGTACGGCCACGACCCCGTCGAGAGGCTCGACATCTTCGGCAAGGTCTGCGAGTCGGGCGTCAGCATCAGCACTGTGGACGAGATGGAGAAGCTGTTCGAGGGCTTCGACCTGTGTGCGGCCAACACCTCTGTCTCCAAGACCATCAACGGCAACTACTGGTGGCACCTGGCCGCCTTCTTCACCGTGGCCATCCGGCAGCAGGCGGCGAAGTTCGAGGAGGAAAACGGCAGGCAGCCCAACGGCGATGAACGCGCCGAGATCAGGGCGCGGACGCTGAGCGCGGTGAGGGGCACTGTCCAGGCCGACCAACTCAAGGAGGCCATGGGTCAGAACACACTGGTCTTCAACCTCGACACCGCCCTTCGGATGATGGGCGACGTCGCGGAGTTCTACGTGGAGAACGAGGTCAGGAACCACTACTTCGTCAGCATCAGCGGCTACCACATCGACGAGGCGGGCGCCAACCCGATATCGCAGGCCGCCCTCACTCTCTCGAACGGCCTGACCTACGTCGAATTATTCAACACGCGCGGGCTCGATGCCGACAAGTTCCTACGCAACTTCAGCTGGTTCTTCTCCAACGGGATGGACCCCGAATACGCAGTGATCGGGCGCGTCTGTAGGCGAATCTGGGCTATCGCCATGCGCGACCTCTACGGGGTCGACGAACGTGGCCAGAAGCTCAAGTACCACATTCAGGGAAGCGGGCGCAGTCTGCACTCGCAGGAGTTCACCTGGAACGACTACCGGACCACCCTGCAGGCACTCTACGCTCTGGCCGACAACGCCAACAGTCTGCACACCAACAGCCGTGACGAGGCTTTCGGAACGCCCACCGAGGACACGGTCCGAGATGCTGTGGCGATACAGCTCATCCTCTCGAAGGAGTACGGCTGGCTCCAGAACGAGAACCCGCTGCAGGGCTCGTACATCGCAGAGTGGCTCACCGACAACGTCGAGGAGCAGGTCCTGAGGATCTTCGAGGAGATGCACGGCCGCGGAGGCGTGCTGGGCTCGCTGGAGGTCAACTACCAGCGCAACCGCATCCAGGACGAGTCGATGGTGTACGAGCATCGCAAGCACTCGGGCGAACTGCCCATAGTGGGGGTCAACACCTACGTGGACGAGGGTTCGGCAGTGATGTCAGCGGACGACTTCGACATCGATGTCACACGATCCGACGAAACCGAGCGCCGGATGGTGATCGACCGCAACAAGGCGTTCAAGGAAGCTCATGCGGCGGAGGCAGAGGCAGGCCTCGCCCGGCTCAAGCAGGTCGCTCGTGAAGGGGGCAACCTGTTCGAGGTCATGATGGAGATAGTCGAGCACTGCACGGTCGGTCAAGTGACTCAGGCGCTTTTCGAGACCGGAGGCAAGTTCCGCCGCAACATGTGAGGGTCGTCGGTTTTCTCGATTTATATACGCCCGGTTGCAGGGGAGGCATGGCAACAGAAGGTTATGCAAAGCGGTGCCCGTGCGGCACCACAATTTGGATGCAACTCTGTGGTGACCAGATATGGAGGTCCTTTGACTTCCCCGATAAAGGAAAGAAGTGGACCTTGCACTGGTGCTGAACATCCGGAATTTCGTCCAATGGCTTGAGAAAGAATCACAGATTGGCTTCACGCCATTCAAATACTGAGTGACCGATGACTGCTTGGCGGGATGCTGCCAGTGGGCTGGTTATGGCAATCGGGAGAAAAACGCCTCACACTCCTTTCACCAGATGGCAGGGGCGTTTCCACAGAGACGAGCTCGGAAAGGATTCCGAAGTCATAGCATATGCGACTAGGCGGTCCTTTGACGGCTTGAGAGTGGTCACTGAGGAGGACAGGGAGTGGAACATTGCTACGGGCATAATGCATGCCATTGACATAACCAGTGAAGAGAATCGCTGGGCGTGCTATTATTTCGAAGACGATGGGCGCAAACACATCGTCGCTGCCAGCCGTACTTCCGATCTTACTGGGGATGCCGGAATCCTAGCCAAGTGGATTGAGCGAGACGCAGTGGTGGGTGAGTTCGAATCCAGTAAGGAATGCCCGGTAATTGCTCTCCACTACATTGATTCGTTGTCGGACCTGGGAGAAAGCGAAATTCAATTCGATTCACTAGAGGAAGCTTTGAGCAGCGAATCGATATTCGACTGGGGAGATGGAGGGGCTCCAAATCAACTACCGGACCCCGTCGCTGGGATTCCCCCCTTGCCAGAGGGTGTCCTTATCGCGGGCGACTTCGAGCTCGAGATGCTGAAACTGCTACCAACTGACCTATTCAGGAAGGATTCGATTAACGGGACTACCGATGGGAGAGAGGAAGCAATAGAGCTGATCAAGTGCCAACTCGCCGAGGTTCGTGTAGCCAACACGGAGGGCGCGCCGAGTCTCAGGCAATCAAAGGTGATGGAACTCCTTGAGCTAGGGCTTTCTCCAGCAATCAATCTCACAGGAAGGCCGGGAACTGGAAAGACCACCGTGGCCCAGATGGCCGTGCCAGAACTATTCCTTCAAAGGGGGGTAAGGCGAGGAAAAAGGAGGATCCTGTATGTCACTACGACCAACGACCTGGCAGTAGAGGCAAGGAAGGAAATCGAGAAGATTGCTGAGCACGTCTATCCCTTGGGCAGAGACCTAACTGAACGATTGATGGGGCATGTCGAGATTCTCACCCGTCATCAACTAATTCAGGACCTTGCACTCGACAGTGCGCGGTTCGATTCATCTATCCTAGGTGAGATGATTGACAATGCTCTAGCAAATGAAAAGCAAATCCTCGAATCGAAAAAGAGCAGGCAAGACAGGAATGAGTGGGGGTTGTTGAAGAGGACTTGGTTGGAAGGACAGGAAAGTCTTCATGACCTATCCAGGGTATTGGAAAACCTGGTTTTCGGACTATTCGGTTCAACCGCCACGTACCTCGATTGGTATGAATCATGCACGGGAGAAGAAGGCAGGGAGGACCCGAAGAAATGGCGAGCTATATTCAACGAGAATAAAGTAAACCTGTTTGAGCCTGCAGAGTCCTATCAAGAAGAGGTTCGTTCCAATCCTAGCGAAGACAGCGACGAACATGTTTTCACTTTGAGTGACTTCTGGAATCCCTTCACTGAAAAGGACATTTCCAAAGGGAGAGATAAAATCGCTTCACTGGGGACATTCCTCAGAGAGCCTTCACTTGGAGGAAAGCTATTCCAGGAAGGGGAAGGGCACTGGACATACGGCTCGGTTATCGACAGAATAGACCAGATGATCGAAAACGGCGAGATCAACAAGCCCATGCGAGATGGAACCACGAGGAATCCATCTGCAATCTGGAGGAGGGGGGATGAAAAAGCAAGACCCAGAATCAGAGGGAATCTGAATGCGTTTGATGCGATAGTGATAGATGAATCACAAGATTTCACAGTTAGGGAGATTTCAGTAATCCTCAAGTGGTTCTCCATTAGGGCCGCGGAGACGGATTCGACGACTTCATCGTCAGCAGGTAGGTTGCCTTTCCTTTTCCTAGCCTCTGGAGACCCGTTGCAAACGATTGAGGGCAGTCTTTTCAATAGCCGAAATGGGCACATCAATGCGCTCTATGACGATTGGAGGGCTTACCTGAGGAGGAATTCCTTCGACCCACACCACCCCTCGGATAATGGACTGATGAACATCATACACGAAGACCTGGAAGCGAATCACAGAAACTCGGGGCCAATAGTTCAGAATGTTATCAATCCAACAATTGGTGAGATGCGCGTTATAGCAAAGAAAGAATTGGGGCAGAAGAGGGAATTGAAAACTCAAACTGTGGCTTCATCGCGCAGAGGTTTTGTTCTCACATCGGGAGGTCAGGACAAAGTCTTGAAGCAAATCTGGGAGATGACGGTACAACAGATAGTGGCGCAGGTCGAGAAGGCGAAGCAGCAGAGCTTGGCTACTCCCCCCCGTGCTACGGTTGCACTGATACTGGCCGGTGTGGACGGCGAGGATGACGACAAACTCCTGTCCGCTATCCCCAAGGACGGGTCCTTTCTTCCCCTCAGGGAAGCTGTGCGATCACTGCTGGACCTCGGATTGGAAGGCGACTGGAAGAAAAAGGTCCTGAGAGATGCTGGAATTCACGACATTGTCAGCGTGAAGGGGCTCACCCTTGAGGCTGCCGTGGTCGTCGGGTTCGGAGACAGGTTGCATGACAGTGTCGATAACGGCCCCTATGAGAGAATGAGGCTGCACTCCCACTATCTGGTTGCCTCCAGCAGGCCCCAATTCGCCCTCCTCCTGCATGATTCAGAACATGCGGAATGGGTCGATGATTCGACAGATTCGATGGAGAGCGAGGACCTGAAGAAAATCCTCGAAAGAGTGGAGATTAACCTAGAGCCGGCACTTGCACTGGACCGGGCTATGGAGACTCCCGGTGACCAAAGATTCTGGGACATATTGAAATCAGCGATAGAGCAAATCAGGGGCAAGCAAAGACAGAAGGATAAGTCGGAAATTTGGAGGGCGGCCGAGGAATTCGTTAATTGGGCCAATCGAATCCACGAACTCTACGAAATGGGCAAGTACCGAAGAGCCGCAGAACTTGTTGGGGGAGTCGCCGATGACCAAGAGTTGGGCGAGAAACTGCGCAAGGGTGCCGCACACATCGGGCGACCCGCTCTGATAGATAGTCCGGGAGAGGGAGAGAAAACCCCTACGGAAACGCTTCACTCATTCCTCAGTTGGAGGGATTTCACAGAAAATTGTGGTCAGGGGCACTACGATACGGCGAAGAAAAAATCTGTCCAATGGGTCAGTCCAATCATGGAGCCATGGGTGATTCTTGGCGGTACAAACAATGGTGCTGATTCGGAAGCCTGCTCGAATATATTCGAGAATTTGCAAGAGTTCAGATTCACTCCCTTTGAAGGAGGTGGTGAGCAATACAAGGCCCCCAAAAGAGAGGATTGCACGGTAGGAGTCACCGTTCCTCCCGGATGGATGTTTAGCGACATGGTACAAGCCAACGCTTGGTCCACCCATTACTCGCAACTAATACAAATCGTCGAAGCTGCCGGGAAGCGGACAAAACCCGGTGACAAGAAGAACATTCTCAGACTGAAGTGGTACATTTATGCAGCCAGGGAGCCGCGGAAACTGTGGGGGCTGATAGATAGCCCTGAGTGTAAAACCACAGACCGGAGAGAGCAGATAGCTGATTGGTTGCTAAACTGTCTTGCAGGAGACTCTCCTGGCCCTAGATTCGTCGAGGCCTTCGAGCATTGGATGTATGATTCGAAAAAGAGGGGCGTCTTGCATCGGATGTTCAGGGATTGGCTACAGAATGACTTTGGTACCGAAAGGATCCTACTGGTAAAGGAGGCATTGCAAGAAGACCGATTTGCCGAGTTCATCAAGAGTGACGGGAAATGGCTAGAGCAACAGATTGTAGAATGCACTTTGAGTGAGTTTGCCCAACTAGGGGGAGGGTCCGATGTTTTGGTCTGGGCGCAGAATAGACTACTCCCTACTCTGACGGTGATCAACAAGTATGTGGCGGGAGAGATCCGGGCTGGTGTCCTATCGAGACGTATCTCCGGCCTGTTCGAAGCCATGGAAAGAGACATGTCTGGAGCGCCGGAATCCAGAACGGTTAGGAGGAAGCGTGGGAGAAGGGGCGGTCCACGGACTGCTCGGCTCCCTAGTGAGGTCACTGCCCCCCCGCGCGAGAGAAGGGCTCTGAGACTAAGACAATGGCTTCTGGATGACAACCTGGATCAAATCGCCTCCCGAACAGGTTGGAAAGTGGGGAACACATCTACAATCGCCTTAGCTCTAATTTCGATTATTCGCCGCTCGACAGGATATTCTTCGATACGCGATGACATCTACCAGGAGTGGTTTGGCAAGTCGCTTAGCAGGACATGGAACGACGGATGGAAGAATCGAGATGTTGAGAAGACAGTTGACATCCTGAAGAAGATTTCCACAGGGCGTTACGGACTCGATGGTAAAAGCGGGGAGATCAAGTTGTTCAACGATGCATTGAGGGAGTCGACTGGTAGGAGGATGGATGGTTTTCTTCAGGAGGTTTACGAAGACTCCGTCACGAGCGGGGGGGCATCGAACCTGCTCTGGCATCCTGCTCTAGAGTACCTGATGTACCTGCATGCTGCTGACAAGCGGGAAAGGAAGGATCCTCGTTTGATACTACGGGCTACCAAGGAGGCCTTGAACGCGAGTGAGAACGCACCAGACTTGTCTATGTATTACAGGGAAGGGCATAACTTCTGGAATTTGTCGACCTTTGGGGACAATGATACGGCTAGGGTTCGTAGCAGGTACGCAAAGAAGAGGAAAATAGTCAGGGGCCTGATGCGTACCAGAGGGATGTGGAGGGAGAACGTATGGCCCATGGGCCAAGGCCCGGTACCCAGAGAGGCGAGGGTCCCTTGGCCCTCTACTGACTTGGGCGGTAAACCCCACCAATTCTCAAACACCTCCCCCGGCATTATTGCCTACAGTGACGTTGCATCTGGACTGAGCATATCCAAGATGAAAGACATTCATTGGAGATTCCGCCTATCTGGCTCTTACAGGGAGGCGGCGGTGTTATCCGTGTGTCTGGCAATTCACAATTCCAAGAATGCGGCCAAAGGTGCTGATTCCACCAAGATATCAGAGGCCGTTTCACTCGGACTCCACGATGCCATCCTGGAAAGGTGCGGGGCCTACATGGACCACGTCCAAGTCAATCGCAGGTGGGCGGCCAAGGCGAGTCCCGACAAGCACGAGGTCAGGGGCAGAGGGCAAAGAGCTCCTCTGATGAGTATGATGACTCTTCGCTTGGATCGGGGGGATAGCAAGATAAAGCCGACCGAGCCGTCCCCGATCGGACGCAAGTCTGCCCTCAGGTTGCTCGAGGATTCAACCTTGGAACAGATCCTCCTGCATCTCGAGCCGAAAGCGGGCACTGAATCCACATTGAGCAAGAGAGATCTCAAGCAGGCGCTACTTAGGCCAGCCGACATAATCGAGTCGACAAGGAGGCTCCTGCCCTACATCCTACTCGCAGAAGAGGTGAAACTCAACGATAACAAATGGCTTGTCGGGGCCCAGTGGTTCTCCCCCAAGGATACTGGAGCAATGGTTGATGATACCGAATTGGCCTCGCCGATAGAACACAGATTTGGTGTCAAGGAATACCGAGAGGACACCCTGATTGACTATTCCCGGGATGATTTGGTAGCCATGCTTGCGGACGAAGGGGACTCTTGGATGCTCGAGCTGTGTGACCTCCATAGGTCGGTTGGGGAATGGGATTCTTCGTCTCTAAAGGAGTTCACTGACCGGTTTTTCCTGTTGTTGGAAAAGGCGCCCGGGAGTCTCGACCGTATGGCACGGACCCTCCTCAGGGAAAATGATGATTCAGAGGATGATTCGGAATCAGAGTTCGATGCTCTGCTCGGCGGTCTCGACGAAGAACAACAGAGGGCCCTCAGGGCTTGGAAGAAAAGACAATCAGGGACTTGAGAACATCCTGAACTCAAGATGCAGCCTGCCGTAATCGGTTGTCGTTTTCCTTAGCAGGGAAGAGAAGCTCCGTCTATTCCCATTACGGTCAGATTTTGCCAAGTAGCAGGAAGACACCATTTCTCGGGTTCCAACTCGGGGCGAGTTGACGTATTCGACGAATGGTTTCGGATCCGGGACCGAGATGGCGTCAACCTGCTTCAGTAGATCGAACAACTTTCGAGCCCCGTCCATGCTAGAGAGGAATCTTTTCTGGATTTCGCCGCTCAGTCTCGGTTTCGGTCTGGGATACCCAAGCAGCTTTGGCGTCTTGGCGATGAATGCCAGTTTGGTGTTCTTACTGCCCCTATCTTCCTGCTTAGTTGACAGGGGATCTGAAAATCCTTCGAAATCTGCACCTTCGAGGTTTGGAGTCTGCACCAGCACTCCGAACTTACCCGCATAACGTGATTCTGGGCCTGTGAAGAAATACAGCCACTTCTCCAGGCCCCCCATCTGAATAGTGTCTCCCGTAGTGTTTCTGGTTCCTTCGACGACCTCACCGATATAATCCAGAATTGCTGAAGAATCTGTGCCGTCCGAGTCGATCACCATTACTGGAATGTCGTCAGTGGCCCAGGAGGACTGCAATGGCAACTTGGGGCTATTTGCAAGAGCTAAAGCTCCTCTAGAGAGTTTCCATGTCTTCGAGCCGCCACGACAAATTGTTACCGATTCCGGTGGCCAGACCTTGTAGCTCTCTGCACGTGTGCATCCGGCTCTTCCTATGATTTCGTCATCTGGTAAGAGTTGCTCGAGGTAATTGATAATGTGAGCACGATACCCAGCCATTTCTGGATTGAGTGCGGATTCATCCTCGAACGAGACATACAACTTCATGGGTTGCACCCTCAGTCTTCCGAGTAGATTTCGGCAAGAGTCTCGTCGTATGGCTGCATCAAGTGGAACTTCCCCCCTGGGACTATCGAGGACAGTACCAGATGTCTATGAGATAGGACAATCAGTGAGCGGTCTGGGACTGCTGAGAGTCCCTCGGCGCTTTCGATTAGCCTCTCTATCAACTTCCTGGTCCACTCCTCCCCTCTCCCGCTCTCGGGCTCGTCTAGGATTAGACAATACCTAACTTCGTCAGGGGTGTTGAGGTCGTACTCGGTGGCCTGTTGAGATTCGGACTCGAGGAAACCTAGCCAGCACTCGGTGACTATCGCTGAGCGCTGGCCGAAAGAAAGGGTTTCGGGATCGATGACGTCCTGCGTCAACGTCCTTCGGAAAACCATCGGCTTGTCTATTGTACCTGGAACAACCTCCCTGGACCAAGGATCGTTCTCGTCGCCCCCCAGTACGGCATTGATATTCTCGAAGATCCTCCTGATCTGTTTGAAAGCCGGATGGTCGAAGTCGACTTCGAATCCAAGATTATGGTTTCTGTGCCGTTCCTCAAAGGACCTGACCCAATTAATTTTGATTGGTACTGTTTTTTCACCGTCTGCGCGCCTGTCGAAATCGCCATACACAGAAATCAACCCGGAAATTAGTTTCTGGCACTCGTCCAGAGAATCTGATCCTGCCCCATGACAGACCTTAGGCACCTCCACGTACTTGACGCGCAGGCACCTGAGAGTTTCGAGTAGCTCGTGGGTCCTTGAGATGAAGAAGCCTTCCGGGGGATTTGAGGGGTTTAGGTGCTCTGCAGGTGGGTTACACTCTGTGGTGCCGTGATTGGAGTCTTCGAAGTCTAAGTCAGATGACATGTTCAGTTCTTCCAGGTTCTGGAGCGTGCGGGCGAAGAAACCGACAATCTCAGGGGAGGGGAAGAACTCTTCTGGTACAGACATCTCCGGGGTAGCCCCCAAGAGGAGGGGGAGTTCCCAATCTCTGATCTCAGAATGCGGACTTTGCCCGTTCCATTCACCGGCTCGTGTCTCGTACAAGTAAGTCGAAGTAGGAGTATCGGCCCCCCCAGCGCCGGCCTCCCAGTTGGGTTCTAGGTGGAGGTCCTCAACACCCTCTACCTCGTCATCATCGGAGAGGGTGACGAACCTGATCATCATCCTTGAGAATGGGATCATCCTCTGCGAATTGTCCGCTCTCCAGTTGGATAGCCTGTCAGCTGTTATCACATCGGCCTCCAGAAACCCCTTTCTGGATATCAAGGACGACGGCTCTCTGACCATCTGGTATGCCTCCTTGAGGAACTGCCCGAGCCAGTACTGGGGCCTGGAAACGCTGGCATCGCTCTCACCGGAAGGGAACCTGAGTCTCTCGAGCAGCAACATCGCGAACGTCTTCCCGTAGCCGTTGGGCGCCCAAACAGACTCTAGCCCGGGGACGATTGGGATGGATAGGTGTGTGGAGGGCCTGGGCGGTTCGCCGTCATCCCTGTTTGCGTCGATCTGCCGTTCTCGCTCCGGGTTCGAGAGCAGGTCATAGAACACCACCCTGTGCACAATAGTCCTGCTCACGTTAACGCGCCCCCCTCAATCAACATAACCGCTTCTGCCTTTGGCCCACATCTCGCACAGCCCGGCTGCTGGCTTCATTCCCGAGTCGGTCCTCTTCTTCCGGGGTTGTCCGAGGGCCTCCAGAAGTTCGGGCCTTGTGCAGTCTAGAAACTTGTACAGTAACTCGGTGACCGTGTTATCCTGAGCGGACTGGGCAGCGGGAATCTTCGTGACAATTTCAGATGTGTCTTGAGATTCGTACCAGTTCATGAAATCGTCCCATTCGCCGTTGCTGCTCTCCTCTAGGCCGGACTCAATCACAGCATACCTGTATCCCTCTCTCAGAGAAGTCTGGAAAGTCTGGAAAAGAGCCCGGTTGGGGTCTCCGGCCCTGAAGTCGACTAGCCTTCCGGCCAATCTGATATCCCTCGAGAGGTATCTCCTTATGTTGTCCTCTCCAACACGGTCCAACAGGTCAGGGTACTCCGTGTTCGGGAGGATTTTTCTCATCAGCTCAATCATCTCTGAAACCCCTCCTGCCCCGGGGCCTAGGCTCATTTTCCTGTGAAGCGCCTCCACTGCGAATGCAATGCTGACGGCGTTTGCCTCCTCCCCCCTCCCGGAAGGTGCCAAGGGGATGTTTGCCTTCTTCAGCATCAACTCTCTCTTCTTCTCCAGGACTTTTTTCAGGGTCTCCTTCCTCAGTTTCACAAGTGACGGGTCGGTGTGAATTCTCTCTATGATTAGTTCCGCTCTCTTCTGCATCGCGGTCCTGTCTTCTCTGCGGTCGTAGTATTTGGTCAACCTGGAAATTCTCTTCCCTGACTTGCTCAAGGGAGCTCCGATGTAGTCCTTTTTCGGACTTGTTGATGGCCCCGCTGCTCCATCCGGTATCTGAGCTGAAGCCCGGTTGTCCTCGATGCTCAAAGTCTTGATGTAACCGCACTTCTCGCATTCCTGTTCCCCCTCATTGTTACTGGCGAAGTCGCATTTCCCTCCAGCCTCACAGCTCCTCATTGTGATGGCATCGTGCCTGTGAGGCGGGTAACGCATCGAAGAGCGCATGGGTCGGATATTGTTCTAGTTGACTAATATGGTTCTGACAGGTTATAAACTGAGTAAAGCATCTTTGTCCCTACTGCCAAACTCGATTTCGTCTCTGAATCGGGAAGCTAATTCGTTCAATCCTGGTTTGTCGATCGCTTTGCAAATAGTTGGCTGTCCCCACGGTTCCTGGGATCCGTATTTCTGAGGGTTTGGGAGCAAGTGGTTTGACTCTAGCAAATCTGAATTTTCCCGTTCAGGTCCTTGTAAGGGAAGGGATATTCCTCCATTCAATACTCTCTTGGTAAGAACCGCTCCAGGATTTAGTGAGAGGATGTTCACGTCCAATGAGTACAGCGGCAAACAGAGGAAACTTTCCAACTCCTCTTCTAGGCTCTCACGAGTGTCATCCGGTGCTCCAATGATCCATCCAGCGGCAACCTCAATCCCTGCTTCCGCACAGCAGGTTACTGCGTGTTCATTCATCCACGTTTCCGCTCTTTTATTGAAGAATTCTAGTTTAGATTCGCTCATTGATTCGAGACCTAGGAAGATTCTCCTGCAACCGCTGGCATACAGTCTTTCAGCCAATGATCTACCATTATCCACGAAGTGATCGACCCTGCCGTAGCAATTCCACGGGATGCCGATTTCCAACATTATCTCGAAAACTGATTCTAACTCTGGGTGGGCAAGAAAGTCATCATCGTGGAATTCTATGGCCTCAACTTTCCGATTGGAAATAAGGAACGATAAATCCTCCTTGAAGCGAGAGACGGACCTTGGAGCCCATCTTCCATTCTGCGCACCGGAAGAGCAGAAGTGGCAGGCTTCAGGGCATCCTTTACTCAGTATAATCGACATCGGTTCAAGTCCGTTCATGTCCCTCTTATCGGAAGCTCTGTGACGTACGTCAGAGGGAATCAAATCGTAGGAGAATGATGGCCTTGGCCATTCGTCCGGAGCAAGTATTCTCTGAGGAGGTGAAAAATGGCGCAGCGTCTGGTTACCTGACCTGTAGCTGAAACATGCGCCTGGTGTTCGCATTAGTTCTCCGGCTGTCCACCGGTCCTTCGAGAACAGGTGCCGCATTGCACTAACCCCCTCGCCCCGAATGATGATATCGGCATTGCTCGTTTCAGGATGTAGCGTCACATGAGGACCGCCAGAGAAGATTAGAGTTCCAGGTTTACGTATTTTTTCGGTGAACTTCTTCTGGCGATGATGCGTGAGGGTGTATGTTGTTATGAAAACCAAACCGGTGCTTGCCTCTGAAACCCAATCTGAAACACTGTTTAAGCAACCCTCAGTACCCAATAATTCCTCATCGAAGTATCGAATCTGTTTTGTTAAGTCAGGCCTAACTTCTGAAATCGTAGAAGCCAGCATTAGAAGGCCGAGTCCAGGAAGATGTGCCCCGGTGTCCCCTATCTCCGCCCCCGGTGGGACGAATGCCTGGTTGACCAAAGCAATCCTCACATTCGAATCGATGGTAACCGACTCTGGTATGGTCTTACGATCCATTATGACTTAGTATGCAACTAACTGGATATCAATTGCGAATTAATCAATCAGAGAACTCGTAAATGTGAGTGGAGGGGCCGGGCAGGGCCAGTTGTCCATCGGAATCGGTGCTGGAGGGGGGGCGGGGAATCTCTATCCACTTAGTCAAGGTGAGTTGTCCCTCATCCTCCCCCTCGTCTAGGACTCCGTTGCCGAAAGCCCAAGCTACGGTCTCTATCGGGAGCTCCAACACCCTGGCCCAGATGCGGGTTGGCATGTCCCGGGGGTCGCAGGGGCTGGACAGGTCCACGAACTCCATCGAACACCCGTCAAACGGTCCAACATACAGCGATCTTGGCCTTCTGAAGCCCCACTTTCCCCGGAAGGAAAAGACCCCTGTCAGTGCTATGGTGAAAGGAGCCCAGTCTGAACCGGTTTGCTCAGTCCTGCACATCTCAACCACGAAGCCCGCCTCCAGAGCCTGGCTCTCTATGTCCGAGTGGCGCAGCAAGGTCACCAGTCCGCTGGGTATCCTGAGGGCTGGCGAATCCTCGAGCTCTTCTGAACTCCTCCCGAAGTTGAACAGGGCTTCTTCCACGTCATCGACCGAACCTTGAGCGCCGTGCCTCAGAAGAGTGAGTGCCCACACCGAGTGAATCTTTGTTTTCTTGGTCATGACACCACTCCACGATAATACAAATGCCCACTATTCCAGATGCTTCCAAGACAACCGTTCAGCCCCGCTAGGAGTTCTGATTAGGGGTTGTCAGGCGGTCGCTCCGGGCAGGCATAGTACAGTGCTCTCGACGGTATATGAATGTCGTGATTTTCCGAGGTTTCGGATCGGCTGAAAATCCTCACGTCTGAGCAGTGAGCAGTTCTATGATGCCCAATTCACCCAAGGCAAGCCTTGCGATCCCAAGTGCATCCTCACTCACATCGTAGGTATCGCATGACCTGCCACCGCCGACGTTGAACGTTGCAATGGCAGTCGTCCCGCTGCCGCAGAACGGATCCAGCACCCTTCCCCCTGGGAAGCATGAGGTGCGAACTATGCGCTCGAGCATCTTGACCGGTTTCTGAGTTGGGTAGTTTCGCTTGTTTCGTTCTGTTCGAGTGAGGTTGTAGATGTCATTCCAGAAGTTCTGGACAGGGGGACCTTTGGACTCGTGCAGGTAGATTTTCTTATACGGCTTGTTCTTACCGAAGTGGATCAATCCCTGCTCATCCAGGTCCCGGGTCTTCTCCTCGGAGTAGCGCCAGCCGAAGGTCGGCGAGTACCTCTTGTACTCGTACTGGTGGCCCGGTCTCGACTTCTCCCCAGTGGCAGGTGCGAGCGCGTACCTACCACGCTCGTCCTCATGGCCGAACGAGTTGGCAGCGTAAGTAGGGTTGAGCGGGGAATGCTCAACCTCGAAGTATGGCTTACCCTTGCGCAGGACCATTATCGAATCAACGATGTTTCCCCAGCCGATACTGATGTTATTCTTAGGGTGGGACCTCATCCATGAGATGTTGGTGTAGAATGATTTTCGAACCTTCTCATCCACCCTCCCCAGTGCAAGCGCATTGCCTTCGAAGTTATTGTGCGAATACAGCCAACCGTCCTTATTGAGGAGATTGAAAAGACCGTTT
>Ga0209034_10000423_pt1 | contig 21270 bp, 19 predicted proteins | sample MarorgKNORR_S2LV_2_FD_188219 | JGI IMG/M metagenome (GOLD analysis project Ga0209034, IMG submission 188219) | Marine microbial communities from the Southern Atlantic Ocean, analyzing organic carbon cycling - 250m_A/KNORR_S2/LV (SPAdes) (version 2) | ecosystem: Environmental > Aquatic > Marine... | reverse complement strand
TGTCGCCAAGCGAGTGTCAAAGACGAAGCCCGTCGTCGTTCTCAAAGCCGGTCGTACAAGCCTTGGGGCAAAAGCTGCCAATTCACACACGGGCGCGCTGGCCGGTGACGATCGCGTGTATGACGCAGTGTTACGACAGAGCGGGGTGGTGCGGGCTAAAAGCCTAAACGACATGCTCGAATTCGCTCGAGGTTTGGCCGTGTTACCAACACCCAAGGGAGAGAACGTCTTAATCCTCACGGGAGCAGGCGGGTCAGGCGTTCTGCTGTCCGATGCGTGCGTCGATAACGATCTTTCCCTCATGGCGATGCCGAGCGATCTCGACGCAGCGTTCCGAGAATACATCCCGCCCTTTGGTGCCGCGGGGAACCCTGTTGATATTACCGGCGGGGAGCCTCCAACAACCTACCGCGCAACCATCGATCTCGCCCTTCGCGACCAACGAATTCACTCACTCGTGCTGGGTTACTGGCACACAATTATTACGCCGCCAATGGTATTTGCCGAGTTGTTGGGCGAGGCCGTGTCCAATGCGCGTGCCGACGGTAACGATAAACCCGTCGTCTGTTCGCTCGTGGGCGATGTCGAAATTGAGCAGGCTGCTGAGTATTTGATGGACCGCAATATTCTGGCCTACCCCTACACGGCTGAGAAGCCGGTCGCCGTACTCGGCGCAAAATACCGCTGGGCTAGAAATGCTGGGCTGATCTAGTAACCCTCACGGACGCGCCAAATTTAACTCCGTCTACTTAATAACGCCCTGTTTGCTCAGGTCGTCCAATTCCTTTTGCGTTAACCCAAGATCATCATTTAACACTTCGCTGGAATGCTGCCCAAGCGACGGTGCCGCGTCGATTTCGACCGAGCTCTCCGACATGCGCACCGGCCAACCGAGAAGCTTTACCGCGCCGAGCCGAGGATGTTCAACTTCGTGAACAAAGCCTCTCTCGACGAGGTGAGCATTGTTATATAAGTCGCTCGTGTCGAGGACGGCACTCGCGGGAACGCCGCCCTCGGCGAGCTCGCGCATGGCTTGATATTTATCACGGGCGAGGGTCCACGCTTCAATGATCGCCCGCAGCGCGTCGCGGTTCTCGTATCGATCTGCTTGCTGACCAAATCGCGGATCTCGTATGAGCTCCTCTCGATCGATGACGCGACAGAGGGCCTGCCACATCTTTTCGGTCACCGCCATCACATAGACGTAATCATTCGCGCCACCACCAGCGCAACCGTATAGCGACATGGTTGGCAGCTGTCCATTTCCCGACCGATTCGCTGGCCGTGCGCCATAATTCCCCGAGGACGTGGCCGTGCGGAGGTAGTACGTCATGGCCTCCTGCATCGACAATTCGATCAGCTGTCCCTTACCGGTCCGAAGTTTTTGCGCGTAGGCGGCCGCGATGGCGAGCGCCATTTGCACGCCGGTACCCGCATCTCCCATGGTCGGGCCCGGTCGCATAGGCGGCCCCTCCATCTCGCCCGTAATCGAAAACGCGCCTGCCGCTGCCTGCGCCACCATGTCGTAACACTTGTAGTCAGACCAAGAGCCATCCACCCCGAAGCCTTTGATGCGTGCATAGATAATGTCGGCCTTCACAGCCCGCATTTCCTCGTAACCAATGCCGAGTCGTTCAATGACGCCGGGGCCATAGTTTTCGACGAAGACATCGTATTTAGGCACCATCCGCATGAACAACGCGCGACCCTCCGCATTCCGCAGATCAATCGCAACACTTCGTTTATTCGAGTTCCAAACAAAGAAGTACTCGCGGTCACCGTCAGGCCCGCGACCGGGATCTCCACCGTCAGGACGCTCGACCTTCACCACATCCGCACCCAACCAGGCTAATGCTTGAGTACACGAAGTCCCTGCTTCGTACTGGGTCATGTCCAGTATCCGCAAACCATCCAACGCTGTCATGGACACCCTCTCTCGAACGTTAACAAGGGGGCATCGTCGTGATGCCCCCAGCAGATCAGCTCAAGTAACCCTGAAGTTTTTCCGCAATCTCTTCGGGCGCGATCGCCGGTTCAAAGCGCTCCACCACGTTGCCATCTCCATCAATCAGGAATTTGGTGAAATTCCATGCGATGTCGGGCTTACCTTCGTGATTCGAAATCGAGGACGTCAAAAGTTGATAGAGCTCACACGCGCCATCTCCGTTCACTTCGATTTTGGAAAACATCGGGAAGGTCACGTCGAATTTAGATTGGGCAAATTCTAGAATTTCTTCGTCCGTTCCTGGTTCCTGTGCACCAAACTGGTTGCAAGGAAATCCGAGCACGGTGAACCCTTTCGCCGCGTTATCTTCATGCAATGTACGCAGACCTGCGTACTGTGGCGTGAGTCCTCATTGACTCGCTAAGTTTACGGCCAGACAGACCTGACCCTTGAGTTGTTCAAAGCTCACCGGTTCCCCGGTGATGGATTGCATTGTTATGTCGTGGAACCCCATGGTTTCTCCTTTGTTGCGCCCTAAATCATAACGCGATTAGAAGCCTTTGAAATTGGACTCCCTTTTTTCTCGGAACGCCGCCGCGCCCTCTCGAGCATCCGCCGAGAGGCCAACCAACGGAATGGCCGTTTCCGACCATTGCATCGCCGAATCGAAGTCCATGTGGGCGGTTCGCATCGCGAGTAACTTACCGACCTTCTGCGCGATCGGCGGCCCCGCTTCAATTTCCAGGGCGAGTTCCATGGTTTTTTCTTCCAACTCCTCGGGTTCGACCAGGTAGTTGGAAAATCCAGCGTCGTGTGCCTCTTCCGCACTCATGAAGCGTCCCGTCATCATCATCTCCATTGCTTTGCGCCATCCAATAGCTCGCGGCAGTGACCAAAATCCACCTAGATCAGCAAACACACCGCGTTTGACATAGGCGACTTGGAATCGAGCTGCGGTCGAGACTACCGCCATATCGCAATGACTCGCCAGATCGAATCCGCCACCGACGCAAGGTCCATTCACCATCGCGATCATGGGAACTTCCAATCGGCGTAGCGCAATAAATGTTTCTGTCTCGTGGCGAAAATTCAGACGGTAGCCCTCGGCATCAATCTGACCTTCCTCCATCCCTTCGGGAACGGGGTCGGGATCGGGGTTTGCGGAACCGCCAAAATCCATGCCCGCACAAAACCCTCGACCTGCACCCGTGAGAACCACACAACGGATGGTGCGATCGAAACGTGCCTCGAACGCAATTTCGCGCAGCTCCCGTAACAGCGGAAACGTCAGCGCATTGAGTTTCTCTGGTCGGTTCAAGGTTAGCCAAAGAATGCCGTCTTGTTTCCCCCGGCGTTCAGTCAAAATTGGATTTTCATCAGACATACATAGTTCCCTTTCTTTTGTCGGATCGTACTCTGTATCCAGGTACAGCAGAAACCCTGCCCGCGATCCGTCTCTATTCAGACCACGCTTCTGGCACACTCTCCTCATGGATTATCAATACATTCAGGTTGAGCCATTAACCCCAACCATCGGAGCGACTATCCACGGGGTTGACCTATCGCGTCCCCTCGACGACCACGCCTTCGAAGAGATTCATCGTGCTTGGATGGAGCACTTAGTCGTGTTTTTTCGGGATCAAGAATTGACTCCCGAGCAGCACTTGGAATTTGGGCGTCGGTTTGGCCCTCTGCACATTCATCCGGCAGCCCCGTACGTTCACGACAACCCAGAACTGATGCACATTCATACGGATCGCCATTCGCACCGAAACAACGGTGCGGGCTGGCACTCCGACGTCTCGGCCGACGAAGAACCGCCTCTCGGCAGTATCTTGCACCTGCACCAAGTGCCCCCGAGAGGGGGAGATACCCTTTTCGCCAGCATGTACGCGGCGTATGACGCATTGTCCGAGCCAATGCAGAACTGGCTCGAAGGCCTACGAGCGATCCATCGTGCGGACTATTCGGGTCTTTACGGCGACCACAAGCCTCAGCGCACATCCCCACAATCGACCCATCCGGTGATCCGAACCCATCCCGTTACCGGGAAAAAGACTCTCTACGTAAATTCCGGATTTACGCGGCGTATTGACGGGCTGAACGCTGATGAAAGCCACCGGTTACTCCAGTTTCTTTTCGAGCACATCCAAAATTCCGCCTTCCAGTGTCGATTTCAATGGCAACAAAACTCCATCGCGATGTGGGACAACCGATGTACCCAACACCTGGCCATCTGGGACTACTTTCCAGAAACTCGCAGCGGTATTCGTGTCACCGTTAAAGGTAACCGGCCATTTTGTTGACTCAATTCCACCACTTAAGCAGCGGTTTCGGTTAAGGCTCCTCAAGAAGTGATCGGCCTACACGGCACACTGGATCGAATTCGTTGGATCAACTGTAACGCTAAACCATGCGACTAAAAGAACATCAACTAGCCAATCGTGCGGCATGGCAGAAGTTCGCGGCTCGATACGTGGAGCCGGCCGAAGAAGGTTGGGCCACTGACAATCCACACTGGGGTATATGGCACATACCCGAAAGCGAGATTGGCCTATTACCCAACGACCTGGCGGGGCAACGTTGCGTCGAAATTGGTTGCGGAGCCGGCTACGTTTCTTCGTGGATGGCTCGTCGAGACGCCAAATCGGTGGTGGGTCTCGACCCCACCCCCAACCAACTCGCTACCGCCAGACGATTGGAAGCGCAGCACCAATTGGGCATCAATTTCATCGAGGGTTTTGGTGAGGCCTTGCCATTCGCTGACGGTTGTTTTGACTTTGCGATATCCGAATACGGTGCGTCGCTTTGGGCTGACCCTTATCGATGGGTCCCGGAGGCAGCTCGAGTACTCCGTTCAGGAGGGAATCTCGTGTTCATGACAAATCACGCCTTTGCGATTTGCTGTCTACCTGACGAAGAAGATGAGAATGCTCCCATCTCGCAACAACTACAGCGACCTTACCTAGGCCTTTATCGGAACGAATGGGAGTTCTCGTCTAATGAAGTAGAGTTCCATCTCCCCCACGGCGAATGGATTGCGCTGCTACGAGCGAATCACTTCACCGTGGAACGCCTCCTCGAACTAGGCTCTCCAACAGCAGTTTCAGGATCAAATTACGGTTGGGCTGACGCGTCTTGGGCCACCCAATGGCCGACCGAAGAGGTTTGGTGCGCGCGTCGCCTGTAATCAATCTACCCGACCGACTGATTGAGTTCCGTAAATATCCGCTTGAAGTTACCGGCATAAAAGCACTCTTGAGCGCGTTCGTCGTGTCCGTCGAGAGCTCGACGAAACCGACCAATCGGGTCACGACCTCCTTCTGTATGGGGATAGTCGCTGGAGAAGAGATAGAGCTCGGGTTGGGAGCGCACGATGAGCTCACCAACGTCTTCGTATACGTACGGCGTAAAACCAAACTGCTGTGCGAGTTGTTCCGAAGGTTTGCGTGTCAAACGTCGTAGCGATTGGTCCGTTTTCTTCCAGATCTCGACGGTCCAGTCCAAACGCTGCAACATGGAAGGAACCCACCCAGCACCAAGTTCCACGCTCGCCCCTTGGAGCTTAGGAAAACGTTCAAAGACACCGTCAAGCACCAAGGCACTGATAAAAAGCTCAGCCGCATGGTGAATCGCTGTCATATCTTTGGCACGGACATTCTCGCCGCCACCTAGCCAGTCCGCGGGTTTGTCGCCACCGTTATTGAGCCAGGCGGGATCCAACTGATATGAAACGCCACCAATGTGAATCACAAAAGGAATGCCCGCGTCCGACAAGCGTTCCCAGAAAGCGTTCATCTCAGGATGACCAGGCGAACGGCCACCACATGGCCGGTGAGGGATCCATACTGCCCCCACACGCCCCTCAACGATACAGTTATCAAGTTCTTCGACGGCGGCATCGGTACGGTCGAGGGGGATAATGACCACTGGCAAGAGGCGGTCATCATGATTGCAGAACGCCTGCATGGCGCGGTTGTGTGCCCGCGCCGCGCCGTATTGAAGCTGACCCTCCGTTTTGACTCTCGTGGACAGTGGCAGTGCTGCCGATAACGTCGAAAAAACCAGTTGTTTTTGAAATCCAAGCATATCCAGCGCAATGCCTCGATCAGCCCCATCGAAGGCCCCCAGCGCTTGGATTTCTTTGGGTCCTCGAATCATGTCATCGCCGAGCGCAACGAGTTCTTCTTTGTACCTTTGGGAATGCCCATTTTGATGCATCAGTTCGAGTGCTTCTTCCTCAGACACCGCGGAGGCTGCATAGCTAATGGCGGGTAGTTGTTTGCGGATCCCAGGATCGGCAAACTCCGTTAGGAAATTCGGCAATTCCATGATGTGACTATCGGCATCGTAATATTCACGGCCTGTGGCGTAGGTCATTGTTTCTTGAGATTGCGAAGACCGCGTTACTATAGCCCGAAGAGCCCATAGGAGGACTCATCAATGGAGGCAAAACTCTACGCTGGAACCGTAGGCTGGGGAGTGTGGGGCAGTGATGACTTAGGCGAGACGTGGGATTTTGCTTTTAAGGGCATTTATGCAGAAAACCGAATTTGGGCACTTTGTAGCCACGACCTTGACCCCGGCGTCGTTTTAGCTGGTTCAGATCGTGGCCTATTACGCCAAACCGCAGACGGCGAAGCCCAACACGTTCCTTCACCCGCCGACGAAAAGGGACGCTGCGTTTGGTCCGTCGCGCAAGCTCCCGATGATCCAAACGTCATCCTGATGGGTACCAACCCTGGCGCATTGTTTCGATCTGATGACGGTGGCAAGAGCTGGCGTGAACTTTCCGTTGATCTCGTAGACAGCTGCCCGTTTATTGGCAAACCTCGCGTGACGCGCATTCGGTTCGATCCTCTCGAAAACGACACAATTTGGGTCAGCGTCGAAATCGACGCGGTCCATCGGAGCCGCGATGGTGGTGATACCTGGGAAAAGCTCGATAACGGTTTTAAATTTCCCGACATACACGACATCGCTGTGATCGACAATCGCGGCACACGCAAACTGTTGGCGGCGACCGCGGTGGGTCTCTATCGAAGCTTGGATGACGGTGCCAGCTGGGAGTGGAACAAGCTCGATTCACCCTGGCAGTACACCCGGGGCATCAAGCCTCGCGCCGATCTCGACGGTACCGTATTCCTATGCAACGGCGACGGTCCTCCAGGGTCTCAAGGACGGTTGTTACGAAGTCGCGACTGGGGAGAGTCATGGGAAGACGCGAATTTACCTGGTCCAACCAACAGCACACCTTGGATGGTGTCGACCCACCCGGCCGATCCCAGCCTTCTTTTCACCTGCACGAATCTCGGACAAATGTACCGCAGCGACGACGGCGGTGAAGTCTGGCAGCGTTTACCCCGTGAATTCGGGGAAATACGCACGCTTCTGTGGCACCCCGCAGCCTGACCCGCGAATCAATTCGAGAAACACAAGCGGCGACACGCCTAAAGCGCAGAAAAATCGGGCGGTCTCTTTTCTCGAAAGGCGGTCACTGCTTCCAGATTGGCGGGTCCGCCACTGAGCCCCGCAAGTTCGGCGTTCTCTGCATCAATCACCGCCTTCAGACGCTCAATTTCAGGCCCGTTGATTAACCGTTTCGCCGCGGCAAGAGGACCGGGAGGAAGCGCTGCAAGTTTCGCCGCTCGCTCAAGAACCTCGTCCGCAAATACATCGTCCGAAAATACCTCAAGCACAAGCCCCATATCTCTGCATTGCTCAGCGCTCATCCACTCCGAGCTCATCAACATCCAGGCCGCTTTTTGCCGGCCCATCAACGCCGGAAACGTCAACGTACTGCCGGCTTCTGCGACCAGGCCGAGCTCAGAAAATGGACATCGTAGCCGCGCGCTCGAGGCCATGAACGCAAAATCCGCAAGCCCACAGATCGTCGCACCAACCCCAACCCCAAGACCATTCACCGCGACGACAAACGGTTTGGGGAACTCGGCAATGATGTGCGCCATCCCACCAAAGCCGTGCACGACTTTCGCGGTGCGACCGGCTTCAGAAAGGTCAGCGCCTGCACTGAACGCTCGCCCCGCCCCCGTGAGCACTAGAACCCTGACGTCGTCGTCATCGCGCGCCGCGAGAAAAGCCTCTGCAACTTCGTCAAACTGCGGATTGTTAAAAGCATTGAGGGCCTCCGGCCGATTCAATGTGAGCGTGCGAACACGATTCTGATCGTTAATTTCAAGCATGGTCTTTCTCCTTCAAAAGCCGCACCGTTCGTTCCCCCAAAAGACGATCCAAGGTTTCAGGTCCAATCGCCCAGAATCGACACGGCCTCGTCATAGCGGTAGATCACCCACCGCGTGATTTACGGAACCCGTTTCGTTGTACGAACGGATCACCATATCGGCAATACGCATCAGATGAACTTCGTCCGAACCATCCGCGATACGCGCCCACCGGGCATTGATAAGCATATTCGCGAGCGGGGAATCATTGGAATATCCCAAGGCTCCATGGACCTGCAAGGCTCGATCGACCGTCTTCCACAAGGTGTTGGCGACATGGTGCTTCGCCATCGATACCTCGGCCCGAAAATCCATCTCGTTTTCGATTTTATAGGCGGCATGGAGCACCATCAGTTTCGACGAATAGAGCTCCAGCGCGCTCTCGGCCATCATCCACTGAATGCCCTGTTTCTCTGCAAGAACGGACCCGTGGGCGTAACGTTTCTGAGCGCGATCGACAAGCATTTCCAACGCCTGTTCAATCTGCCCGATCCAACGCATGCAGTGCGCAAGTCGAGCTGGGCCAAGCCGGACTTGGCCAAGCTTATGGCCCCCTCCTTGCTCACCCAACATATTCTCCAGCGGGACACGGACGTCGTTGTAACGCAATTCGGGATGGCCACCACCACCGCCCATCGTCTCGACGTCGCGGACGATTTCAAACCCTGGGGTGTCGGTTGGCACAATGAACGCGCTGTTTCTCGCTTGGGCAATCTCAGCGTCCGGGTCTGTTTTCGCGATGACGATGGCGAAATCAGCGCCATGAGCTCCGGAGGTAAACCATTTGTGACCGTTAATAACCCATTCATCGCCGTCCTTTACCGCAGATGTTTGGATTTGGGTAGGGTCGGAACCTGCCACCTCTGGTTCCGTCATCGAAAAACACGACCGCGCGGTACCTTCACAGAGCGGCCGTAGCCACTTTTCTTTCTGCTCCTCGGTACCAAAGTGCAGCATGGTGTGCATGTTGCCTTCATCAGGCGCTTGGCAATTAATGAGATACGGTCCGTACGGTGTTTTGACCGCTTCGGCTGACATCGCAGCCACGGCGGTGATACCCAATCCCATACCGTCCCATTCTTCAGGCATGTGTGGATTCCATAGTCCTTGTTCCCGTGCCGTCTCTCGTAGACCTTTTATCGCGGTCCGCCAATCATCACCGGATGCCTTGGTGTCACGCAGTTCCGCCATCTTGGGTTGGACCGTATCCTGCATGAACTTTTTAACCAGCAATCGCGCATCTTCGACCTCTTCTGGAAACGTGAAGTCAATCGCCATCATTCTTTCCCTTGTGGTGACCCATTAAGCATAACGGTACAGCCAACCGATGCTAAACCATTGTTGTCGTTCGGTTATGGTTAGAATCTAGCCCTCATGAGGGAGAACACCATGTCTGAGCATCCTTTGCAGTTGGACAAGCAAGATCACGTTGCGATCGTGACTTTGGATCGTCCAGAAAAGTTAAACGCGCTGTCGGGCGCCCTACAGACCGCTCTGCACGAAGCCATTACCGAAGTTCGTGACGACGACAATGTTCGGGTCGCCATTATCACCGGCGCCGGGCGCGGCTTCTGCTCTGGAGCCGATCTGACGGGACGAGGCGAACAGAAAACACCCACGCAAAATGACCATCTCGATGATCTCGGTTGGGTCGGGCGCCAGGCGAAAGCAGTGTATGGCCTCAACAAACCCGTCATCGGAGCGATCAACGGCGTTGCTGCGGGAGCAGGCATGAGTTTAGCGTTGGCTTGTGATATGCGCGTCGGATCAGAGAAAAGCCGCTTCAAAACCGTCTTTATCGAACGGAATCTTTCCCCAGATTCAGGAATGAGCTTTTTTCTTCCCCGTATCGTCGGGTATTCACGAGCCGCCGATTTAATCTACACGAGCCGCGCCGTCGACGGCGAAGAAGCCTACCGCATCGGCCTCCTCGATCGCTTCGTCGACCCCAACGAGCTAATGGATAGGGCACTCGAAGCCGCTAACCAGATGACTCAGTGGCCTCCCTTGGCTTTGCGAATGTCCAAACGCGTCTTGCAACACAACGTTGAGAACGAACTCGACGATGCCGTGCGCTTCGAGCTGACTAGCCTTGCCTACGGGAATCGGGCAACGAACGACCGGCAGGAATCGATCGCCGCGTTTCGAGAAAAACGCGACCCCGTGTACACGGGCACGTAAGGATCATACGTTGCCAGAATAGTCAGCCGCGCTCTAGCCTTGTTTGCGCTCACGAGTAACACGCGAGTTGCGGAGGACCGAATGAATCCAGAACCAGCCAATAGGCCCCGCCGTAACGCTCGCTAGCCCTATGGCCAGAAATACACCCACGTACCCGTACCACTCGCGCGCGAGCACAGCCATCACCAGATAAAACAACGTCTGTCCCACCGACAGAACCAAAGCTGGCCCCGGTTTCGACAACGCGTTAAAGGTCGTTACCGCGAGATTGGCCATGCCCATGAATCCAAGCGCGATTGGAACAATGTACAGATAGACCGTCGCCGTCTCTCTGAGTGCCAGATCTTCGTTGACCAACGCAACAAAATATTCGGCACCGAACCACATGATCACCGCGGCAGTACAACTTATGACGAAGCTGTACCGAACACAAAGTTTTAGCGTATCAACCACGCGCTCATGGTTTTTCGCGCCCCAGTTTTGTCCCACGAGCGGCGCCGCACTCGATGTCACGCCAATGATCGTCATAAAAATGACCGATTCGATTCGCGAAGCAACCCCAAAACCAGCAACGATTCCCACCCCAAAAGCAGCTAGCAGGTAGGTTGTCACCGCCGTGGATATCGGTTGAACGAGGTTGGCCAAACTCGCGGGGATGCCCACATGCAAGATTTCGCGACTCGATGCAACCCATGTCGAGAGATCGAAGCGTATGGCGCGTTCACGGACAAAAAACCAATACGCGCTCAGAACAAATGAAAACGTCCTAGCAATAACGAACGCCCATCCAGCGCCTTCTATCCCCATCGCCGGCAGACCGATCCAGCCGAATATCAGGAATGGTCCCAAGGCCATCTGCAACAACGCACCGAGCGTCATGACCCAACCGGGGAAGGATGCGTCGCCGAACGCCCGCATGATCAGCATCCCGCTGGTTGCTATTCCGAATGCCGGGAAGCCGATACACCAAATCCTGACGTACGAAACGACTTCGTCAAGAACGGCGCCCTCGGCTCCAATGACGCTAAAGACAGCGGCCGTATTTCCGTAGAGCGCGCTCGACACCACCACAGTAAACAGCAGGACGAGCGAAAGGCCGTGCGTGGCAAATTGCATGGCACGGGTTCGGTCGTGCGCTCCCATCGCCCTCGCCAGGACTGCGCTCGCTCCTGTTCCAATCCCCCGCGTCAAGGCCGATAGACCCAACACGACAGGAAAAACGAAGGTGATGGCGGCGAGTGCCTCTTTGCTCACCAGACCCAAGAAAATGGCCTCGACGAGCATGGTGACCGTCATCGCAAGAAAACCCATCGTCATGAAACCGGATAGGCGCAACAAATGCCCGGAAAGAGGTCCTTCAATGAATCGAGGGCCACTCGATGAACCGCTCGAAGGCCTGGGTACCGGTGTTTCCGTCATCGCCCCAAGTTAACACGAGGTTCAAATTGGACTCAGAATGTACAAACGTGAATCGCCCACAAACTCAGAGAAGAGCTCACGGCGGATTGCAGCGGTTTACCGGATCCGCAATCTGCGCTATACATCCGCGAGTGGTGAAGTAAGGAGCTAAGTAAGCATGAATTTACTCAAATCAAAGGGTGTGGCGTTGCTCGGGTTGGCCACGCTGTTGTCCATCGGTGCGTTGGGTTCGGAAGGTGATGTGGATTATCGGCACTACTCAATGGAAGCGATTGGTGGACACATGCAGGCCATCGTCAAGATTTTGCGTCAGGAAGTACCACACAGCGAGCACCTATCGCTTCACGCAAACGCCATCGCCGACATGGCACGCATCTCACCGGATCTATTTCCGGAGGGATCACAAGGGAGAGAAGCGTTACCGGCGATCTGGGAACAGCCCGAGGATTTTGCTGAACGATTGGACGATTTTCATTCAGCCGCCGAGGCTTTCAAGAAAGCCGCGGCAAGCGGCGATCCAGCAATGATCGGTAGCGCTATGGGTGGCTTGGGACAATCGTGCAAAGACTGTCACGACTCCTATCGCGAAGAATAGCTAGCCCGCGACCACCAGTATCGAGACAACCAGAACCGCGACAGCCGCGGTTAGCGCGGCGCGCCGAAAGTGATCACGAGTACGGACCGCCTCGACCGTTTTACGGCCTGTCACCATGGATAACCACAGCGGATCTTTAAACCAAAGCCCGTAGACTAACTGGGCGGTTAGGTGGATAGCGACAAACCCCGAGATAATCCAGTGAACCCGATGATGAAGCCACGTCGCTCTCCCCGCGAATGCATCGGTCACGTAGCGTCTTAAGGGGCCCTCATTAAATATGTCGTCTGTCGCAAATAAACCCGCACTCGCTTGTAGTAACACCAGAGAAAACAATACGACCGCTAGTGCGATGCCCGGGGGCGTGTGAACCTGTGGATCAAGCCGTCGAAGAAAATGGTCTCGTATCGCAGCTACCGAAACCCGATAGTACTGAAAGCGCGCGTATCGGCTCCCCCAAATACCCCAACCCACGCGAAACACCACCAACCCTATAATCAAGAGTCCCGAACGTTGATGCCATTGCATCCAACCGATATCGCCTGATAGGCCGGTCAGCAGGCACGTTGCTACGCCAAGCGCAAAAAGCCAGTGCCAGATTCGTAACGGCAGATCCCAAACCCGAGAGCGTATTGAACTCAATCTGCACCTTCGCTACGGCTGGAATGTTGCTCACTCTTCATCATCCTGAACAGCCTCGCAAAAAAGCTGATACCTATCACCCGGTATCGCTCATGCCGCGAACAAGTCCGGCATCGTCAAGCTCAGTCCACAACGCGGATGGAATGTCGACGCTCATCAATCGCAAGTTGGTCTGGACTTCCTCCTCCGACCACATCCCAGGAATCACGGCTGCCACCGCGGGATGGCGCAGCGGATACTGCAGAGCAGCAGCTCGCATATCGACGCTGTGGCCCGAACAAACCTCCCGAATCCTCTGAGCTTTATCCCAAAGATGGTCAGGAGCGGGTTTGTAGTCATAGGTCGCGCGACGCCGCTCAGCATTTGCCAAAAGACCCGAGTTATAAGGCCCACCAATGATCACTGAGACCTCATCGGCGACACACCGGGGTAGCATTTCATCAAGCGGAGTTTGTTCAAGTAGCGTAAACCTACCGGCCAATAGAAAGCAGTCGACATCCATCGTGTCCAACACGCGGACGCATACTTCCCATTCATTTACACCGAGCCCTATGGCTTGGATCACCCCCTGCTCACGCAAATCCCGCAGGGCCGGTAGTGCCCCATTAACCGCAACGTCAAAGATGCCCTGCTGTTCATCCCCATGTGTCCAGACATCGATGTCGTGACAGAGAAGCACGTCAATGCGGTCCAGACCAAGTCGCTCCAAACTGGATTCAATCGATTGCCTAACCGCGTCATAAGAGTAGTCATAACGAATAGCAAACGGTTCGTTGTCACGCATGCCCGCGTATCGTTGTCCCTCGTCCTGGGAAACGAGCAATCGCCCGACTTTAGTCGACAAGACAAATTCGTCCCTGGGCAACGCGGCCAGAGTCCGACCCAATCGTTTTTCCGACAGGCCATGACCGTACAGAGGTGCGGTATCAAAATATCGAATGCCGGCAGCAAATGCCGAATGAACGACGTCATCCGCTTCGGTCTCCGACACGCGATCGCCGACTCCGCCCAAGGTGGCTCCGCCAAAACCAAGCGCCGTCACTGCAACTCCAGACGTCCCGAGATTCCTCGTTTCTATACCCATGTCGTGACCCCAATTTTTCATTCGCCTGTTGTAGACGAGCGATAAAACTAACAGCCACCAAGAATACCGCGGTATCGCTTCGTTAGAACGCCGTAAAAAGTCCCGATATGCGTTGAGAGTTATCGAGCAGCTCGTGCCAACCAGGTTATTTTGCCCAAAACCATGGTCTCTCAGCGGTTGTCGATCGAATTGGTTCACGCCCCATCGGCTTATTGCACGCTTGTATCGCACCGATATTGAGTTCATGGTCCCTCGACGAATTGTCCATGAATTAACGCCAACCGGCCTGGCGCGATGGACGACGTGAGCGCTGAGATAGGAGAATCCAAATCAATGAACGACTACCAACAATACGACGCTGTGGCACTTGCCGAGCTCGTGAAAAAGGGTGAAACGACCGCGTCCGAGCTGGTCAACGCCGCGATCGACCGCGCCGAATCCATCAACCCTACAATCAACGCAATTGTCACACCCATGTATGACGCGGCAAGGGAAAATGTCCACCATCTCCCCCAGGGACCGCTCCAAGGGATCCCCTTTTTAATCAAGGACCTCAACCACGTTGCCGGTGTTCCCACGAGCATGGGCAGTCGGCTGTTCGAAGATTACGTGCCGGACCACGACGGACATGTGGTGACACGCTTCAAGAACGCCGGTTTGAACATCATGGGAAAAACCAACGCGCCAGAAGTCGGGCTCGCGGCGACCACAGAGTCCGTCGCTCTAGGCGTGTGTCGAAATCCGTGGAGTATTGATCACACACCGGGAGGTTCCAGCGGAGGCGCTGCTGCTGCTGTCGCTGCCGGTATCGTGCCAGCAGCCCATGCGACAGACGGCGGTGGTTCCATCCGGATTCCCGCCTCTTGTTGCGGCCTCGTGGGGTTAAAACCAAGTCGTGGACGGACGCCCCTCGGTCCCGACGTTGGCGAAGGATGGGGCGGCATGTCGACCGGGCACGTCGTGTCACGAACTGTTCGAGATAGCGCCGCGATGCTCGACGTGATCGCTGGTCCTATGCCAGGGGACCCTTACCAAGGCCCAAGTGACTCCGGTTCGTTCCTATCCCGCGCAAACGATCACCTCGAGCCGCTCCGCGTTGCGATTGATTGCCGTGCATTTACGGGACATACCACCCACACGGATTGCATAGGTGCGGTTCAAAAGGTTGCATCCATGCTCGCCCAGATGGGTCATGCGGCCGACGAACAGGCATTACCTCTCGATCACGAGGAATGGGGATTTGCGGTGAGCTCCGTGGTACTCGCCAATGTGGCCCATACGATCCTAACGCGTTGCGCGAGCCTCGGCGTCGAGCCTTCGCTCGACTACATTGAGCGGAATACACTGCAAAGCGTGGAAATAGGGCGGCAAATATCGGCAACACAGTACGTCAAAGCGTTACAACGCATGCATCAATTGAGCCGCGAAATGGCCGCTTTCATGGACGATTGGGACGTCATCCTCAGTCCGACGCTGGTCTGCCCGCCCGTTAAAACAGGGTGGCTTGATCCGAACGATGATCCCGACGTCTACGGATCGCGATTTGGCGCTTATTGGGGGTTCACGAATCTCTACAACGCCACCGGTCAACCCGCCATCTCGCTACCCCTCCACAGGACGGCCGAAGGCCTTCCGATTGGAGTCCAATTTGCAGCCCGATACGGCGATGAAGCAACGTTATTGCAACTCGCGACTCAGCTTGAAGCGGGAATGCCATGGCCACTCACGGCCAAGGTTGAATGATGAAGGCGGGAAGAACTACGCGATACACCTAACTCGTGATCTTGACCTCAGCACAAATCGACCCGTCCGTCGTGGTCGGTCGAGGATTCAAAATCGCCTAGAACAGCCCTAACTGTCGGTCATCGCCGATGGCACGATCAAACTCCAGCCCCATCGCCTCAAGGACTGGCTCCGCTACGGGTCGAACTTGGCGTTGCACATAATGCTCTCGGTCCAGCTCATGTTCGACGTTATCCAACGGTTCCGGCCCCGCCGTCGTCATGACGTACGAAACGACCCGACCCGGGCTTTTTGCTTTCCGAGCCGCAACAACATGAGGCGGAGTAATTGCTGTGTATTCGTGCAGTGCTTTCCGCAACCCTTTCCGATACACCAAATGATCATCCAGGTCACCGGAGCGAAGGTCTTTCACGTAATCGTGCAAGAAACTGAGAACAGGACCATCGGCAAATAGCCGTATATAGAGTTCTCGCTGTACGTTCTTGGCCAATTCGGTCCAATCTCGACGCACGACCTCCATCCCGACAAATTCCACGACGTCTTCCCCCTCGAGGACCCCAGCGTATCGTTTACGCGCGCCCACCGACCCGTGACGAATCGAGGGCAAAAATAAGCGCCGATATAGTTTTTCGAACTCCAACTCAAGCCGACTTTCTACCTGCCATGTGTCTCTCACATAACGCGCCAAGTCCGCGTTAATCGAAGCCGTTAGGTTATTGCCTTCGTCTCTGGCCGCTCTCGAATCGTCAATACCGGAACGAACGAACACGCTATCCGTGTCGCCATAGACGACCTGGAAACCGGCCTTCTCGAACCACGCCTTGGACCAGAGCAGGAAGTGCCGGCCAAGCCCGGTAATGCTGTTAGCGATATCCGGATTGTGAAAGCGACATCCCGACGTACCAAGGACCCCATAGAAAGAATTCATAAGAATCTTGATGGCTTGCGAAGCAACCTCGTCCGAGTTCCGCTTAGCCCGCTCACGCGTCCGAAAAAGTTCATCGAGGATGTTCGGAAGAATGGCATCACCACGACGAAAAGCCGCGCCCGTGGGCGTACGAATGTCATCGCTACGTTCCGCTCCCGACCGGACATAGGTGAGCGGATCGATATTGAAGGTGCGCATGAGGCAGGGGTACAAACTCTTGTAATCGAGAACCCAAACATTTTCGTGCATGCCCGTGACAGGCTCTAAGACATGACCCCCGCCCTGTGCCGATGAACCCGGTGCGTTCAGCGCCCTAACCGAGGGAGCATGGATGTGTTTTTGAGCTAACGCCGCGAGGTAGACAAAGTCGAATGACGCGATGCTCGCGGCGACCCTATCCAGCGGCATCCCAGTTAGTCTACTGCGCGCCACACTGAGATTAATGAGATCGAGTTTCTCAAGAATCTGGTACGCCAACCGTGCATCGGCCCGAGCGTACGCTGCAAAACCAACCAAGTCATGGTGATACCTATCAAGAATTTCTGCGGCGCGATCGCCGACGTCGCCTTCAAGCACCTTGCCTTCGCCAAGCACAGTCCGGGCAACGGCATCTAAGGAATAGTCGTCCATCTTCACGTACGCACCGCGAAGCAGCTGAATGCCGTCGAGCACCAGTCGCCCCGGTACGGTTGCCTGGTCATTACCGAAACGTCCCTCCGCGAGTCGTAATCGCAGAACACCACCACCTCGGCCTATCTCAAAGGAACGATCGTGCCGACGCGCGACCCTATCCAAGACCCGCAAGTCAAAGCCAATAACGTTCCAGCCCGTCAAAATGTCAGGATCAAAGCTTTGAACCTTGGCCATGAAGGCGTCGAGAACGGCCTCCTCTGAAGGTAAGCCGATGGCGTTTTCCGGCATGCTCGTCACGCCATCGGGGGCAACGATATAGACTTCGTCGAGAGCATCTCCAAACAGTGAGATAGCCAACAGCCGCGAGGCTTCAGGATCCGTTTCGATGTCAAAAGATAGTAGTTTGGGCGAGAACGCAACCGGGGCCGGTTCGACCAGAGGGTCATTGAATACGCAGTCAATTCCGACCTCCTCGGAGGGTTGCGGGGTGCCCTCAATGACGCAGCCACCGCGCACATTTCGATCGATCAAATACCGAACGGCAAAACGAACGTCAGATTCGTAGGTGGCGACCTCAGCGGCGTGCAATCGATCGCGAAGTTTGGGGATATCCGTCGGAAGCGCCACTTCGACGCGCGCGAGCGGCTCGCCGCCAAACGATACCGAATCGGACTCGTGCACGGCGGTTGCACCCGCGGACCTCGCTTTCTCTAAATTCTTCCGATCAACATAAAACCGCGGTCTCTCACGACGATCGCGAATGAGAAACGAATCGCCGTTTGCAAGTTTTCCGTAAAGGTGAACCACCGGAATCCGATTTTCCACCCGGTAACTTGCTTGGAGAATGAATCCTTCAGCACGCACAGGTTCGGGATGTTCGAAGAAACCCAGCGTCGGCTGGTCGCGGACCAATCATCGTACGAACTTACCCCCAAGCGCTATCGCCACATGTGAGTACCACCACAGACAGCGATTGCTTGACCGGTCATGTACTCGCTAGCGTCCGAGGCAAGAAATACCGCGATTCCTTTAAAGTCGTCGGACTCACCCAGTCTACGCATCGGTGTTGTGGTTTCCGCGTTCCGTTTTGCTTCGGGGTTGTCCCAGAGTGCCTTAGCAAAATCTGTCCGGATGAGACCAGGACAGATCGCGTTCACCCGAACCCCTCTTGGCCCGTATTCCAGCGCTAAATTCCGGACTAGCGCGATATCAGCTAGCTTAGAGATCCCGTAAGTGCCCAAGGCTTCCGACCCAGAAAAGGCTCCGGTGCTGGACGTAATCATCATGGACCCTCGACCCGATGCGACCATGTCCGGTGCCACCATTTGACACAACCAATGGTTCGATCGCACGTTGGAATTCATGATCTTGTCGTAGGCCTCATCGGGAATTTCTGACATCGGCCCGTAGAAGGGGTTGACCCCCGCGTTGCATATCAAAATATCGATGGCCCCGAGTTGTCCGTGGGTCTCAGTGACCAAATTTTCGAGTTGCTCCTTGTATCCGATATTGCACGCGATAGGCGTCGCGGCGCCATCGCCACACTTGGCATTGATCTGAGCGCAAGCATCCTCGCACTGATCTAGCTTACGGCTGGACACAACGACCTTGGCACCATGTTCGGCAAGTCCTTCCGCCATCGAGAGTCCCATGCCTTTTGAAGCTCCTGTCAAAAGCGCAACTCGGCCAGTCAAATCGAATAATTCTGTCTGCACTCCCATGACGCCCACCCTGCGCTTGTCAAACGAGCTAGATTAGCAGCTTCCTTGCCGCAAGCTGAAACTGTTGGTCTTCGCCAACCCAGCATTTGTGCTGAAGGGTCCGGTCGACCGCCCGGTCGGATGTGAAAACAAAACCCTCATACCCATCTGCTCGTATCTCCGATAGATTGTTTGACTTAAAGAAGGAGCGTTGCCTCGGTCCGTTCAACGTGAAGCCATTCTTATTCAGTGTGATCTTGCTCGTCGCCGCATTCGCAACGACGGACGAACCCCCATGCTCAACGCCCGATTATTCGCATGGCATCTCCTACGTCCTACCACTGAAGTATCCGGCCGACTTTTCGCACTTCAGCTACAGCAATCCGCTCGCGCCCAAGAACGGACTTTTACGTCTGCCTGACATGGGAACCTTTGATAATTTCAACAACATTCTTGAGAAGGGGAGAATTGCCGCCGGATACGATTTTGTCGGTTCCAGGACACTCGTCTACGATCGGCTCCTCGAACCCGCAATCGACGAGCCCGCGAGCCAGTACGGGCGTCTCGCAGAGGGCGTCGCCGTGGATCCGCAATACCGATGGATCGCTTTCAAACTGCGCGACGGCGCATATTGGCACGACGGAGAGCCCATCACAGTAGAGGACGTTCTGTTCAGTTTTAGCGTCTTTAAGGAACACGGCTCCGTGTCCCTGAGGACCGCGTTACAAGACCTCGATCGTGTTTACGCGTTCGGGGAAAGAGAGCTTTGCTTCGTCACCCGAGCAAACGCACAAATCAATCCCATCATGCCATTCGCCTACGGAGGGTTGTCGATCCTACCCAAGCATTATTGGCAGTCTCGAGACATATCGAAAACCACCGTTGAGGCTCCGCTAGGGAGTGGGCCGTACAAGCTGTCGCGCGTTGACTTCGGTCGGTCGCTCGAATACGAACGTGTCGAGGGCTACTGGGGAAGAGACGTGCCGGTCAATCGCGGGCGTTACAACTGGAACCATGTGAAGTTTGATTATTTTCGCGACGAAAATGTCATGCTTGAAGCGCACAAAGCCGACGTGATCGACGCGCGCGAAGAGACCGTCTCCAAGGCATGGACGACGGAATACAACTTTCCGGCGGTAAAGGCAGGTCTATTCAAAGCAGATCTGCGGTACATCACGCGCGTTTGGGGGCTTTGGTGGCCGATCTTTTGGAATCTGGATCGTTCCCGCTTTCAGGACATTCGGGTTCGCGAGGCTCTTTGGTTGCTATACGACTTTAGCTGGATTAATCGAGTCATCCTGTTTGGGTTTTACGATCACGGCACGTCATTCTTCCACAATTCGCCCATGGCACAGACCGGTTTGCCCGGCCCAGCCGAACTCGAATTGTTGGAGCCATTTCGAGACCAATTACCGCCTCGGGTATTTACAACGCCCTTTAAACAGCCTGAGTCGAACGGTTTTGGTGCTAACCGTGACAACGTCGTTCGAGCGCTCGAACTCCTATCGGAGGCAGGTTGGGAGCTTCACAACGCCGAGCTCCGCCATAGGGATACCAACGAACGTTTCTCCATCGATTTTGTTTTCGTCTCACCGATGCTGCGTCGCGCAGAAATGCCTTTCATCTCTCGCTTGAATCAAATCGGAATCGCGACCACTGCGATTGCCCCAGAAAACTCGCACTGGCAGCATCGGATGCGCACCGGCACCTTCGACGGCGGGGCTTACCTCTACATACCCAGTAACACGCCAGGGCTTGATCTTAGAAATCGTTTCGGAAGCCTTGCCGCCGGACAGGACTACAGTCTCAACTGGGCAGGTATTAAAGACCCCATCGTCGATGCGTTAATCGAAAAGGTCATCCAAGCCCGCACGGCAGACGAGTTATATGCGGCCACGCGGGCCCTTGACCGGGTACTACTCTGGAGCTTCTACTTCATCCCAGGAATGGCGCAACCGGGATACCGATTGGTGCATTGGGATAAATTCGGAGAAGTTGAAACTGCACCGCTATCACGCGTGCCGGTCTTGGATGCATGGTGGTGGGACGAAGACAAGGCACGGCGCGTGGCGGAAGGGCTTGAATCATTGAATAGCACAAGATAATCGATGGGCAAATACGTATTACGTCGCCTACTGCTGATCATCCCGACGCTATT
>Ga0209034_10000422_pt1 | contig 21301 bp, 17 predicted proteins | sample MarorgKNORR_S2LV_2_FD_188219 | JGI IMG/M metagenome (GOLD analysis project Ga0209034, IMG submission 188219) | Marine microbial communities from the Southern Atlantic Ocean, analyzing organic carbon cycling - 250m_A/KNORR_S2/LV (SPAdes) (version 2) | ecosystem: Environmental > Aquatic > Marine... | reverse complement strand
CTATATTCCCTGGGTCCGAATAAAATAGAGCGCCCTTCCTTTCATGTGTAAGGGCGCTCTATTTTAGTGTCGACTATTTGTCTAGCCCGATTCCAGTTTCTGCGCTCCAAGCTTGCAGACCGCGACGATAAGCCAGTGCACCCATGGGCATAATCACGCACTGCATAGCCTCCAACACCTCCATAGGAGAGGCCCCTTCCTGAATTGCCACGTGGATATGGGCTTGTATCTGATCGACATCAGCCTTCAGGGCCGCTTCTACGGCCACCTGCAGTAGTTCCTTGGTCTTGCGGTCCAGCAAACGCTGTCCTGTGTAGGTGGCGTCGATAAACTGGTTATAAGCGGTAACCCAGTCAAGATCCACCTCAGCCATTATCCGATGCATTTCCAGAGAATAGCCCCGGTTCTCTGAGATTCTATTCAACATTTCTTCTTTGGTTTCTTCAGCCATTTCCATGCTCCTTTTGACTCTTATCATCTAATTTCAAATCCAATCATGGTGGGCAAATTGTAATGCCTATAGGGTAATGCCACCAGTGTGCCTACGCCGAGCGTAATCGCACTACAGGAACATGCTACAATTCGCCAAAACAGCCTAGAATCATGAATTCAGGCTGCCAGGAGGTGTTGCCACGGAGTCTAGATTCACACCCGATTATTTCCAGCGTGAGGACGAGGACGACGACCGAATCTTTTATCAGTCCCCCCGTCTGGTGGTACATATAGACCAAGGGGCCATCACTGCAATCAGTGATTTCTTCAAAACTCAGATACCTGAGAACGCGGAAGTACTGGATTTGATGAGCAGTTGGCGATCCCATTGGCCGGCTGATCATCCCAAAGAGAAAATGGTCGGATTAGGCTTAAATCAAGTGGAATTAAAGGAAAATCCAGATCTGGACGAATTTGTTGTTCATAATTTGAACACGAACCCTGAGCTTCCGTTTGAGGACGACTCATTTGACGCAGTAATCATTACTGTATCGGCCCAATACCTGACTAAACCCATCGAAACTTTTGCGCAAGTTAACCGAATTTTGCGGCCCGGCGGGATGTTTATAGTCAGTTTTTCCAACCGGATGTTCCCAAGCAAAGCAGTGCTGATCTGGCGCAACTCCACCGACCGCGGTAGAGTCGATCTGGTGGGATCATACATGGAAGCAGCCGGAAATTTTGAGGATATCCAGGGCTCATTCCTCAACCCAACAACAAGTCCGCCCGATGATCCCATGTACGCTGTGCACGCTCGCAAGGCTAAACCCAACTAGCCATAGAGCAATAATCCTTTCCGTCACCGGTTGAGAAAGTTAATTTGGAGATTTTCTAACTCTTGCTAGGCGTTACGACAGGCCCTAGTGTCTCACTTCCCTGAAGCAGTGGGCCTGGGGAAGTTGCAGCCAGCACCATAACGGCTGCGAAGGCCACTATGATCCCAAACGCTGTAAAGGGCACTTGGTATCCTCCCGTGGCATCAAACATAACCCCAGCGACTGTTGGTCCCAAGGCCTGTCCGCCAATCTGGGCTGGCAGTGTCAGACCACGGATGCTGCCAAGGTGCAATCTGCCATAGTAGTCGGCCCAGGTGAGCCGCAACAACAGATGGATGCCACCGACTCCGACCCCTAACAGAGCACCCATCGGCAGACCCCATGCCAGTGAACTGCTGTACCCAGTTCCGATAGCACCGACAGCCATGGTTGCCCCTGCCACCGATAGCAGAATCCGCAGCGGTAACCTTCGGGCCCAGAACGACCAGAATAGACCTCCCGGCACCGATCCAAATGCAAAGACGCTGGCGGTAATGGCAGCCAAACGTATATCCACGCCCTGGCCAATGTAATGAGGCACCTGGTGCAAACTCACTCCGGCCTGGACTATAAAGCCAAACACTGAGAATAAGGCAAGTATCCAGAAAGCCCTAGTCCGCAACGCCTGCCGCACAGTGTAGTTAACCTCGGCGTTTTTGGACTGTAACGAACTCTCGACGCCACTACTCGCCGTCACTGAATCTGGATTGGTCTTTTGCTGCCAATTCCTTTGGGGGTCAGGCTCCAGGCCCATGTCTTCGGGACGCCTAGCCATCAGCAACAATACTGGAATTATGCCAGTGCTGATAGTGAATATCCCAAGCGCCAGCCACGCCGTGCGCCAACCCCAACCGTTAATCATCACCTGAGCTACCACCGGGAAGATCGTCAGTCCGATGGATTGGATAATTCCCATGTAGGCCAACGCAGAAGGTCTACGCCTGATGAACCAGTTACTTACGGCAGTTGAAGTGCCTAGCTCTAAGGGACTGGAAAACACCGCTCGACCCGGGACATACATGGCGTAAAAGGACCAGATCGGAGAAGTCATGGATAGCCCAATGGCGCATATTCCCACCACAGCGGCCGATGCTGAGAGCATAATGCCAGAGCCATAACGGTCGACCAGCCTGCCGGCAAATGGCGAAACCACCAAACCCAGCACTGCTCCCAGGCTGACTGCACCAGAGAACTGCCCTCTTGACCAGCCAAATTCGTCGGTCATGGGCACCACGAAGACCGATAGGGTGGCCACTGCCATCACTGGGCGTGAACCGAAGCTGGGCACTGAAGCTACAGCGAGTATCACCCAGCCATAGTAGAAGGGCAGCTTATTGGCTAGCCTGGCCCGCAGGATGGCAAAGTTCACTGTGCAACCAGGGTTAGTCGAACAGACTTGTGTACTTTTTTGATTACGGCCGTATTCAAGAAAAGAACCATAAAATCGGAGGGCCTAGCCCTAGGGATGGGGCTCTCCCAAGACGTGCATCAACCGATTCGCCCAGGCAAATATTGAAGCTGATAGCACCAGGTCAAACACCTCATCCAACTCTAGTCCGTTCTCAAGCATACGTTCGACGTCAGCATTGTCAGCCTCTGGCGGACACTGCGACAGTTTGGTGGCAAAATTGAGTATCGCCTTTTGACGGTCATCAAGATCGGCGTCTTCGCGGTCAGCAAAGACTCTATCCATTACCGCCTCATCCTTGGTAAGTTGGTTGTACCGGTTCGCGTGTACCGCAGCGCAGTAGATACACTCATTGACCACCGACGCCGCCACTGCACCGAACTCGGTCTCCGCGCGGGAAAGACCACCTTGGTGATACATGATCCCGTTAAACAAGGGTGTGCGTTGCTGCAGAGTCTCCGGATCCAAGGCTAAGACCAGCGTATAATTTCCAATCTTAGTATCTGAGACAGTTACCTTCATGGCCTCCAGTTGCTCGTCGGTTGCCTCCTCCAGAACCACCGGTTTCACCCGTGGCTCCCAGAAGGGAATTACTGTGGTGAAGTTTTTGATTGGTTCGCTCATGCTACCTCCGCCATCAACCTGAGACTGTGGACCACCCTAATCTGGTAACTAACAAATGCAATCAGCTCCGACAGTCGGACGATATCTGGGTCGTTCATCCCAACAGATTGCAGGGCCAGAACGTCTCCAGCCACAGCCGTTTTTGGATCTGTGGTGACCAAGTCTGAATGGCGAATTATCGCTTTGAGCCGAGCGTCGCTGCCACCATCAAAACCGGTATCTGAGAGAGTCTGACTGCCTTCACCGAAAAGACCCTCGTAATGTGCGGCCAGCAAGGGCTCATTGTTTAACTTGGCCATGCGGCAAGCCAAGCCTGCTCGTTCGGCATGAGACAAGCCGCCCGGCTGCGTGGGCCTGAGCGACGCTTCGTGGGAATTTTCGGTCAGTTCCATGAGGTCGGCACGCCCGGAGAATACACTCGCCAAGGAGCTGTCAGCCGATATACCGGAGGCCTTGGCAACCACTGTCTGAAATATATCCATCATGCCCTCCATGTCCAGTGCTTAGTTCGATTAGATAGAGCGGTTAAATAGTACCGTCTATAACTATGTCAAGAACCGCCGGCTTACCCGAGGCTATAGCCCTTTGCAAGGCTGGAGCAATCTCGTCCGGGTCGGTTATGCGTTCACCGTTGACCCCCATTCCACCGGCGATTTCGGATATGTGAAAAGGTGTTGGAAAGTCCGAGAACGGGAGGTTCTCCCCTGCTGATTCCTTTAGCTGCAATATGTCCCGCTGATAAACGTCGAAGTTCACTCTCAGGATTCGGTACATGCCGTTATTGCATATTACGAAAACGCAGGGGATGTTGTCGTTGGCTGCGGTCCAGAGTCCCTGGATGGTCATCATGGCGCTGCCGTCGCCGATGATACCAACTACGGGCCTATCTGGGTTGGCGACTTTAGCCCCCATCGTGGCACCGATGCCACCGCCGATTGCCTGACCTCTAAACGCACGTAGGTCGCCACGTTTCTCACCCTGGAAGTAATGACGCATGGCGGCCCGGTTGCTGATTGAGTCATCAACAACGATTGCATCAGATGGCATGGCATCGGCCAGCGCTGACATCATGCGAGCCGGCGACATGGGTTTGCTGTTCCATTTCTCAGTCACAGAGTCGTCGAAGGCCTTCCGTTTCTCGGCCGCAGCCGCTACGACGCCAATCTTGCGGCCTTCGATTTCGTTTTTCAATGAAGGCGTTAATTTCGGCTTTATAGCAACTAAAAGTTCCTCTATTCCAAGGCGACAATGAGACACTATACCGACATCTGTGGGTTCTGATCTTCCTGCTCGGCCTGGGATAGGGTCTATATGGACTAGCTTGGTATTCTCTCCCAGGATTACATCGCCCCAGTAGAACAACTCGTCCATGGCGTCCATGCCAATAGCCAAGACCAGATCCTTGTCCATCAGGATTTCACGCCCAGCGGGGGTACGAAGGGTGTGGTTGCCAAAGAACTGTGGGTGCATCGTAGGGAACGCAACCTCTGCGCCCCGAGACTGATAAACGGGAAATCCCATCAACTCCGCTAGTTCCACCGCCGCGTCGTTCGCGTGGTCCTCGGAAACCCTGTCGCCCACCATCATCATAGGGTTCTTCGCGGCCAAAACCAGGGACGCCGCTTCCTCTATACCTTTCAAGCTGGGCCTGGTGTCATCGTGCATCTTATTCGAAGGGACAATGTTCATCTCAGCCTCGGCCTCTAAAGCGTTGGCAGAAAAACCCACGTAAACCGGTCCTCTGGGGTGGCTGTTTGCCTCGTGGAAAGCCCGTCGGAGAACGGAGGGTATCGAATCCGCAAGGTCTAGTTCCACAGACCATTTAGTGACGGGCCGCACCAGCTCGGCCAGGTCGGTCATGGTCTCGTTCACTTTGCGAGCGTCGTAATTCGCTGACATCACAACCATTGGCGTTCCGGTGTTCAGTGCATCCAGCATCAGGCAGATACCATTGGCGAGACCACTATCCACATGGAGAATGACGCACGACGCAGTCTCCGTGGACCTAGCATAAGACTCCCCCATACCCACGGCAACGCTCTCCTGCAAGGTCAGGTGGTATTCAAGTTCCGGGTAGTCACCCAGCATATCCATTATTGGGCCTTCACTCGTCCCTGGATTGCCAAATATGTGTGTCACACCCTCTGCCTTCAGCATCTCCAATACAGCCTGTTTTCCGGTCATCATTTGAGCCATTGAAATAAACCTTCCATCCGCTATCTAATATTTTCTAGTTGAGTGCCAGTACGTGTTATCAGTACGCCTTATGTGGGTATAAACTGCTTACGTATTAGGGGCTGCCTGTACCAACTCAATAATCACATCGTCCGGGCCTTCTATATAAGCCAACTTTATTCCTTGTGGTGTAACGGTCAACGGCAAAACCACACGAATCCCTTCTTTTTCGAATCGTGTCATCTCTGACTCCAGATCTTCCACGTGGAATCCAAAGTGTTCCAGACCCAGCCGGTTGAGCTCGGGTATCGCCCGTTCCGGAGAGGAATTCGGCGGCTGGGATGATATGTTGAGCCTAGTTGGGCCGCCCACCTGCATCCCAATAGTGATGGTGCCGGGCATGACCTCACGCTCTGAGACAATTTTGGCGTTGAAAATTTTCTCATACCAAGAGGCCGATGCCTTGGGGTCTTTAGCCCTGATATGAACATGGTTGATGGCGTAATCCATATTGCTTCTCCTTTAGAAGCCAAACTTAAAGCTCTTGGCTATGCGTTGGCTGGCATTCTTTACGTCGAAATATTAGCTTCGGCGGGCAACCCTTGTCCACCATCGATTCTGGAACACACAGGTTCTACCTAACATCCACTCGCTGCTCAGACTCGATATTAATTGGCAAGTCGATTTAGAAATCTGTATACTCGGCACAACCCCGCACGAGGATATACATGGCACGGATCTTTCGCCTAGCCCTGGCGCAAATCAACCCCACCGTTGGTGACATCCCCAGAAATACCACCAAAATTCTGGAATACCTGGAACGCGCCCGCGAAGCCCAGGCCGATCTCGTTGCATTCCCAGAAATGGCGACCACCGGCTACCCCCCAGAAGACCTCCTATATAAGAAATCGTTTCTATCCGAGAACGTATCCGCAATGGAGCAGGTCGCGAAAGCCTCAGGCGACATGGCAGTGGTGATGGGATATGTGAACGTGTTGTCCCTGGAACCTGTTTCCAATGACGCAGGCGATACCCGCCCTCAGATAACCAACGCTGCAGCTCTGTTTCATAACGGAAAACTAGTAGACATCTACCACAAGATATTCCTGCCCAATTACGGCGTCTTTGACGAGCAACGTTACTTCCAAAAAGGGTCAGTTTGCCCGGTCTACCACATCGGCGGTGTATTGATTGGGGTCAACATCTGCGAGGATATCTGGTACCCGGTAGGGCCAACCACCGTCCAATGCCAAACCGGCGCTGAACTCATCGTCAACATAAACGCCTCGCCCTTCCAAGCCGGGAAACGGGCGTTCCGTGAAGATATGATCGCCCAACGAGCCGCTGACCACAACTTAACCGTAGCCTATGTGAATACGGTGGGAGGCCAAGACGAATTAGTCTTCGACGGCGGGAGCATAGTCTATAACGCGGAAGGCAATCTGCTGGCCAGAGGACCTGCCTTTGAAGAAAACCTCTTGGTGGTCGACTTGGAGTTCTCTGACACCATATCTGAACCTAAACCCAAGCCCACCGGCGCCTATGCAGCCACTCTGAACGCGGTGGGAGAACCCAAAGCGCTAACCGTGTCCAACGCCGACATTGGCAAGAAACCACTCTTGGATGCCAGTCCACTAGCAAACGAGATTAACGGCGCCGAAGAAATATACCGCGCTCTGGTCATCGGCACGGGCGATTATCTCCGTAAGTCCGGGTTCTCAAGAGCATTGATTGGCATGTCGGGTGGGATAGACTCGGCCCTTACCGCCACCGTCGCAGTGGACGCCTTAGGGCCCGAGAACGTGGTGGGAATCACAATGCCGTCTCGCTATTCTTCAAGTGGCAGCATCAGCGACTCTGCAGACCTGGCCAAGAACCTTGGAATGGACCTGTGGGAGATTCCCATAGAAAGAGCCCACCAGGCATTCACCGACATGTTGGAAGACCGCTTCACGAGTACTGACGCCAATGTGGCCGAAGAAAATGTGCAGGCACGGATCCGAGGCAATGTGTTGATGACCGTATCAAATAAATTCGGTTGGATTGTGCTCACAACCGGCAATAAATCCGAGATGGCCATGGGTTACGCAACGCTCTACGGAGACATGGCAGGAGGGTTCGCCGTACTGAAAGACGTGCCCAAAACCACGGTCTACGAACTATGCCGCTGGCGTAATCAGCAGGGCCAGGCTTTTGGAACAATGGATGATATTATCCCAGTCGCGATCATTGATAAGCCGCCCAGCGCCGAACTTCGGGAAGACCAGTTGGATTCAGACAGCCTCCCTGAGTACGAAGTTCTTGACCCGGTGGTAGAAGCCTATGTGGAAGACGACCTAAGTTACCAAGACATGATCGACAAGGGATTTGACCCGGAGATAATCCGCCAAGTCATGTCTGCCGTAGACCGGAACGAATACAAGCGACGCCAAGCACCCCCGGGTGTGAAAATCACCCATAGGGCCTTCGGAAAAGACCGCCGCCTCCCCATAGTCAACCGCTACCTACCCCAGGATGGGAACTAAGCAGTCAGATATTATTCAATTGATCTTAGAAATTAATTGCGCCATTAAATTAACCGTACTCTTGCAAGAACGAATGTTCCCTGAAATTGATACCGGCGCGATTTCTTAGAATCTGGACGCTGACAAGTAATAGTCCTTGGTTATATCCAGATGCTTCTCTAACCAACCATCAGAATTCTTTATTAGGATGATATAAAATATTATAACGTCCCATATATCGATTGACATGGGTACGCCTCGAGCGCAAAATGTCACCTACTGATGTACAGCCACCTAATTCCTTCCGCATCTGTCCAATTTAACCCTACTAATCACGCGATTAATGATAAAACCTAGAAATACAGGCGCGTTCGGCATACCCACAGGGATCCACTATGCGTGGATAGTCATGCTCATCGCCGCCGTAATGCACATGGCTGGTGGTTCCATCAGGCAGGCTTTTGGGGTGCTCATAGTACCTTTGGAAGAGGCCAACGATTGGAACCCGGCTATGGTCACTCTAGCCTACGCACTGGCTAGTATAACCGGAGCGCTGTTATCCCCTATCAGTGGCTACTGCACAGACCGTTACGGTGCCAGAAAGGTCATTGTGGTAGGTATTATCGCCTTTGTAATTGGTGCCTTGATGACTGGAATCATCGGGGAAGTCTGGCACCTCTGGATCTCTTACGGGCTGTTCTTAGGAGCAGCTAGCGCCTGTTTCAACGTACCAATCATAACCACCGCATCCTACTGGTTTCGAACCCACTTGGGTTACGGAGTAGGATTCTTGCAGGCATCCCACGGGCTTGGCCCGGCCATCATGGCCATCTTGATAAGCGTTATGATCAGCGGCTCCTCTTGGAAGGTAGCCTTCTGGTCGATAGGTGTCTTGGGTGGCATCATGATGCTTGTTCTCATGGCCTTCTTTAGGAACAGACCTGGCGATATCAATATCAGGCCCTTCGGAGCACCACCAACCGAAGAAGTAGCGGTGGTGCGAGACCGGGTCACGGAAAGGTTGAGAATCAAAGCTTTCCGGTCCAGTATGCAATCGACCACCACCTTCTGGAAGTTGGTCTCCATTCATTTCCTGGGCTGCGTCAGCCATGCTATTGTCATTATCTACATCGTACCCATAGCGGTGTTGGCCGGTATGGACAACGTTTCCGCATCCGGGGTGCTCAGCACGCTGGCCCTAGTAAGTGTGTCCACCAGGTTCCTCACGCCGGTAATCTCAGATTACCTTGGGGCAAGGGGAACGATGGCCACCTTCTTTGTCTGGCAGGGTCTTCCAGTGCTGATGCTCCTTTGGGCTCAGGAGCCATGGCAGTTCTACCTGTTTGCCGTGATATTCGGAATAGGTTACGGAGGGGAAGGTTCGGCCTTCCCGGTTATCAACCGACAATACTTTGGCCGTGGCCCAATGGGTTCATCCTTTGGTTGGCAAGCCTTTGGTGCCGGCGCAGGTATGGCCATGGGCGCCTGGATAGGAGGGGCATTGTTCTGGTTGTTTGACTCTTCCTACACCGCCACCATACTGGTTTCTACCTTTGCCAGCGTTGGTGGAGCCGTCATAATTATGTCAATGGAACCCACCGGTCGCATCTTGATTCCAAACTGGGAAGACACTATTCCCTCAGTTCCTGCCGCAGCCGACGACTAATTACCTCGGCTCAGTAATACCCCTTCAACATAAATACTGAAGACATAAACAAAAAGATCCTCCGGCTTAGTAGGCCAAAGGGATCTTTTTAAATCTAGCGCGTTCTTGGTTGCTGGCTAGCGCAGTGAAACTATCGCTTCTACTTCCACGAGCAGTCCAGGGAGCACTAGACCGGCCACAACCACGGTAGAACTGGCGGGGGGGTCGTTAGGCCAGGTCTCCGCGCGAACCTTGCTGTATGCGGGATAATCGGCAATGTCCGTGATGAAGCAGGTAATCTTAGCCACGTCTTCCATTTTGGCACCAGCCGCGGTGATCACGGCCCGTATGTTCTCCATCACCTGACGCGACTGAACCTCGGCGTCGCCGACACCAACCACGTTGCCACTGTCGTCGATAGCAACGTGTCCTGAAACAAACAATAAGTCCCCAACAATCATTCCGGGGGAAAAGGGTGGATTGGGTCCGGCTCCGGCTGGGCTAACTGGTTTTCTTTCTGGCATAACACCGCCTTGAGATATTTATATCTTGAAAACTGCTGCCGGTTGAACTCTTAACCAAGCATGGGCACATTATACATGCAGTATGTGAGACAGGTAGTAAGAACTCAGAAGAACTAGGCAGAGGAGAATAAGCTAGCTGTTAGAGGGGATTGGCCTACTAGAACGGTCACGGGTCACAGATATGCAACCACGCACTCCGTCCAATTTGGAGAACAGCTTATTCAACTGGTCCAGACCGGTGGTGTGACAGGTGAGAGCCATAGTGACAGTCCCATCTGACCACTCTTCTGTAAGCACAGAGGCTATGTTCACTCCCTCGTCGGAGACCACAGCAGTCAGGTCTCGGAGAAGACCAACACGGTCGTAGGCCTTCATGATAATCCGCACGGGGTAGAGTTGTTGCTCCTGACCCCACTGAACACTGACCAATCGCTCTGGCTCATCCTCGCGCAATACGCTGGAACAGTCCTGTTTATGGACAGTCACGCCGCGGGCGCGGGTGATAAACCCTATTATGGGGTCGCCAGGAATTGGGTTACAACACCGGCCGATGCGAATCAGAAGATCGCCAACTCCCAAGACAGTGATACCGGAACTGGGGCTGGATAAGGGCAGGTCGTTTCGACGTTGTGCTAACGGTTCTTCAGTCTCATGTCCAATCTGGGCCAGACGGTGCGCCAGTAGGCTATCTGCGATATTCCCTGAACCTAGGTTCGCCATCAGATCGTCCATGGAGTCTGACTTGAACAAACCCAGGATGGTCTCTTCATCCACTTTTTGGTTCAGCCGACGCAATTCGCGCCGCATAAGTTCCTTGCCGCGCTGAATATTAGTGGTGCGCTCCTGACGGCGGAACCACTGCCGCACACTCTGACGGGCACCTGCAGAGCGAACGTAACCCTTGTTGGGGTTCAGCCAGTCCAGGCTGGGCCCGCGGTCTGATTTGGAGTTAAGGACTTCAACAGTGTCGCCATTATCTAGCTCCGTGTCGAGGGAGACGAGCTTGCCATTCACTTTGGCGCCAATGCAATGGTGTCCCAGGTCAGTGTGGATTTTATAGGCAAAGTCCACCGGAGTGGATCCAGAAGTAAGTTCCACAATCCGGCCTTTAGGAGTGTAGACAAAGACCTGATCGTGGAATATGTCTTGTTTTACCGATTCTATGAACTCGGCGGTACCAGACACTTCACGCTGCCATTCCAGCAACTGGCGCAACCAGGTCATCTTTTCTTCAAAGCGTTGATCGCCAGAGGCACCTTCTTTGTAGGCCCAATGAGCAGCTACGCCGTACTCTGCTACTCTATGAAGCTCATGAGTCTTAATCTGTACTTCCAGGGGCGTTCCGCCATCACAGATGACAGTGGTATGCAACGCCTGGTACATGTTCTCTTTCGGATTTCCTATGTAGTCATCAAACTGGCCCGGGATAGGATGCCACATCTGATGAACCACACCCAAAGACTGGTAGCATTCCGCAGGTTCGTCAACCAAGACACGGAGGGCAAAGAGATCATAGATATCACCGAAGTCCTTGCCCTGAGCCTGGTATTTCTCCATCTTCCGATAAGTGCTGTAGATACCTTTAGGCCGGCCCGTAACATCAGCGTTAATGCCAAATTGGGCCAATTGATCTCTAAGACCTGACGTTACCTTTTCGACGTATTCCTCACGCTCGCCGCGTTTGGAGGCGAGCATCTTAGAAATCTCCCGGTATTTATCCTCGTTCAAGTGTCGGAAGGCCAGGTCGTCAAGCTGCCATTTAATCTCCCAAATCCCAAGGCGGTGGGCCAGAGGAGAATAAATGTCGAGGGTTTCTTGGGCGATTCGCCTGCGCTTTTCCAGCGGAAGGGCATCAAGGGTTTTCATATTGTGCAGGCGATCTGCCAGCTTAATCAAAACTACTCGGATGTCCTCGGCCATGGAAACCAACATCTTACGCAGGCTCTCTGCATAAAGATTATCCGCATCGTCGACAAGGTTCTCGCCTTCATCAATTGGGGGCTGTAGTTTGTCGTCCATCCGTGTCAGCTTGGTGACACCGTCCACCAGCTTGCTCACTTCGAAGCCAAACTTCTCCGAAATATCTTCAAGCGAGACGCCGCAATCTTCTACTACGTCATGCAGCAGAGCAGCGACGATAGTGTTGGTGTCCAGGTGGAGGTCGGCGAGGAAGAGGGCTGTTTCCAAGGGGTGGACGATGTAGGGATCGCCCGTTTTACGTTCTTGGCCGGTATGGCAGGCGTCAGCGTAGAAGTATGCCTGACCGACTTTTTCTGTGCTGTCATCGGGCAGGTAAGTACCGACCCTTTCGATAAGGGTCTTGGCTGCTTCTGACGCCACCTTATCCATAGCTACCACAACATGGATGGTAATACAACTGGGATATCAAAGTCTAGACTCAGCGGCAAGGAATCGCCCAACCCCATTTCAAAAAGGAGCTTTTTATCGGCTCCGGGTTAAATGGGTAACGGCAGCTCTGTCAGGTTGTCAGGAAGGCCTACGTCAAAGGCATTGATGTTGAAGGCCAGGGCAGAGTAATAGCCCATCAAGTTGGTGAGTTCCACTAATCCCAGCGTGCCAAACTGGGCCTGGGCGGCGTCAAAGGTCGCCTGGCTAACTTTGTGAGTGCGGAAGAACTCACGTCCGTAGTTGATCACCGCTGATTCCTGGTCGGAAAGGCCAGTCAGTTCTTTCTTATCTCTAAGGTCATCCACTAGTTTGTCGCTTATGCCAGCTTGTCGAGCATAGCCTGAATGGGCGTTCCAGATGAATTGGCAGTCCAATTCTCGAGCAGTGGTTATCATCGCAAGTTCGCGGACATTAGCTGGAAGTGTAATTTCATCTCCCCTGAAATAGGCGCGGTAGTGTTCACCACGCTTGGCAAGTTCCGGGCCGTTAATCATGATAGCGACGGGACCGATATCCGGTACGCTGCCACGCGATGCCACCAATTCGTCAAAGGCGGCCAACTGATCCTGAGGTACGCTCTCTTTACTAGCTGTGGGTATTCTAGACATCCAAGCCTCCCGATTTATCTGTTAATACATACCCGATGATTCTAAACCATAAATTTAACCGGACTCAGCGTCAATTCTGGTTTCGGGAACCATATGATACAACAGCTATCCCAGTGCCGGACGGTAACCCATTCGAAAGGTGTGACAGGGTCTCGGCTATTGCAGTAACCTTGTCTGTATGTCATCCGTCGAACCAAACGCTCCCATTCCTGTTTATAGTGGACTGGACAGCGGAACAGCATTAACTAAAAGTCCCAATTACAAATATTGGGTCTTTGGAGCGTTGGCTGTTGGAATCTTCGCATCTGTGGTTGACCACGGTAGTGTGAACGTAGCATTACCGACAATCGCTAGTCACTTCAAGACCGACTTACCCACCATACAATGGGTCGTCATCATCTACGCCCTCACTATTGCAGCCCTACTATTACCCATGGGTCGACTCTCAGACCTGGTCGGACGCAAGAAGATCTACATCACGGGCATAGCAATCTTGGGCACAGGAGCTACTCTGTCCGGACTTTCTCCGTCCCTAGAGTTGTTATTCCCTTCTCGTGTATTGCAGGGAGTGGGAGCGGCCATGACTCAAGGAACTGGGATGGCGCTAGTGACATCGGTATTCCCGGCCAACGAGAAAGGCCGTGCAATTGGCTTGTTCATGACTATGGTCGGCGTCGGTGCCATAGCAGGACCGGCAATTGGCGGTCTGGCCGTCGATCTATTTGGTTGGCGGCTTGTGTTTTTCCTGACCTTACCCCTAAACATCATTGGCGCGGTGGCCACCCTCTGGGTCATGCGTGGCTGGAACCAGGCAAAGGAGGCCCAGCGGGACAAATTCGACTGGTGGGGCGCAGCGCTATCCACCGGAGTGTTGATCTCGTTACTCCTGGCCATGACCACCGGGAACAAGGTCGGTTGGTCTTCACCTAGCATACTAATTGCCTTCGCCGGGGCAGTTAGTATGCTGGCCGTATTCATCTGGTGGGAACTGCACAACGACGCTCCAATGCTCGACCTCAGGCTCTTTAAAGGAAGGACTTTTTCCTTGGGCATATCGGCAGCATTTCTAACCTTCTTGGGATCATCTGCCGTATTGTTTATGATCCCCTTTTATCTTCAGAACGTACTGGGTTACAGTGCTAAAATGACCGGGTTCGTCGTGGTTCCAGGTGCCATCTGCATGGCGATCATGGGAACTCTGAGCGGCGTGCTCTCAGATCGGTTTGGTTGGCGCCCTTTCACTGTTGGCGGACTTGCGTCCTCGGCCACAGGCCTACTGATACTATCCCGGGTCACAGAAAATTCGTCCCTGTGGATGGTCGTTCCAGCTTTGATATTGATGAACACTGGTATGGGCACCTTCTATTCGCCCAATTCAAGCTCAGTTATGAATGCCGTTGGCCAGGCCAAGTACGGTGTGGTGTCCGGGTTCTTAAACCTGGTGAGGAACGCGGCCAACGTCACCAGCATCGCATTTGCGACAATCATCGTGACCACGACTATGGCATCACACGGGTTCGAACCAACCTTAGAAGCCGTACGAGGCGACACAGTTGGGGTGAGTCATGCATTTACACTGGGGCTCCGATACGCGTTCTTGTCCATGATGTCCATCTTACTGCTGAGCATGACTCTATCAGCCTTGCAGCCAAACCGAGTTGTCAGCCCTGACGAGTAGCCTAAGAAGCCGGACGGTTTAACAGAGTCCCAAACTGAGGTCTAACGGCGAGTTAAAGAGTCAACTTAGTATCGTTGCCTCCGTCGTCCTGACAGGTTACCATTCGCCTGCCCACCGACGGCTTTTGGTCACGGCAAGCCGAAATGAATTTTTGGAGTTTGTAATTATGTATGTAGTAATTGTTCCCATCCAGATTGAACAAGGACACCGGGATGAGTTCCTAGAGGCCCTGATGGTCGACGCCAAGGGTGCTAATGAAGATGAGCCGGGCTGTCTGCGGTTTGATGCCGTGGAGGACGCTGACGACGACCACCGGATCTGGCTATACGAGGTCTACAAGGACGAGGACGCCTTTAAGGCTCATCTGGCAGCTCCCCATTTCCAGGTGTTCAAAGCCGCTGCTGAGAAGTGGCGTATCGATGGCATTCAAGGTTCTGCCCGCGGCAGCAAGAACCTATACCCATCCGACGAAAATTGGCGCTAGGTTTCAGCAACTAGGTTCAGTTGGTTTTTAAGAACCACATTCGTCCATATGTCAGGTAATTAAAAGGGCAGCCAGTTTATAAGGCTGCCCTTTTCGTTTTGACAATTAGGTACTTAGACTTTTGAAAGGCGTTTCTCCAGAGTTCGGGGAAACTGCCGTGGGGTCAGTCACTGGACATGAAGAGTTCCACTTACCGGTACGGTACGATTCCCTTCTTGGTGTTTCTTAGCAACACTCGATGCCCCAGCCATTCGGCTATTGGAAATCGGACTCCATGGAAAGGCCGTTGTTGGAGGCCGCCGTAGCCACGATTCTCTCCTATTCCAGCTTATCACAGAGATAAGCAAAATCGCACAGAGTTACCGTGAGTCAGACCATCTGGATCGGGCCCACTAGGGTTTTATCAGGACCATCTCCGCCGTCTCCAGCATAATATAGTTAGTCCTATCTCGTGGGTTCCTTCTATAATTGCCAACATAAATTATGATAGCCCAGCAGTGTTTTCATAGGACCATTGGGTTTGATCGAACAGTTTTGCTGTCCCAGAGTAAATCACAGGAAGAAATTGAAAAACGGTGTCCACACTCAGACGCGAGTGATACAATAGTCCAATCGAGGCTCCACGCCTCGACTTCCCCCCAAAATGGGCCGTTAGCTCAGTTGGCAGAGCACCGGACTTTTAATCCGGGTGTCGTGGGTTCGACCCCCACACGGCCCACCATATATTAGTCATACAAAGTCCTCTGACACCACTCGGAGGGCTTTTTTGCGATTTACCGACATTTGGCCGCCATCGGAATCAGTTATTCGGTGGTTTCACTTTTTCGACGGCCAGAGCGAAGTCCTGGACAGCCTGGTTTTGAAGACCTGGAACAACATGGAAATTGGACTATGGTTACGGTTATACGGCGTTATTTACTTGTATGCCAAGATAGGTAAAGGCACAGCCAAAGCTTGACGACAGTTTACTTCTTAAAAGATCACAGATAACCATGCCTTAAAGAAAAGGCCCCGAATATTAATCCGTTTTCATAAACTTTTCAGGTTACCCGCGCCGGGTTAGTTTCGTGAAAGAGTGTTATTGGAACCGGTCTAGCGTGACAGTGGATAACGGCACAGAAAACCTGATATTCTTTCGCAAACACCATTGGTAGGCACCAGACCGGCCACAGGACTATCAGATTGTTCAGTCCCGGCCAACACTGAAACCTCAGGAGGCCTCATTTGACACTCGCCTTGCCAACAGCCACTTACCCTGAAGAAAGAGAAGCCAAACGTCAAGCATTGCTCAATGCCGTTGAAAGCTTACGCGGAGTAATTGAGGCCGGAATAGAAGAGACCGAAAAAATCGGGACTCTACCCCAAGCCACGGTGGATGCCATCCAGTCCGCCGGACTCTTCGCCTATAAGTCGGCCCGCGTTCTGGGCGGAGCTCAAGCCGACGCCATGACCCAGCTAGACGTTATAGAAGCCACCAGTCGAATCGACGCCGCCGCCGGCTGGTGCATCATGATCGGTTCAGGAACCATATCCGGAATCGCCGCATTCCTAGCGGAGGAGGCCATCAAGGAGATTTTTATCGACGGGAAATTCCCGAGGGCTGCGGGAGCTGCTGCGGCTTCGGGCCAAGCGACTCCCGTCGAGGGCGGTTATCGGGTGAGCGGACGTTGGGCGTTTAGCAGTGGAATCAGGCATTCTCACTACTTGGGCATGGGTGCAATGGCCATTGACGGGCAATCAGAGCCAAAGCAAATTAGAGTGGTAGTGCCGACATCTCAAGCCACTATCCATGACAACTGGGACGTGGTGGGACTACGCGGCACCGGCAGCAATGACTTCTCTTTAGACGATGTTTTTGTACCCGAGCGGTTCACCTGGGGAGGATCAGAATCCAAGCCGTTACGGGGCGGGCCAAACTTCTATTTGGGCCGTCCGGGTATGCAGGTTACCGGACACTGCGGTGTAGTCTTGGGTATTGCCCGCCGTGCTCTAGACGAAATTACAGAAATAGCCAAGACCAAAAAGCGGGGCTACCGCGGAACCGAGGACCTGATCTCCAACCGGGGATCGTTCCAACGATTCTTAGGGCAGTCAGACGCACGATTGCGGGCTGCCAAAGCTCTCTGCGTTGACGTGCTGGAAGAGGCGTGGGAACTGGTCACCAAGGACATAATGCCGCCACCAGAATTGCAGGTACGAATGCGGTCAGCCAGCACTTACGCCACCGAGGAGTCTTCAGACATTGTTTCCCAGGCGTTCCGATTTGGTGGAGGTTCGGCCATGTTTGCAACCCACCCGCTGCAAAAGTGCCTCCGAGACGTCCATGGTGCAGCCCAACACAATATGGTCAGCGACCGGTCCTACGAAAACCACGGCCAGTTCATGCTTGGATTCCCCGACGCCGACCCAATGGGTTAGGGAATCCCGGGTTTGTTCTAAACACTGACTAACTAAGCTCCTGGAACTTTATCCAAGACTTTCCACCACCTAACGCAAATCACAAAGGACATTATTAGCTTTAAAAGAAAAGGCGGCTCGAATCAGCACATAATCGATTCGAGCCGCCTTTTCTTCCATTATTAGATTGTCTCCAGAGCGACTCTGGGTTAGAACTCGGCCATCATGACCCACATTGGGCCTTTTCCTACATCATAGATATCGCCGGGTTCTAGGTCTCCGGTTTCTTGATTAATCTTGTAGGAAGCCAGCTTTCCAGTCTCGAGACCTGCGGCGTAGAGGAAAGCCCCCTGAGGGTCAATGCAGAAAGCCCGTGGAATCGCCTCGGTCGAGGTCTGGCCAATGGGAGAGATATATCCGTTGTCCGGGTTAATTCTAAAGGCGGCAATGCTGTTGTGGCCCCGGTTGGGCGCGTATAGGAAATGGCCATCCGGAGTTACCTGGATTTGGGAGCAAGAGCTCTCACCATCGTAACCACTTGGTAGTGTTGATTCGGTCTGCAACGGATGCAAGTTCCCTTTGTCCGAATCATAAGCGTAAACAGTAACGCTGTTTCCTTGCTCGTTTGACGCATAGACTATGTTCTTGGTCGGATGAAAGCTTAGATGACGTGGCCCTTCCAGTTCCCTGTTATTGACCCGGGTAGGTGAAAGGGGAGTCAGGTTACCCGATTTCTCGTCAAACAAGAACTGGAATATTGCATTTGCACCGTCCATTGAACCTCTTGCGATGTGGGGAACGAATGCAAACTTGTTAGCGTGATCGGTCTGGATATAGTGCGCGCCAATATCAGTCTCACGCCATACCACTGGAGGGTCTGCTATCGCACCATCGTCGCCAATGCTATGAACTGCGGCGGTCTTCTGATAGTAGTAGGCTGAGAGCAGAAACTTACCGGTTTTGTCGGTTGACATATGCACCGGGTCACCCTGCAGCGGGATGGATCCGATGGGGGTTAGACCGCCAGTCTTGCGGTCAATATTGAAACTGGTCATCCCATAGTCATCGACTTTACGGCGTCCAGCAAACAGATATTTATGCCCTGGATCCATCGCCATAGGAGCTGGTCGACCTTTTAATTCAGCATCGCCTTGATGCTTCAATTTGCCGGTCTTCGGGGTCATGGTGAAGATGGCAATTCTGTCTTCTTCTTGAAGGGACACGTACATGTAATAAGCCAATTGTCGGCCTCCGGGGTAATGTTGTCGCCGAAAATGATATTACCACTCAACGGCCTTCAAAGCTCCCCCTCCATAGGGGCAATTTTAGAAAATTGCCCCTATGGAGTCTAATCTTACCTGCGCATATAACCTACAAACTGTTATACTTATCGGTGCAGCGACTAAATTCGTAACGGATTTCCAATGGATTCATGGTCGCAACACGCGGCAAAGCCGCGAAAATTTTGTTGACCGTGACCTTGGGCCTGAGAGTGTGACTTGGCTCGGAAAAGCAGTCAAGGAGTAAACCCTCTCAGTGAGTTTCAAAGAATTCTCCCTTCATCCTCAAGTGCTGTCCGGCGTTATATCTGTCGGATTCAAAACACCTACCCCGATTCAACAACAAGCCATCCCCATCGCGTTAGAAGGGCGCGATTTACTGGGTTTGGCCCAAACAGGCACCGGCAAGACCGCTGCATTCGCGTTGCCCATTTTGCATCACCTGGCCAGTACACCACCCAAAAGGGGCATTCGCTATTTGGTAATTGCCCCAACCCGTGAATTGGCAGAACAGATTCACGACACGTTCAACGAACTGGGCAAACACCTTCGCATCAGGGCCGCCACTGTCTACGGTGGCGTGGCTAAAGGTCCGCAGCTAAACCGCATCCGGCGCGGCGCACAAATCATTGTTGCCTGTCCAGGCCGGTTGCTCGATCACGTAAGCCAAAAAGATATAGACCTCACCAACGTTGAAATGTTGGTGCTGGACGAAGCAGATACCATGTGCGACATGGGATTTCTACCCGACGTACAGCGGATATTGAACCATCTTCCATCCAAACGGCAGACTCTCTTCTTCTCGGCCACCATGCCCAAAGAGATCAGAGGGCTGGCAGTGAAGATTCTCAAGGATCCAGAGACCATTCAGATTGGAACAATCGCTCCAGCCAAGACCGTATCTCACAGCATATATCCAGTGCCAGACAAGCTCAAAAAAGACTTATTACTGGCTTTGCTAGAGCAAACACCCACCGGCAGAGCCTTGGTGTTCACCCGCACGAAACACCGGGCGCGTACCTTGGCGTTAGAGCTGGGTAAAAATAGATTCAGGGTAGGAGCACTCCAGGGAAACATGTCCCAAAATGCCCGACAGCAGACCATGAACGGCTTCCGCACAGGCAAATTCGACATCCTTGTGGCCACCGACATAGCTGCCCACGGAATTGACGTTCCGCAAGTCTCACACGTAATAAATTTCGACTTCCCGAATACCACAGATACCTACACCCACCGCATTGGCCGAACCGGCCGCGCCGAACAGACAGGAGAGGCTTTCACCTTTGCAGGAGCCGACGACGCATCCATGGTCCGCCATGTTGAGCGGGAACTGGGCGTCCAGATTGAGCGACGCCGCTTGGAAGGGTTTAACTACGGCAACTTCACACCAGAAGAGCAGTTCCGCGAAGACCGCATGGGACTGAGTCGCGCTTCCGGAGGTCGGAGCAACGGCGGTAGATCCGGTTCTGGAACCAGAGACCGCAAACCAAACACAGGACCTAACAGACGGAAACCAGGCGCTTGGAAGGCTGGGTCGACGGATTATGGCCGAAGAGAAGACCATCCCAAGACCGCAGGTTCACGACCCAACTCGTCCAATGTAAATGGAAACCAGAACGGCAACAGTACCGCCAGTGGCAACCGGTCATATCAGCCCGTTGGCGTCACTGCCCGAGGCATATCGTCCAGCAGCAACGGCAACAACAATCCAAATGGGGCCGCCCGTAACCCCTACAACAGGCCAGCCGGCGGCTATTCCAACGAACGTGGCCGATCTGATAATCGTAGGCCTTCCAATAGTTCTTACAATGGAGAACGCTCTGACAACAGTAGACCTTTTGATGAAGGGAACTCAAATGGGAATTCAAACGGGAACCGGACTCCCCAATCGTTCAACCGATCATCAAACTATAATTCCAACGTTGGCCAGAGCCGAAGCTCCGGTCAACTCTTGGGAAGGACTCCAATCTCCGATGAGGAAAATCGACGGCGATCTGGTCAGTTATTGGGCAAGAGCGGCCCGCCAAACGCTTCGAATGGACGTCGACGCTCCTCCAAACCAGGAACGCCGGCCTTCCGAGGTCGGCCGTCAAAGTCCAGTAATCCGCGCGGACGATCGTCAGGCAGATAGCAGGCTCACATAGTAAAAAGCTCCTGACAAACGTCAAAGGAAATAAAGCCCGGTCAATATGACTGGGCTTTATTTCCTTTGGCGTACCATGTTTACAGTCCCTGAAATCATCTGAAAATGACCCTAA
>Ga0209034_10000420_pt1 | contig 21358 bp, 17 predicted proteins | sample MarorgKNORR_S2LV_2_FD_188219 | JGI IMG/M metagenome (GOLD analysis project Ga0209034, IMG submission 188219) | Marine microbial communities from the Southern Atlantic Ocean, analyzing organic carbon cycling - 250m_A/KNORR_S2/LV (SPAdes) (version 2) | ecosystem: Environmental > Aquatic > Marine... | reverse complement strand
TGTCTTAAATTTTTTAAAAAAAATAAAATATTTTCAAAAAAACACATAATATTTTTTGCATTAAATAGTCATAAATATATGAAAAATATGATAAAATACTAAATATAGAGCATTTTAAAAATTCCTTGACATAATTCGAAAATAGGCAATAATTTATATTTGTCTAAACACAATATCTTGTGTCTTAAAATTACGAAATTTTGTGTAATTAGATGGTTTACCTTGCTTTAAGAAATAATATATAGGGGAAAAAATAAGTGTCTTCAGCGTTTTCAGCTAAAAAACTAAAAACTTTTGATATTGAGCATCAAGCTGCATCTGTTGATATTTGGGATAAAAAATATCGATTAAAAGATTTCTCTGGTAATCCTATTGATACTGATATTGACACAACTTTTCAAAGAGTCGCATCGGCTTTGGCAGGAGTAGAAGAAGACAATAAACAAGAAGAATGGACGGAAAAATTTCTTTGGGCATTAAGATCAGGAGCTATTCCAGCAGGAAGAATTATGTCAAATGCTGGAGCAGAAGATTATAAGCCTGCGACTTCAACGATTAACTGCACTGTCTCGGGCCTTATTCAAGATTCAATGACAGGAATCTTAGATAAAGTAACTGAGGCAGGTTTAACCTTAAAGGCTGGCTGCGGAATTGGTTATGAATTTTCAACTCTAAGACCCAAAGGAGCTTATGTTACTGGCGCTGGCGCTTATACATCAGGACCTTTATCTTTCATGGATATTTACGATAAAACCTGTTTTACCGTTTCTTCTGCAGGCGGAAGGCGAGGCGCACAAATGGGAACTTTTGATGTTAGTCATCCAGATGTTGAAGAGTTTATCAGGGTAAAGAGAGAGGACGGTAGATTGAGGCAATTTAATCTCTCATTGCTTATCACTGAAGAATTTATAAAAGCGGTTCGAGAAGATTCTGACTGGCCTTTGGTTTTTCCATTAGATCCTAGCTTACCTGAATCTAAAGATATTGATTTGGAGGATTCAAGCCAAATCGTATGGAAGGATTGGGTTAATACAGATGGGTATGTAACCAATGATGAAGGACAGGTTGCCTGTAAGGTTTATAAAGTTATCAAAGCAAGAAAGTTATGGGATCTGATTATGGCTTCAACTTATGATTATGCTGAACCAGGCTTTATCCTCATAGATAAAGTTAACGAGATGAACAACAATTGGTTTGAAGAAAATATTAGAGCGACTAATCCTTGTGGAGAACAACCGTTACCTGAGTATGGATCTTGTTTACTTGGCTCAGTAAATCTGACTCGTTTTGTCCAAAAACCTTTTACTGATGAAGCTTATTTTGATTGGGAAACTTTTAATGAAGTAGTCAGTATTTTTACAAGAATGTTAGACAACGTTGTTGAGATTAATGGGTTACCTATAGAGCAGCAACGCAATGAAATCTTACGAAAAAGACGACATGGTATGGGCTTTTTAGGCTTAGGTTCTGCAATGACTATGCTAAGAATGAAGTATGGCTCAGATGAGTCTCTAGAATTCACAGAGAAGGTCAGTAAAGAGATGGCGCTAACCGGTTGGAGAGAATCTTTGACACTCTCAAAAGAAAAAGGACCCGCTCCAATATTGACTGAAGACTTCACAGTTACTAAGGAGATGCTGAAAAAAAGACCCGAGATGCTAGACGATGGTTATAAGATTGGAGATTCAGTTAAAGGCAGTGTATTGCATGCAAAATATAGTCGATATATGCAGCAAATCGGCACTGAAGATCCGGAGTTATCAGAAAAGCTTGCAGAAATTGGGGCTAGATTTACACACCACACGTCCATTGCGCCTACAGGCACAATCTCATTGTCCATTGGTAATAATGTTAGCAATGGTATAGAGCCAAGCTTTGCACACCACTACTTTAGAAATGTCATAAGAGAACAGAAAAAAACAAAAGAAAAGGTCGATGTATATTCGTTTGAACTTCTTTCCTATATCGACAAAATCAATCCCAATGCAGACATAGAGGCAGAAGCAGGAACTGAAAATGCACTGCCTGATTATTTTATAACTGCCGAAGATATATTGCCCAGACAACACGTCGATGTTCAAGGCGCATCACAAAAATGGATTGATTCATCCATCTCAAAAACTGCAAATGTTCCAACAGAGTTTGAGTTTGAAGAGTTTAAAGATATCTATTTATACGCCCATGAAAAAGGGTTAAAGGGCTGCACGACATTTCGTTTTAATCCTGAGGCTTTCCAAGGAGTGTTGGTCAAAGAGAAAGATTTAGAGAACACCATGTATACCTTTGTTCTTGATGATGGTGAAGAAATAGAAGTAGCAGGTAATGAAGAAATTCAATACGACGGTGAAACTCACACAGCTGCAAATTTATTTGATGCTCTTAAAGAAGGATACTACGGTAAATTCTGAGTAACTTGGTCATGGCGATTAAAATTGAAAAGAAAATTGTTGGTTATAAAGTTGCGACTAAAGAACAACAACAAGAAGCACAAGCTGAAGCTAATCAAATAGAACATCAGCAGGAAGATGAAGCCAATGTTGTGAGAATGCATGAGAGGCTAGAACGGCCTGAAATGCTCAGAGGAACCACCTATAAAATAAAGCCACCTGTTTCAGATCATGCAATGTACATCACTATTAATGATATTGTCCTTAACCAAGGCACTGAATATGAAAAATACAGACCCTATGAAATTTTCATTAATTCAAAGAACCTAGATCATTATCAATGGATTGTGGCTTTGACCAGAGTCTTGTCTTCGGTCTTTAGAAAAGGCGGAGATGTGGCATTCTTGGTTGAAGAGCTTAAAGCTGTGTTTGACCCAAAAGGTGGTTATTTTGCAGGAGAGGGCCGTTTTATGCCGTCCATTATTGCTGAATTGGGCTATGTCATAGAACGACATTTCAAATCCATTGGTATTATCTCTCCAGAAGTTCTCGATGAGCATCAAAAAGAGTTAATTGAGAAGAAAAGACAGGAGTTTGAAAACCAAGATAAACAAACCGATGCTTTTGTTAACCAAGAGTTTCCTCATGGTTCAACACTTTGTGGTCAATGCAACACTGTCGCTGTGGTTTTAATGGATAATTGTGAGACCTGTCTCAATTGTGGCTATTCTAAGTGCGGATAGATAGCTACCATGAAAATGCCACTTTCAGAAATCATTGATCGTTACACAATAACACTATTAAAATCTGAACGAACCGATGAGGATGTTAGCGAAGAACTAGCAGCATATAAGAAAGAATTACCAGACACCGATATTGCACAAACTTTTGTCGATCGTATGTATGAAATTAATGGGAAAATATGGGAGACAGAAGGCGATATTAGAAAGGGTGCGGATATGCCTTTAGAGGAAGTGGGTCGTTTAGCAATTAGGGTTAGAGAGCTTAACCAGTTTAGGAACGGTATTAAAGGCGAGATCGTTGACGAATTTGCTGAAGGTTTCAAGGAAATTAAGGTTAATTATAAAAAAGTCGATTACGGTCGTTCAGGCTAGTTTTTATAATTAAGAGTTCTTTGGTTTATGGTTTAGTCCCATATAATATGATTCCATGAATAAGATAAAAATAATGAGGTTAACTTATAATCTCTTTATCTATCTAATCTCACCCTTGCTAATAATTCATATCCTTGTGAGAGCGTTAGAAGATGCAAACTACATAAGTAGAGTGAGTGAACGGTTTGGTTTTTATAAGCAAAGCCTAAAAGGGGAGGTTATTTGGATACATGCAGTCTCTTTTGGTGAGGTAAAAGCAGCAACACCCTTAGTTAGAGAGCTGCTAAAAGAGAATCCTTCCAAAGAAGTCTTATTCACATGTACTACTCCAACTGGTTCTCAACTCATCTCTGATACTTTTAATGATGAAGTGATCAATGTGTATCTTCCCTATGATTTGAAGGGTTCAGTGAAACGATTTTTCAACTGGGCTAATCCAAAAATAGCAATCATTATAGAAACTGAGATTTGGCCAAATATTTTTCAAGAATGTGGGCAAAGAAAAGTACCTCTTGTACTGGCAAGTGCTTGCATCTCTGATCGCTCACAGAGTCTTTATAAAATTCTTTTCAATCTATTCAAAGATACAATCTCACAGGGGATAGTGGTTGGCGCACAGACTCAAGCTGATGCTAACAAATTTCTTGAGCTAGGCGCTCACAAAGACAGGACTTTTGTTACTGGAAATCTCAAGTTTGATATCACTCCTCCTGATGAGATTCTTGATAAAGCAAAAACCTTTAGAGACAAAAACTTTAACAATAGACCGGTTTGGATAGCTGGGAGCACACACCCTGGTGAAGAACAAGTTATCCTTAAGGCGCATAAGAAATTAATGAAAGATTTTCCTGATAGCCTTTTAATCATTGCACCAAGAAAGCCTGAGAGATTTAATTCAGTTCATAAGAAGATTATTGATTCAGGGCATGCTTGCATTAAATGGTCTGATTTTAAGAATATTGAAGAAAATACTAATGTTTTACTTATTGATACCTTAGGCGATTTACCTTTTTTCTATTCTGCTTCAGATATAGCATTTGTAGGCGGTAGTTTATTTTCTGTTGGAGGCCATAATCTGCTAGAGCCTGCAAGTTTTGGAACACCAGTTATTACAGGGCCATCACTTCAAAATGTGAAAGAAATCTCCACTGAGTTAATTGAGGTAGGAGGTCTTTTAGTGGTTAAAGATGCTCAGGAGTTATCAATTCAGCTCAATGAGCTTTTTTCTGATAATTCTAAAAAAGATCAAATGGTTTCTGCTGCTGACAAAGTTATGCATGACAACAAAGGGTCTATTGAAAATATAATGAAATTGATTAAGCCCTTTATTTGAGCCAGTTATTGATTTGTTCTAGATCACTTTGAGTGAGAGTTCCAGCTGCTTGCTTGAGTTGAAGTATGTTTTTAAGATAATCGTATTTGCTAATGGCAAGATTCTTTTGTGATGAGTAAAGCCTTCTTCTTGCATCCAAAACATCGACCGTTGTTCTTGTCCCAACCTCATAGCCAGCTTCTGTAGCCTGAAGAGCAGTTGCAGATGATTTTACTGATTGTTGCAATGCTTTTACTGTAGCTATCCCAGAGATTACTCCAAGATATGAATCTCTAGCTATTCTAGTGGTTTCTCGTGCAACTCTTTCAAGTTTTTCCTTGCTTGCTCTGTGTCTTGCTACAGCTTGTCTGACCCTTGAGGTTACTTGTCCACCACTGTATAAAGGAAGGTTAAGTTGTACTCCTACACCCTCATTAATGTTTTCATTATCAGCAGGAGTGAATTCACTTCCACTATCTGATCTAAAACTATCAGTGTCAATATCTCTTTTAGAAGCTTGGATACCGATTGTGGGTAAATGCCCAGATCGTTGAACTTTGATTTCACTCTTAGCAATCTCTACCCCAACTTGAGCTGATAGATAACTTAAGTTTTGCTCCAATGAGGTTTCAACCCAGTCTGATTCACTTTGTGGATTTGGCATAATCAGAGGTAAGTTATTATCCGGTTTGTTCAATTGACCAGGATAACTATCCGTGATTGCTCTTAATGACTCTTTAGCTGTGGCTAGATTTCTTTTTGAGGTGATTTCATTGGCAATAGATTGATCGTAAGCTGCTTGAGCTTCTTGTACATCTGTTATAGCTATGAGTCCAACATCGAATCTCTTTTGAGCTTGATCAAGTTGCTTTTCAATTGCTTGTCTTGCTGCTTGCTCGGCTTCTAATGTGTCTTCTGCAGCAAGCACATTAAAGTAAGCATTTGCTACTCGAATGATTAAATCTTGCTCTGCTGCAAGATAATCAATTTCAGCTTGAGCAACTGTTTTATTGGCTTTTCTAAGATTCATCCAAGAACCGTAATCAAAAATTGCCTGCCTAAGTGTCACGTCCCATTGCAATGTTTCTGATTCTTGCAAGAAATCGGTGTTATTGGTTATTACAACTTCTTCTCCATTGATCGGATTGATAATTTTTTGTTGGAAAGTACTTTGTCCGTCTGAATCATTGTCTGAGAAGCTTGCAGAGCCAGAGAGTTGAGGGAGAATAAAGCTCCTAGCTTGTGGTTTGGCCTCTATAATTGCTTCTTTATTGGCAAATGCTTCTTTTATTCTTGGGTCGTTAACTAAGGCCTGTTCATAGACATCCAAAAGAGAGGCAGCGTTCCCATTATCAATAAGAATAAAGGAGAAGAGCAATACTTTTAAAAAATTATTCATACACCTGCTTTCGCTATAAGTTATATTTTAGATTAAGTCTGCAAAGAATACTCTCGCTGATATAACCTAACAAGCTATTCGTGTAACGAATTGTAACCGTCAAAATAGCCTACACTGTGAATTAATGATGAACTTATAAAATTGCAATCATTAACAAGGCAACAATATTAATTATCTTAATTAATGGATTAATAGCCGGTCCTGCTGTGTCTTTATATGGATCACCAACAGTATCTCCTGTTATAGAGGCATTATGTGCTTCTGTTCCTTTGCCTCCAACATTCCCATCTTCGATATATTTTTTTGCATTGTCCCAAGCACCGCCACCAGCAGTCATAGAGATTGCTACAAAAATACCAGTGACAATTGTTCCAATCAGCAAGCCTCCAAGAGCTCTAATACCCCCGTCTTCAGGCATCATGATGTTCATGATTAGAGCAAGCGCAATAGGAACTACAACAGGCAACATTGAAGGAATAATCATTTCTTTGATTGCTGATTTCGTGAGCAAGTCAACAGCTCTAGAGTAGTCAGGCTTGCTTGTGCCTTCCATGATTCCAGGGATCTCTTTAAACTGTCGTCTCACCTCATCAACAACTGATCCCGCCGCCCTGCCAACAGCTTCCATAGCCATAGCTCCAAATAAATAGGGCACCATACCGCCTATAAATAATCCGATTATCACAGCTGGGTCATCCAATCTAAATTCAACTAGCTTTCCTTCAGCTGCAAGGTTACTTGTGAAATCAGCAAAAAGAACTAACGCGGCTAATCCGGCTGAACCAATCGCATATCCTTTGGTTACCGCTTTAGTTGTGTTTCCAACCGCATCTAATGGGTCTGTAATAGCTCTAATTTCTGAAGGCAATTCTGCCATTTCAGCAATCCCTCCAGCATTATCAGTGATTGGTCCAAACGCATCTAGAGCTACAATCATTCCTGTTAAAGAGAGCATTGATGTTGCAGCTATTGCTATACCATAAAGGCCAGCAAACATATAAGCACCCCAGATACTCAGACAAACTGCTATAACTGGTAAGGTGGTTGCTTTCATAGAAACGCCAAGCCCAGCGATTATATTTGTGGCATGACCTGTTTCAGAGGCTTCTGCAATTCTTTGAACCGGGCTGTACTCGGTTGATGTGTAGTACTCAGTTACAACAACCATAAAAGCAGTCAAAGCCAGTCCAATTAGCGATGCATACCATAAGGTAATTGACATATTCATATAATTAGTCACCGGATAAAAGGCAATTGCAGCAATGATTCCAGAAACTATGACACCTTTATAAAGTGCTCCCATGACACTTCCACCTTCTTTAGACTTTACAAAAAGCATTCCAATTACTGATGCCACTATTGAAACTGCTCCTAAAAGAAGAGGGTATAGGATCGCATTATCATAATTATCAGTTCCAACAAACAATAAGCCTCCTAGAAGCATCGTCGCAATAATAGTCACTGCATATGTTTCAAAAAGATCAGCCGCCATTCCAGCACAATCGCCCACGTTATCCCCAACATTATCGGCAATTACAGCTGGATTTCTTGGGTCATCTTCAGGAATACCTGCTTCAATCTTACCTACTAAATCCGCACCGACATCCGCTCCTTTTGTGAAAATTCCTCCCCCCAAACGAGCAAAGATTGAAATGAGGGAACCCCCAAAAGCCAAGCCGATTAATGCATGAAGACTGTCATCTTGCGATACATTGAGCCCAGATCTCAGCATTAAGTAATAACCACTAATCCCAAGTAAACCTAGGCCAACCACTAAAAGTCCTGTTACTGCGCCACCTCTAAAAGCTACCGATAAGGCTGAACTCATTCCGTTATAGGCTGCTTGTGCAGTTCTCACATTAGCTCTAACAGAAATATTCATCCCAATATAGCCAGCGAGGCCTGAAAACACAGCACCAATAAGAAATCCAATAGCGCTTAACCAATCTATTGCTATACCTAGAAGTATAAAAATGACTGCTCCCACGATACCTATAGTTAAATATTGTCGATTAAGATAAGCAGTGGCACCTTCTTGAATAGCGCCAGCTATTTCTTGCATTCGTTCATTGCCATCGGATTCTTCTAGAATTCCTAAAGAGAAGATAATTCCAACAACTATTGCTGTCACCGAAGCGGTTAATGCTGCCCATAATGCTATAGTTTCAATCATTGTTTACTCCTAAAATTAAAAAGTTTTTTTGTTATTTATAAAAGTGGTAAAAAATTTTGAGGATCATACCATAAATTTTGTTTTTAGCCTCTTTTCTACTAGTTTATTTTTTAGTTTGGCAAAGGTAGGAAGACCGTTTTTATAGATGGGATATGCCTCACCTTTAATGAGGGGTAGCATATAAGTTTTACAGGCGCTGGTTATGCCATAACCATTTCTAGTTATAAATTTTCTTGGCATCATTTTTTCATTATTAGCGACTTTTGCTAGTGGGGCAGAGCCTATCTTCCATTTATAAGGCTTATCTGAAAGTCTATCAATCGTTACCATTTTTGATTTTTCGCCTTTAATGGCCATCTTAACTGCAGACTCTCCCACCGAATAAGCTTGCTTAAGATCAGTTTGTGAAGCCAAGTGTCTGGCTGAACGCTGAAGATAGTCTGCAATAGCGTAATGATACTTATAACCTAGTGATTGTTTCACCATGGTGGCAATAACAGGAGCAACGCCCCCAAGCTGTTTATGACCAAAAGAGTCTTTGGTTCCTGCATCAGCCAAAAATTTACCGTTCTTGTATCGGGCACCTTCACTGGCAACAATGACACAGTAGCCATTATTTTTTACGGATCGCTGAACCTGTTCGATGAAATTCTTTTTTTCAAATGGGATTTCAGGAAAGAGGATGATATGCGGGGGTTCATTCCTTTGGTTTGCTATCAACCCTGAAGCAGCAGCAATCCATCCAGCATGACGTCCCATAACCTCTAGTATGAAGACTTTGGTTGATGTTTCAGCCATTGATAAAACATCAAGACTAGCTTCATGTGTAGAAACTGAAATATATTTAGCCACAGAGCCAAACCCTGGGCAGGTGTCTGTGATAGGTAGATCGTTATCTACCGTTTTAGGTATTCCGATCGATGCAATTGGAAAATCCATTGCCTCACCCATTTCTGAGACTTTGTGAGCTGTATCCATGGAATCACCGCCACCATTATAGAAAAAATAACCAATGTTATGTGCCTTGAAAACCTTAATCAGTCTTTTGTATTCTCTCTGATTTTCTTTAAGGCCTTTTAGTTTATATCGTGCTGAGCCAAAAGCACCGCCAGGTGTATATTTCAAGAGTGAAATTTGTTTATCAGTCTCAAGGCTGGTATCAATCAGATTTTCTTCAAGAGCTCCAAGGATTCCGTTTTTCCCAGCAAAAACTTTGCCTATTTTTTTTGGGTATTTTCTCGCAGTTTCTATCACCCCAGCCGCACTTGCATTGATAACCGCTGTTACCCCGCCTGATTGAGCATAAAAAGCATTTTTTAATGTCATTCTTCTTCCAAAAATTTTGAATTTACATATGATATCTATTGATAGAAGTTTTTAATACTATAAATCTTTATTAGCAACCTAAATTTAAGCATAAAATTGTCATGAAAATAATCCTATTAGGCGCACCTGGCTCTGGAAAAGGAACACAGGCAGAAAATTTGATGAGGGATTATGGCTGTCCACAGATTTCTACCGGAGTGTTGTTAAGGAAGGCTGTTGCAGAAAAGACAGAAATAGGGAAAAAGGTTGAGGAGATTATGGCTCGAGGCGACCTAGTTTCTGATGAAATAGTCTTAGATCTTATTCAGAAATCTCTAGAGCAAATAGATGAGAAAAGAGGCTTTCTGCTCGATGGTTACCCAAGAAACATTAATCAAGCAAAATCACTCAATTTGGTCTTAGAATCAATTGATCGACCTCTAGAACACACTGTTCTTATTGATGTTGATGCTGAGATTCTGATTAAAAGACTATCTGGGAGAAGAACCTGTTCAATTACAGGTAAAACTCTAAATATATATTTTTCCACCAAGAAGGAAATAGATGATTGCATTGCCTCAGGAGGAGAGTTGATTCAGAGAGATGATGACAATATTGAGTCTATTTCAAAACGAATCGAAGTTTATGGTGAGCAAACTGAACCGATGATTGAGTTTTATAGAGAGTCGGGTATTTTGCAGGTTGTCAATGGCGAGGGTTCTATAGAAGCGGTTTATAAGAGACTCCTTTCCAAGATTAATTGATCACTTATCTTGCTTTAAGATCTTTTTAATCCCTTTATTCAACTGCGATTTCCTCCAACCAACATTAAGTCGACTTTCTCTTCCTTGAACAAGCAATAGAATATCTTTTTTAGTCGCCAGAGCCTCTTGCGTTATACCTAGCCGCTTTGCATGCTTAATAATAAATGTATTAATTTTCTCAATAATTAATTTGTAGTTTGGAATCATTTTGATTTTATTATTCCTGTTTCTTTTTTTTGTAAAGTTATTAATGTTTCTTAACGTGTCTATCATATTTTCTATATCAGATTCCTTCATGTGCTTATTTATGAGAGGCTCTAATTTTATTTTATTAAGAGATTGTGGATCCATCTTAGAAACATTGATTATCTCTATATCATCGATTAACCATTTCCTAGGTATATTTTTTATAGCCGATTGATTCTCTCTCCAGTTTGAGAGTTCTATAGCAATGTTTTGAAATTTAGAATTTAGTTTTTTTATACCCTTGATCTTTTTCCAAGCGTTTTCTTGGTCCATCAATCCAGTTTTTGTGGTCAACATTTTATTACAATCTTCCTTACACCATTCAAGCCTTCCCTGGACCTTCAGCTTCTTCTTTAGAGATTTTCCCAATTCCAACAAATGAGCAACATCTTCTATTGCATATTGCAATTGATTTGGATGCAGTGGGCGTTTACTCCAGTCGCTCCTTGTTTCTGATTTTTCAATGTTGATTCCAAGCTCATCCATAAGAAGATTTTTGATGCCAATTTGCATTGGGTAACCAAGGAGTGAAGCCGCAATTTGAGTGTCAAAAATATTTTGAGGCAGAGATTTATTCTCAAGATAGAAAATCTCTAAATCTTGACTCCCCGAGTGAATAAACTTCTCTATATCTTCTCTATATATAAGTTCCCAAAAATTTGATAAGTCAAGATTTGCAAGGCAATCAATACAAGCCATAGAATCACTTGATGCAACTTGAATAAGACACAACTTAGGGTAATAGGTTCTTATCCTTTCAAATTCGGTATCAATTCCTATTACTGCTTTACCATCAAGTTTCTTAACAAATTCATTTAATGAATTTTGTGTATCAATAAACTCTGTGGCTTTATTTTTTTCTATCATGAATTAGTATCTTCTGGTCCGAATTATAATAGAATTGGTTCTCTATGATTAAATTATTAACAGCCTTTTGGAATATTATGATCAAAAAATCAGGGCAAGAAAGTCTCCCTGATTCTAATTTTTTTCTTGGCTTAATATTCGTATTTTTCTTTGCAACACAAGTTTTTTCAGGAATAAAAGTATCTGGATCAGTGGAATTATTTGCAAGATCTTTTTTGGTGGATGCTTTTCTTTTAATATTTTGGGTTAAAGCTTTAGTTGAATTATATGGAACTCAGGCACTCTTTAGGCGATCCTTAATTGCACTGTTCGGAACTGGAGGAATTCTTAATATTTTCTATAGCCCATTGATTCTTCAGTTTTCTAGATACCTCGGAGAGGGTGATCTGTTGATTGAAGCGCAATTCCCATTTTGGTTTACTCTTGCAACTCTATTGGTTGCCTTGTGGTCAATAATTATTATGGCCCATATTTTTTCTAGGTTAATCTCTAATCCAAGTTATTCCGTTCTTATTACCTTGTTCTACCTCATGGTGAATTTTGTGGTACAAACTTCAATTGCAGGAATATAGATAATGCATATCCACATTTTAGGCATTAGCGGCACATTCATGGGGAGCTTGGCTGCTATAGCCAAGGAGTCTGGTTTTCAAGTAACTGGTTCTGACCTGTATTCCTATCCTCCAATAAGTGATCAGTTAAGCGATCTGGGTATTGATGTGATACCCAATTATGATCTGAAACAATTAGATTTGAACCCTGATTTGATTGTTATCGGTAATGTAATGACAAGAGGTATGCCGCTGGTAGAAGCAATTCTTAATGGTGATATTCCTTATACTTCTGGACCGGAATGGTTAGGCAATAATATTTTGAAAGATCGAACAGTGATTGCGGTATCCGGCACTCATGGGAAAACAACGACAGCAAGTTTAATCGCTTTTATACTTCAGGACCTGGGTTATGATCCAGGTTACCTTATTGGGGGTGTTCCTATAGGTTTTTCAACATCTGCCACTAGAGGTTCAGACCCTTATTTTGTGATAGAGGCCGATGAGTACGACACTGCATTTTTTGACAAAAGGTCAAAATTTATTCATTACAATCCCAATTTTTTAGTCATCAATAATATCGAGTTTGACCACGTCGACATCTTTTCAGATATGAGCGAGATATACTGGCAATTTCATCAGTTACTAAGACTCATCCCATCTGATACCACTGTGGTAGCTAATGGTGACGACAACAATATTAAACAGCTATTCAGTCAAGGTTTTTGGTCAGAAAAAGTAACTTTTGGTAAATCGAATAAACATGATTGGTCGATGGACGTAATAACTGATGATGGGGTTACTTTTTCTAGAGGTAACGAACAAATAGGTCAAATCAGACCACAAATTATAGGTCAGCATAATATGATGAATATATTAGGCGCAACGGCTGCTCTATCGACTGTGGGTCTTGAGAACAAGGATATCTTAAAAAGCATTGATAGATTTCCAGGCGTGAAGAGACGATTAGAATTCTTAGGAGAGCATTCAGGCATAAAAATATTTGATGACTTTGCTCATCACCCAACCTCTATCATTGCTTCAATTGATTCACTCAAAGATAAATATCAAGGAGATGGGTCCTTATATACCATTACTGAGTTAGCATCGAATACGATGAAAAAGGGAACGTTAAGAGAGGAGTTAGTTGATTCCTTCGATCAGGCTGATCTTTCATTCATTATTAATAATAAGGATATTGAGTGGGATATAGAGAAAGAATACACCAACAAAAATAACACTATTATCATCGAGAATCATGAGGAGATAATGGATCACCTGAGTGATCAGTTAAAGCCAGGAGATATTATCCTTATTATGACAAATAGAACTTCTGTACCAATCAGAGAAGTCCTTATGAGTATTATTGGCGAATAAAAAATAATGAGCAACGACGAGAATTGTCCAATTTTTCCACTTCGGACCATGCTATTTCCAGATTCAAGACTGCCCCTAAGAATATTTGAGCCACGATACATAGATATGGTGAGCAAGTGCATGAAAGACTCTTTAGAATTTGGAGTGATCCTAAGCCGTGAATCAAATGATCCAAAGATGTTTGAGACCTACAACATAGGCACAATGGCCAAAATAATCGATTGGGAGCAGGGTAACGACGGCTTATTGGGAATTACAACTATTGGAACGAATAAATTTAAATTACTTGGGATGAACAAGCAAGAGGACGGCCTTAATATAGGTGATGTTGAAATCATTGAAAGAGAGGGTGATTTCAAACCCACAGAAAATTTTTCTAATCTCGTTAGTTTATTGAAGGCAATTTTGGACGATATTAATTTGTATAACGATGATGAGAAAAAATTTGAAAGCGCCTCATGGGTTAGCTTTAGATTTGCTGAGATTTTACCTCTCAAATTGGAAGATAAACAAAAATGTCTTGAGATTGATGACCCAATTATTAGGCTAAACTATCTTGAGCCACTGATCAGAATGATTAGAGAGAACTCTCAACAATAATTCTTTATTAGTATCTATAGATCTCTGGCTTGTAAGGACCTTCTTCGGAAATACCAAGATATTCAGATTGCTCTTTGGTGAGTTTGGTTAACTTGACACCGATTTTTTCCAAATGAAGTCTAGCAACTTTTTCATCTAAGGTTTTTGGAAGAACGTATACTTCGTGCTCATATTTTTCTGAATTATTCCAAAGTTCAATTTGTGCCAGAGTTTGATTAGTAAATGAATTGGACATGACAAAACTAGGATGACCAGTTGCACAACCAAGATTGACCAGTCTTCCTTCAGCTAAGAGAATTAATCGTTTTCCATCAGGAAACACAATATGATCCACTTCGGGCTTTATATTGATCCATTCATAGTCGTTCATCGATGCCACATCAATTTCATTATCAAAATGGCCGATATTGCATACAATCGCTTGGTCTTTCATCTTTTCCAGATGTTCTTTATTAATTACATGATAATTACCAGTGGCTGTTACAAAAATATCAGCCTCTGAGCATGCTTCGTCCATCGTCACCACTTGGTAACCTTCCATAGCAGCTTGTAATGCACAGATTGGATCAATTTCTGTCACGAGAACAATTGCTCCTAAAGCACTTAGGCTTTGAGCTGACCCTTTACCAACATCACCATATCCAGCCACAACGGCTACTTTACCAGCGATCATAACGTCAGTCGCTCTCTTGATTCCATCGACCAATGATTCCCTGCAACCGTAGAGATTATCAAATTTAGATTTTGTGACAGAATCATTTACATTGAAAGCAGGACATAAGAGTGAGCCATCCTTAACCATATCGTATAGTCTTTTGACACCGGTTGTGGTTTCCTCTGAAAGCCCTTTAACATCTTTCATCATTTCCGGATATTTTTCATGCATTAGCTTAGTAAGATCGCCGCCATCATCCAGGATCATATTGGGTGTCCAGCCATTTGGGCCATGAATGGTTTGTTCAATGCACCACCAGGCTTCTTCTTCTGTCTCACCTTTCCAGGCAAAAATAGGAATACCCTTATTGGCCAATGCCGCCGCTGCATGGTCTTGAGTTGAAAATATATTGCAAGATGACCATCTGATCTCTGCGCCCAGCTCAATTAGAGTTTCTATAAGAACAGCAGTTTGTATAGTCATATGCAGACAACCAGCAATTCTTGCTCCTTTGAGGGGTTTTGAAGCACCAAATTCTTCCCTGAGGCTCATTAGACCAGGCATTTCAGTCTCTGCAATTGCAATTTCTTTCTCTCCCCACTCAGAGAGACTTATATCTGCTATTTTAAAATCTTCCCCAGATTTAATTTCTGTTGTTTTTGCCGTTTCAGCCATTTTTGTCACCTGTTTAGTAAGTTCAATGCAACTTTCGTTTATAATTATAAACTAGATTGCGCTTTTAAATCCTCAGCTTTGTCTGTTTTTTCCCAAGGAAACCCATCATCTTCTCTTCCAAAGTGTCCATAGGCAGCGCTCTTTTCATAAATTGGCTGGAGCAAATCAAGCATACCCATTATTCCATAGGGCGTTAGATCGAAGTTATCTTCAACCAGTTGAATGATCTCATCTTGCCCGACTTTTTCTGTGCCAAAGGTTTTAAATCTAACTGAGGTGGGTTCAGCGACACCTATTGCATATGAAACTTGAATCTCACACCGATCCGCAAGACCCGCTGCAACAATATTTTTTGCAACATATCTCGCTGCATAAGCTGCTGATCGATCGACTTTAGAGGGATCTTTACCCGAGAAGGCTCCTCCGCCATGTCTGGCCATTCCACCGTAGGTATCAACGATAATTTTCCTTCCAGTCAAGCCGCAATCACCCACAGGGCCTCCTATCACAAAACTACCAGTAGGATTTATGAGATACCTGGTTTGATCAGTAACAAGTTCTCCAGGAAGTATAGGAGTGATAATGTGTTCTAGAACCTCTTTGTGAATAACTTCCATGTCAATATCGTCATCGTGTTGAGTTGATAGCACCACAGTATCAATAAAATCAGGTTGTCCATTTTCAAATTGGATAGTCACTTGACTCTTGGCATCAGGTCTTAACCAGCTTATGCCGCCTTCGTTTCTTACTTTAGAATGTTGTCTCACTAGATCATGAGAGATTTGAATTGTGGCCGGCATGAGCTCTTTGGTTTCATTGGTGGCGTAGCCAAACATCAAGCCTTGGTCACCGGCACCCTGTTTCTTTTTATCTTCACGATCGACACCCATGGCAATGTCAGGGGATTGTTTGCTGATCGCAGACATCACCTTGCATGAGAGGTGATCAAAACCTAAGTCAGCATGATTGTAACCAATTCTTTCGATTGTCCGTCTTGCAATAGCCTCATAATCAACTTCTGCAGATGTTGTAATTTCTCCAGCGAGAACGACAAGACCCGTTTTCACTAGAGTTTCTACAGCAACACGACAATTTTTATCTTGTTCTATAATTGCGTCTAATATGGCATCTGAGATTTGATCAGCCATTTTGTCTGGATGCCCTTCGCCAACAGACTCCGATGTCATGAGATAGGATGTATTGCTCACTTACTCCTCCAAAAATTTTAGATGAAGAATTATAGCTATAAATTAATCATTTAAGTACATTTTTTAGGTTAAATACCTTGCGAGTGTTTGCAGTCTGCGAGAAAATGATGATCAATAATTATTTAGATCATTTTAATTTTGTCTTGAATTAGGACACAGTTATCGAAAAGAAAACATTAGCCAACGCCATTAGGATGCTCTCTGCAGATGCGGTTCAAAGAGCTAATTCAGGCCATCCTGGTATGCCAATGGGCATGGCGGATATGGCTGAAGTTCTTTGGAACGACTTCCTTAGTCATAACCCCAATAATCCAGCTTGGTTAAATCGAGATCGATTTGTGCTATCAAACGGCCACGGGTCGATGCTCCTTTATTCACTGTTGCATCTCTCAGGTTATGATTTAAGCATTGATGATCTTAAAGCCTTTAGACAATTTAATTCACACACCGCTGGACATCCTGAATACGATTTGGACATCGGTATTGAAACCACCACCGGTCCATTGGGTCAAGGCATTGCCAACGCCGTGGGGATGGCATTATCAGAAAAAATTCTGGCTGCTAATTACAATCGAGATAACATCGATGTTATTGATCATTACACCTATGTCTTTACAGGTGATGGGTGTCTCATGGAAGGGATCTCTCATGAAGCTTGTTCTCTGGCAGGGACACTCAATTTAGGCAAATTAATTTGCTTCTATGACGATAACGGGATTTCTATAGACGGTGAAGTCGATGCATGGTTTGCCGAAGATGTAGCCAAACGATTCGATGCTTACGGTTGGCATGTTATCAATGATATTGATGGACATGATCCTGAGGCAATCTCGAACGCAATAAGTATTGCTCAGGCAGAAACGAGTAAGCCATCTATTCTGGCTTGCAAGACTGTTATTGGATTTGGCTCACCCAATAAAGGTGGAACAGCCGATACTCATGGCGCCCCGTTGGGCGATGAAGAGATAGACCTAGTGCGCAAGGAACTTGGATGGGAACACCAACCTTTTGAAATACCTGAAGACATTAAACAAGCCTGGGATGCGAAAGACAAAGGCGAGGAGTCTGAAAAGGCGTGGCAACTAATCTTTGAAAAATACCAGGATGCTCATCCAGACCTGGCAAAGGAACTGATGAACAGATTCAGTAATCAGATTGAGGACAATAGGTTTTCAGGTTTAGAAGATTTAATTAAAGATTTGCAAAAAGAAGCCGATACCGTGGCTACCAGAAAATCCTCACTAATTGCCTTGAATGCTCTAACGGATGATTTCCCAGAGTTGTTAGGCGGCTCAGCTGATTTAACAGGATCCAATTGCACCTTCCATAAAAACTCCAAAGCCATCACACCATTGGATGCAAACGGCGATTATATTTTCTATGGGGTAAGAGAATTTGGTATGGCTGCGATGATGAACGGCATGGTGCTTCACGGTGGCTTAATTCCTTATGGCGGAACCTTTCTGACCTTTACCGATTACTCACGAAACGCCATCCGTATGGCATCAATGATGGAATTGGGCGTTATTCATGTCTTAACTCATGATTCTATTGGTTTAGGGGAGGACGGCCCTACGCATCAGGCAATTGAGCACGTACCCAGCCTTAGATTAATCCCTGGGATTAATGTGTGGCGACCTTGCGATACCATGGAGACGGCTATTGCCTGGAAGACGTCCATACAAAAAAGACAAACACCCTCAGCTCTCATTCTGACCAGGCAATCACTGCCCCAACAACATCGATCCACTGAAACGATCGATTTGATAGAGAAAGGCGGTTATGTTTTGCATCAAGAGCAAGGTGATCTCGATGCATTGATCATTGCCACAGGCTCAGAGGTTCAATACGCAATAAACGCTGCAGAGAAAGCCACGCAAGAGGGAATGGGTATAAGAGTAGTCTCGATGCCTTGTTTAGAGATCTATGAAGGGCAATCGGACCAATATAAAGAGAGCGTCATCCCTTCAGGATTTGAAAAAGTGATGGTTATCGAGGCTTCGATGGCCTCGGCATGGAAGGGCTACACTGGCGCGAAGGGCGTTGTGATCGGTATGGAATCATTTGGTAAATCCGCACCGGCACCAGAGTTATTTGAATATTACGGGTTTTCAGATGACAATGTTTTCCAGAAACTAATTGAGATGATTAAACGATGATGAAGAGGAGAATTGAATGACAGTTAAAGTTGCAATTAATGGGTACGGAAGAATAGGCAGAAATGTTCTTAAAGCTTTGTTCGAGAGCGGTCGGACTAGCGAACTTGAGATTGTTGCGCTGAATGATCTAGGCGATGCAGACAGTAATGCTTATTTAACAAAATACGACACTGCCCACGGCATTTTTCCATTTGATGTGGAAGTCAAAGGCGATGCTTTAGCAATTGACGGCAAGGAGATCAAAGTGTTTGCTGAACGAGATCCTGAGAAATTACCCTGGGCTGACTTGGGTGTGGATGTGGTTCTTGAGTGCACCGGCTTTTTTAGAACCAAAGAACTGGCTGGAAAGCACATCAAAGCAGGCGCTAAAAAAGTGGTTATTTCTGCACCGGCAGGCTCAGAAGTTGACGCCACAATTGTCTATGGGGTTAACCATGGCATTTTAACAAAAGATGATCAGATCATCTCGAACGCGTCTTGCACCACAAACTGTTTGGCACCGTTGGTTAAGCCCATCCATGAAGCAATAGGCCTTGAGAGCGGGATAATGACAACGATCCATGCCTACACCAACGACCAAGTGCTCACCGATGTGTTTCACAAGGATCTGAGGCGAGCTAGATCAGCAACTCAGTCTATGATTCCCACAAAGACCGGCGCTGCTTCAGCGGTTGGACTGGTGCTGCCTGAATTACAAGGCAAGCTGGATGGATTTTCAGTCAGGGTCCCTACCATTAATGTCTCCTTAGTTGATTTAAGCTTCATTGCTTCAAAAGCAACCACGGTGGAAGAAATTAATGACGTGGTAAAGGCGGCCTCCTCAGGGGAGTTAAAAGGTGTGCTTGATTACAATGACGGGCCATTGGTTTCTATTGATTTCAATCACAACCCAGCGTCTTCTACTTACGATGCGACCATGACTAAGGTTCAAGAAGGCACTCTAGTAAAAGTCTGCTCTTGGTACGACAACGAGTGGGGTTTTTCTAACAGAATGTTGGACACCACGTTGGCATTAATGAATGCCGATTAGGGACTGACCCATGACCATGCAAATCCCTCTGATGCAGGATCTAGATCTGCAGGGATTGCGGACGATAATCCGCTTGGATTTAAATGTCCCAATGAAAGAGGGGGTTATTAGCAGTGATGCAAGAATCAGGGCAGCCATACCCACCATAGAGATGGCTTTGGGTAAAGGCGCAAGAGTAATTTTACTCTCTCACCTAGGGCGACCCGATCCTGATGCGCTTGACGGGTCATTCAGTTTAGAGCCAGTGGCAAAACACTTAGGAGATCTGATGGGTAGATCGGTAAATTTTTGCACCGATTGGCTTGACGGTATCCCAGAGAACGAAATTACTCTCTGTGAGAACACCAGATATTTTAAAGGCGAGAAATCCAATGATGATTCGCTAGCAAATAAGATTGCTTCGCTCTGCGATGTTTTTGTTATGGACGCCTTTGGCGCCTCGCATCGAAAGCATGCAAGCACCTACGGGGCAGCCAAGGCCTCAAGTCAGGCTTGTATCGGTCCGTTATTAAACAGAGAAGTCGAGGTTTTATCACAAGCCCTAGTTAATCCTGATAAGCCTGTAGTGGCAGTGATTGGTGGAGCTAAGGTTTCATCAAAACTAGGGGTTATCGAATCGTTGTCAAAAATCTGCGATCACATCATTGTCGGTGGCGGTATAGCCAATACCTTCCTGATGGCATCGGGTTTTGAGGTCGGACAATCGTTAAGCGAATCTGATATGGTCGAGCCGGCTAGGCAAATTCTAGATCTCAAAGGAATCAATGTGCCTTTGCCCGTTGATGTTATAACTGCCAAGGAATTCTCAAGCGATGCTGAGGCTGAAATTAAAGCCATTGATCAAGTGGTAGGGGATGACTTGATTCTCGATATAGGTCCTGAAACAGCAATGATCTATAAAAACGTTATCGATCAATGTCGAACCATTATTTGGAACGGTCCCGTCGGCGTATTTGAGTTTGAGCAATTCAGTGAGGGCACTCGCTTTCTATCGGCTGCCATAGAATCTAACCCTGGGTTTAAAATTGTTGGGGGTGGCGATACAGTGGCAGTTGTGGAAAAATATCAAATCACTGATTCAATCAGCTATATTTCAACCGGTGGTGGAGCCTTTCTTGAATTTGTTAAAAATGGAACACTGCCCATACTTGATTTATTAAAAGGATAATTTATGAACTTTCTTAAAAACATTATTAATAAGGCGGCAAAAATTGAAGCCAATGAAATTCGAGCCGTATTACTCTCATTTGCCTTTGTCTTTTCATGCTTAGCCTCCTACTACATCATCCGATCGGTTAGAGACGGCATGTCAAGTGACTGGAGCGATGCTGAGCTTAGCACCATTTGGACGTTCACCTTCTTTATTAGTTTTTTCGTGGTCTCCTTCTACGGGTACATTTGTTCAAAGATTAAGTTCAAATACCTTGTCCCGGGTGTTTACGGCTTTTTTGCGGCTACTTTCATATTGTTGTTTGCTCTCATCAATGCTTTCCCAGAGATGGACAGAATTAACCAAGTCTTCTATGTTTGGGTGA
>Ga0209034_10000417_pt1 | contig 21401 bp, 19 predicted proteins | sample MarorgKNORR_S2LV_2_FD_188219 | JGI IMG/M metagenome (GOLD analysis project Ga0209034, IMG submission 188219) | Marine microbial communities from the Southern Atlantic Ocean, analyzing organic carbon cycling - 250m_A/KNORR_S2/LV (SPAdes) (version 2) | ecosystem: Environmental > Aquatic > Marine... | reverse complement strand
GGAGAATTTGAACTTTTAAATGCAGGTCCCCTTGTTTTTTACCATGAGGGTCTGAATGACCTTTTCCTTTCATTCGGAGTATTTTGCCGCTGGTAATTCCTGCCGGAACTTTAACGCTTGCTTCTTCAACAACCCCGTTTCTTGAAATAGAAATGTTTCGCTGAGCCCCCAATGCGGCCTCTTCAAAACTTACGGAAAGATCTTTTACAAGCGGTGGGGGAGGGGGTGCTGGTCGCTGCTGACCTTGAAAGGGATTGCCGAATCCTCCAAAAGGATTCCCTTGAAAAGGATTCCCGGCTCCAGGTCCGGGACCGGAACCAAATCCGAATCCTCTAAGAATTTCATTGATATCGAAATCCTTGAAGATGTCTTCTTGTGAAAATTTTTGATGAAAACCTTCTGAACCAAACTGGTCGTATTGCTGACGCTTTTTTTTATCACTTAAGACGGCATAAGCTTCACTTATATCTTTGAATTTGCTTTCTGCCCTTTTGTCATCCTTATTACGGTCGGGGTGATATTGCATTGCCAACTTACGATAAGCTTTTTTAATCTCATCGTCAGAGGCGCCTTTTTTGATTTCTAGTACGGAGTAATAATCTTTCATTTTTGTAAAGAGTTGAAAATTAAGGGGATTTTCGATAGAATTAAATTAGTTATATTATAAATTATATTACTTTAAGTTTATATGAAAAGTATTTTTCAGATATTTTTTGTAATTAATTTTGGCATTTTTTTGTCAGGTTGTGGAGGTTACTTACCATCGGCACCTACAAATTGGTCAGCAAACCCCTCAGAAATGCACGTATGGACTCCGCCTGATGAGGCAAAGCTAGCTGAAAGAAGGCAAACACAACAAGATCTGGATAATCTTACAAAAGAAGTTGAAAGACTATTTGTTAATCAAGACTCATTGGAACAACAAGAAGTGGCCATGGCTGAGCTAATAAGAAAAACCGATTCAGATATTACCTCTACCGAAAAAGATTTTTCCACCCGAATTTCAAAAGAAATGGACCGTAATAAAACAATGCAGTCTGACTTGAAAAAAGCTCGTGCTGATTATGGAGAACAGAGGAAAAAACTAAGAAAACTTTCTGTGGTCAAACCGCCTGTTATCTTTTCTACTACAGATTATAATTCGGCCATGAAGGCTTTCAGTGAAGGAAAATACTCAAAAAGTATCAAGCTATTTAATAGGCTTGGTAAACAAAACCCACCTATGTTTTTACAGGATAATATTCATTTCGGTATGGGTTCCTCCTATTACAGATTGAAGAAATATCCTAAGGCTAGAAAACATTTTCAAAAAATCATCGATGATTATTCGATGGGCGATAAAGGCATCAACTCTTATGTGATGCTTGGAATTATTGATAACATGCAGGGTGAAAAGAGCAGGGCACTTTATTTGTTAAATGAGGCACTTTCTAAAAATCCACCAGAAAGGATGAAGCCAATGATTGATCATTTAATAAATAGTATTGGTAAAGAATCTACTCATGCCTCAAATTAATGAGCCCGCTCCAGACTTAGATATATCAGAATGGGTTCAAGGAAAGCCCTCAAATATAGGCCAGGAAAAGGGGAGGAACATTGTAATAATAGTATTCCAGGTTAATTGTCCTGGATGCTTTAATGCAGGGTTTCCGGAGTTTCTCGAGTCCTATAGGAAATTTAACAACAAACCTATTCTTTTTTGGGGTCTGGCCACTGCATTCGAACATTTTCAGTGGAATAATTTAGAAAATTTAAAAAAATTAATAGATCAAGGTGAGGTGGTTGGAGACACCTTCTATTCATTGAATAATCAGGGAATGCTTGAAGGCAATTATCTTTCTTATAAGATTCCTTTCCCGATTGCCTGGGATAAGATTTATCCAGCAGATCCTTTAAAAGCAAAGGATAATGCAAAAAAAATGATAGATAGAGATTTCCCGAACTTTTCTCAGTTACCTGAATCTACCCAAAAAAAAATAAATGATCAGGTGATGGCTTATTATAAGGATAAGAAGTTTTCTGCGGGGACCTTTGAGAATTATCAATTGAGAGGAACTCCTTCGACGCTCTTAATTGATAAGAATGGAACACTTCGTGGTAAGTGGTTTGGATCTGGATTTGGGCTTGAAACAGAGATAGAAAAGCTTTTAAACGAGTAACGAATTAAGCCTTAGCGAATTACAATTTAGATAAAAAAGGTTTAAACCGTGTTAGTTTCCTTGGAAAACAATTCAAATGCTACAATATTAAATCTTACCGAATCCTTCAAAACTTTAAGAAAGTCATAGTCTCTTTTAAATTCCTCATCCATCAACATTTTTGAATCCATCGCATTTCTTTTCTTTAAGATCTGATTCGTTCGTTGATTCCATATAGAAAAACCTGAAAAATTATAATTTTGTAGTAATAATGTAGTCTCTTTGTCATTTAACAAGTTTTTTATTACTTCATCCATCTTTTGAATAAAATCTTTCTTGATATCTTCCGTTATTGTTGAAACGGTAATTATATTTTCCTCTAAATTATTTAGAGTTCCCAAAATAGAATTTAATAAATTCTTTTGATTTTGAGCGGACACCGCTGTCTCTTTAAGATCGTATTGTTTAGGAGCAAGAGAATTTAAGGTGAAATTGAATTTTTGGGAAATATTGGTACCACAAAAATTGTTTATTGCCTCGCGAAGGGAAATATTTGCCACCTTTTTGATTCCTATTCCACCCTCAGTAGCATTATAAGTATTTAAGTTTGCCTGCATAGTATCTGTAAATACATTTGCATAGGTATCAAGGGAAATAGTTGTAAAAAGTGTCTCCGAATAAATACTTTGCCGGTCAATAATATTGTTCGAATATTTATGGAAGTTTTTTTCGTTTAATAACTTCAAGGGTTGATATTGACAAATTTTATCTTCCAAACTTTGATGGTAATATGAATCTTTAGAGTGAAGACGATTTCTATCAAATGCAAAGTCTTGCCCGATAAGTATTTTTGGGGAACATCCAATGAAATCAGAAAATTGAAATGCTGCGTGTGCGACCGAGAATATTTTACCTAAAGTGCCATTTTCGCCTATGTATTTTTGTAACCACTGTGCAAGCTTATTAGATGAGTCATAAACAAGACGCTTTTTTATAAAGAAATCAGGAATAGGTGAAGGAACGACAGGATCATAAACAAGCCAAGGTCCTGGGGATTTGTTTTGAAAGTCAAAAAACTTAAGAGTGATCTCTTCAGGATCAATGGCTATAACAAAATCAGGTGTTATTTTATTTGCTTTAAGTGTTTTTAGAGCTGTTGCGACAGAAATTAAAATAAAATTATTACGTTTTGCTTTAAGTAATTGAATGTTTTTATCAAGTGAGGGTCCCGCCGAACAAATTATGGATGGAATATTGGTAAAAGATGCTTTTAATGAATTTATTCCAATACTGGTAATAATATTGTGAAAATTATTAGAAATATTACTACAGAAAATTTTGGATTTTGCTTTTTGTGTTTTTAAATTTAAGGAACTCTCTTGTAGAAAATTCTTTAATTCTGAAAGTAACCTATTACTTTTTTCCCTGTTTACTTGGGATAAGGCGTTTTGCTGAATCAGGCAATAACCATTAATACATAAATTAAACTTTTCATCATCTAGATGAGTTTGAATATCTGAAGTTGTATTTGGGAAAATAAAATTAACATCAGAATGAAGTAAGATTTCCCTGAAGTCGATTGTCTCAAAAGCTAATTTGCAAAGCTCTATGTCATTTTCTATTACAATGAGTTTGGAGGACTCAGGAACTAATTTCAGTAGTTCAAAAATTTGATAGCCTAAACCCATGCCCAATATTATGAAATTCGTATGATCTTCAACCCTTAACAATTTAATTAATTTTTCGGCCTCTTTTAAAGGATCATATTTACTAAGTAAGAATTTTTTTCTTCCTTTTGCATCTATATGAGCGAGAGTGGGATGGCCGGATTGTGAAATTGGCACTACGTAATGTTGTGATTGCTTAGCACCAGTTAAAACCTCATAGGTTTTTGGATGGTGGGTTTTTAATAGAGAAAAGTTTTTTTTAAGTATTTCTGCTGTCATATATTTGAGGAATGTTGAGCAGAGGTTTAATTACTAACAGCTTCATCTTAATGGGATATGGAAAAATAGTATAGCTCCCAAGTTGAATAAACCCCCTGCTCGGTTGAAAAGTATTTATCGTATTCCTTTATAAGTGTTCTGAGATTCCCAACGTCAAACATTTTAATAGGAGTAGCACCAATCTGCTGAAGATTTTTTAGCAGATTAAGGGTGTTTTGATTAAATACTTTTCTTTTTTCCACATCCAATGTGTTTAATTTAAATCCAATTTGTTTGAAAAAGCTTTTCCATTGTTTTACTGAATACAAATTGATGGGATTAATTAAATTTGCAGCCTCTCGAAACTCCATAAGTGTTTCTGGTCCAAAAGTACTAAACAGTATGGTTCCATTATCGTTCAATGAATTCTTTAAATGGATTAGTGCTTTTTGTGTATCTTGAAACCATTGAAATACGGCATTGGCGCAGATTAGATCGGTTTTACCTAAGGGCATTCTTTCGGCATTACCTATAATAAATTGAGTATTCTTCGGTATAACTAGGCTGGACTTTAAGGTATCGATCATGACTGGCGATATGTCATTCAATGTCAATTTAACTATATCCATCGTTAATAAATGCCTTGTAAAAAGTCCTGTTCCACAACCTAACTCAAGAATTTCGGGAGGAGGCTTATCTGGTAAATAGGAAGCAAGTCTTTCCGCCATTGATTTCTGTAAAAGAGCATGCCGATCATAGGATCGAGCATACTTTGAAAAACTTTTTATTATTTTGACTTCTATCTCTGGTAAATAGTTTAGTGAGTTCAAGGTACAGGCGTGGCTGAAGTTTAAAAATAAAGAATAAATTATTTATTATTTAAAATTTTTGCCAGGTGCATTAATAATTTAGTAGGTGAATGCCCAGCGTCTTCTATAATTTTTAACTGTGGAATATACTTTTTTAATGATTCCGCATTAATAAAATTATCATTTTCGCCTATAATCGACAAAAAATCTTTAGTTTCTTTGCCCGTGACAGAATTATTTTTAAGAAACTCTAGGCCCTTAATTAAGGTATTTCTGTCTGGGATATCATCAATTTGTGTTTCCGGGTAAGGGAGATCCGCATGAAAGAAAAAATCTTTTAAAACCTCTTTTTTACTTGAACTGTCGTTAAGTATCTTTATCAAATATTTTAATTGGCCTTCTGATGTTTTCCCCCCTAAATTGCTTGTATTCAAGAAGGCTAAAATTGGTGCAAGGATCGCTTTATCGCAATTTTGAGGTAAATAAATATGATGTTTTAGTAGCCAAAGACTACCTAATGAGTACCCAATATACAGTTGGGATTGATATTGATTTAATAAATACTTTGCTTCTTCCTCATCTTCCGGATTTTCAGGGTAAATAACTTGGATATTAGAATAGGGAAAGGCTTTTTGTATTTGCTCCGCATACCAAGTTCTTGGAATTGCCCAACCCGATATAGCTGTTATCTTATGTTTTTCTTCCATGTATTTAAAAAAGATAATAGTTCGTCCACCAATGTTTTTTCTACGCCGGAGTGAAGTGAGATTCTAAGCCGGGAGGTTTTTCCTGGTACAGTGGGTGGGCGAACTGCACCAACTAAAATTCCTTTTTCTAACAATCGATCCCGCAAAATTATTGTCTCCTTTGGGTCTTCAATTAAAACTGGAATAATTGGTGACTCATATGATAAAGAATTTTGCTCTAAAGAATTTCTAAAATATTTAGATAATTTCCTAATTTTGTCTCTTTGTTTATCAAAATTCTTTAACAGTTTTATTGCTTCATGTGCAGCGCCTACTTGTGATGGTGCTAAAAAAGTCGAATAAATATATTCGCCTGCCACGTTAGTTAAGTAATTTATAATCGAGGAATTATTTGCTAATACATAGGCTCCCATGCTTGCCAAAGCTTTTCCAAAGGTTCCAACCAAAATATCGACTTCTGATAAAACACCCATTTCTTCAGCCAAACCACTCCCATCTTTACCAAATACTCCTGTTCCGTGTGCTTCATCAAGTATCAATATAAAAGGAAAAATGTTTTTCAACTGCACCAAATTCTTTAAATCAGGATAATCCCCATCCATGCTGAATACACTCTCTGTAACTACAAAGATTGTATCGAAATCTTTGGAATATTTTCTCAGTAAATTTTCTAATTCTGGTATATCTAAATGACCGTATCTCTTAAATTTTGCTGGGCACTGCAAAAGCGCTTGTGCCAAGGAATGATGAATGAGTCTGTCAGCGAGTATTAAATCCTTTTTTCCTGGTAAGTGTTTTAATAGAGCTTGATTGGCAACAAAACCAGAATTGAAAAGCATTCCAGATCGTTTCTTTTTCCAATTTAGAATTTCATCCAATAAATCCTGATGGCATTGCAGAAAGCCTGAAAGAAGAGGGGAGGCACCACTCCCTGAACCATATTTTTCACAGGCCTTTTTTATTCCATTAATTACATTGGGATGAGAACGTAATTGAAAGTAATCATTGGAAGCCAGATTGTGCTGGTAGTTTTTATATAATCCGGATTCCCTGTAAAGATATTTCTCTTTACGGCTATTTAGATCATCTTCGAGACGGGTAAAAAATTTTTTGGTCAATGAATTTAGATAATTAGGAATTGTTTGAAAAATTAAAATTATGGTATAAATCAGGTTTTAAGTCAAAAAATCTAGGAAAATGGCAGAAATCAAAGACAATGGCAAGGTTTGGTTAAAGGGGTCCGTTGGACCCGTATACGCTGTTAGAATCGATGACAAGGTTTTTGCCACAGGGAAAACGGCGGATCATAATCAGAACCTCTGGTTAGAAAATGATGGCTTATGCCTAGATCTGCACAATTTTAAAAAAGGTGAAAGGACGGCTCGGTTTATCCCTCTTGATAGCCCGGCTAAATTAGCAGGAACTCTTTTCAATGGATTTGAGAATACAAAACATGCTGACGTATCAATTGTGGCTTTTGATACCGAAGGAAGTAAAGAAAAGACAATTTCCGGAGAAGAATATCAGGATAAGGGCATTAAGGATTTAGATTGTATTACTTTTTGGAATATTATTTGGGAAATTTAGATATTGCTTGCAATTATTTATCCCGAACTAATCTTGCTGCTTGATGCTCTTGCGTATTAGGATCTATATACTCCGATTCTTTATTTCTTAAATTTATTCGACATACATTTTTATTTTCATCCATATCGCTGGTCCAAATATAATTGGAGCATTTACTAACAAACAATGTGGAAATATGAATTATTTCTTCTTCCCAATCAATTTGATCATAGTCAAGTTCAAACAAACCTTCCGCTTCGGCTTTGGTCGGTAATCTCCAATCACTATAACCTCCTGCATATACCTGATTCATTAAACGAACATAGGCAATAGCCTCATTGTAATTTCTCCATTGCCCCAAATCACCCCAAGAATCTTTTGGTAACCAATATTTTTTGTATTTATTGTCCGTGATAACTCCAGATGCATTATCTTGAAATCTATCTGAATCTGCCATTTGTTGAGCCCGGTTTTAAATTTATCGATTATTGAAGGATAGAAACTAGCATGGATCTTTCTCAGCTTCAACGCATTTTAAAAATTCAGCATGAAAAAATTCCGTAAGGATACCTGGTTTTTTATTTCCGATATATTGAGAGTCTATTTGAGTCACCGGTACAATCTCAATACCACTGTTAGTTATAAATACTTCGTCAGCATTAATAAGTTCATTTTCTGTTATAGGGTCCTCCATAAACGGTATTTTATGCTCTTTGGCAATATCCAAGACTACTTGTCTAGTGATCCCTGCTAACACATATTGGCTTATTGGTGGAGTTTTAAGAAAACCATTTTTTACCAGGAAAATATTACTGGTTGTACCCTCTGTAACGCCAAAATCTGGATCGACTATTACGCCTTCCATAAAATTATTTCTTTCGGATAAGTTTTTTACAAGGATATTTGATAAATAATTACATGATTTCAAACGGTTTGTTGTTCCATTGATTAGATTGGCACGTTCTTGAAAAAGTTTGATTTGAATTCCTTTTTTATAGATAACTTTTCTGGGAGGAGTAAAGGGATAAATATTGATTACCAGAGTTGGTGGTATGGCAGGATCAATTTGAATATTTGAATGGGTGATACCACGAGTTACTGCAAGGCGGATGATGGCATTTTTAAACTTGTTCCTATCGAGAGTTTCTTGAACTGCTCTCATTAGCTCAAGTCGGGTCATTGGAAGTTCAATAAGTATTTGCTCTAGGGAACCCAGAAGTCGATTTATGTGTTGCTCTAGGCGAAATATCTTTCCATAATTTACACGTATTGTTTCAAATAAACCATCCCCATAACAAAAACCTCTGTCAAGAATAGAAATTTTAGCTTGGCTAAGAGGAAAAAATATACCGTTTATATATATAATTGGTTCTTTCATCTATCAATTCTCGACAGACAGGGCTTCCATCATCGCAGCAGCTTTATCTAAAGTTTCCTGATATTCTTTTTCCGGAATCGAGTCTGCAACAATTCCTGCTCCAACGTGAAAACTTGCTTTTCCTTTATGGATTAGAATAGAACGAATAATTATATTTAAGTCCAAATAGGGTGTATAACCAATGTAACCAAATGAGCCGGAGTAGGGACCTCTTTCAACAGGTTCTAATTCGTTAATGATTGCCATGCATCTTATTTTTGGGCAGCCAGTTATGGTCCCTCCTGGAAAAACAGCTTTCAATATTTCAAAAATACTTTGACCAGGTAAAAGACGGCCTGAAATGTTGGATACGATATGGCTTACATGAGAATACTTTTCCAAAAGCATAAAATCGGTTACCTGAACGGTGCCCGTTTTACATATTCTCCCAAGATCATTTCTTTCTAAGTCGACTAACATTAGATGCTCCGCGCGTTCCTTATCGTTTAATAGAAGCTCTTTTGCTAAGGCATAGTCTTCTTTTTTATTACTACTACGTGGACGTGTTCCCGCTATGGGTCTTGATTGAATGGTATCGTTCGTAATTTTTATTAATCGTTCAGGAGAAGAGCTTACAAGGAAAAGGTCATTAAATTTAAGAAATCCAGAAAAAGGAGAGGGGTTCACTTTTCTAAGACTTTGGTATAAATCTAAAGGGGTTTGATCAAAATCTACTTCAAACTTTTGTGATAAATTTGCCTGATAAATATCTCCATCACTAATATATTTCTTTGCCTTTTCAACCTTTTTTATATAGTCGCTTTTTTTTGAGATTGACTTGAGTATTTTTTTTGAACTCAAATTTTCTTTTTTCTCCTTCATGGAGTTTTTAATAATTTCTAACGCTCTGTATACATCTTTCCAAATACGTTTGATCTCCCAGAAGAAATCTTCATAGTCAGATTCTTTTGTCTTATTTTCACCGGAGAGAATATACTTAAGTTTGTTAGATCTATGATCATAAATGAATATACGATCTGCTTCCATGAAACTTAATGAGGGTATTTTAGAAGATGATTGAAGATCAATATTTTCAAAAAGAGCCCCGGCCTCATAACCGATATAGCCAATCCATCCACCCCAGAAATGGGGCAGATAGTCTACTTGCTGAGTAGTGTTTTCAAAATCCAATAATTTAAAAGCTTCATTTATATTTTTATATTGAAATTTTAAAACGTTATTTTCGTATAATTTTGCTTTCGTACCATAAAACTTTAATAGTTTGGTGTTTGAGGAACCAAAAATAGAATAATGTGCGGTTTCTATTGGACCTTTACCACTTTCCAATAGAAAGGATCGATTTGAATTTTTAAATAATTCTTTAAAAAGCAAAAATGGGTCAAGGTCAGGGATGTGCTCCTCACCTAAAACTGGTATACGGGATGAAGCGGCGGCGAGATGGATAAATTTCTTTTTTTTAGGAAGGATATCCATAATATATGGTTAAAATAAATGATTTTTGTGGGCTTGGCAATAGCCAGAAATACTTTGAGTAAAGTGGCTTACTCGTAACGCAATGCTTCGATGGGATTCATATTTGCAGCCTTGTTCGCAGGATAAAAGCCGAAAAATATTCCTATTCCGACTGAGAATCCAAAGGCAAGAAGGATAGACTGTGTAGATACAATCGTTTCCCAACCTCCTATATTCGAGACCATTTTAGATATAGCTATTCCCATTAGAACTCCTATGCCCCCACCCAGAAAGCTTATCACAACAGATTCGATTAAAAACTGTTCGAGAATTTCTCTTTTTTTGGCACCAATTGCTTTTCGAATACCAATTTCACGAGTACGTTCTGTGACTGAGACAAGCATTATATTCATAATACCAATGCCTCCAACCATAAGAGATATAGCTGCAATTCCGCCTAATAAATAAGTGAAAGTTTTTGCGGCATCTCCCCAACTATTCAACCATTGAGAGGAATTTTGTACATAGAAGTCGTCTTCTTTACCTTCTGGCGTATTATGTCGCAATCTTAATATTTGAGCTATGTCCTCTTTAATTAATTCAAGATCTTCTATATTTGCTGCTTGTACATCAATAGATTGAATATGATTCATGCCAAAAACCCGTTTTTGGGCTGTTGTGACAGGTATGAATATTTGATCATCTGGATCAAACCAACTCAAAGCACCCTTTGGTTCCGTTATCCCAATAACAATGAAATTTTTTCCATCGACTTTAATGGTTTTACCCAGTGGGTTACTTTCTTCAAACAGATTTTTAACTACGGTCGCACCCAAAACACATACTCTTTTTGCAGCATTAATTTCTTGTTGATTAAAATATCTCCCTGTTTGCATCTCAAAATTTGCTAAATGCACATAACTTTTACCTGTCCCACGAACCGTTGTATTAGTATTTTTATTACCAAATTTTAGCTGAGCAGAACGATATACCTGGGCCGCGACTCCCGTAATAAGTGATACATGTTTTTCTATGAATTTAGCATCATCTAAAACCAAGGTGTCGACTTTTCCTGTAGAAACATGACGTGTTTTTTTCTGTCCTGGTTTAATCGTAATAATGTTTGTTCCAAACTTAGAAATAGTACTTAATGTTTGTTGCCTTGCACCCTCACCGATTGAAATCATAGATATGACAGAAGCTACTCCAATGATGATCCCTAGTGCCGTTAAAAACGTACGCAATTTATGGGAAATCAAACTCCTGAGAGCCATTCTAAGTAAATCTAAGATCAACATGTCAAAGCCTCCACCATCTGATCCTTAACGATCCTTCCATCCTTCATATGAATAACTCGTTTTGCTTGCTTTGCGATTTCATCCTCATGAGTCACTATGATTAATGTCACACCTTCTTTATTTAAATCGTGAAAAAGTGACATTATTTCTTGCCCTGTTACGGAATCCAAATTTCCTGTTGGTTCATCAGCTAAAATGATTGCGGGTTTATTTACCAAGGCTCTGGCTATCGCTACTCTTTGCTTTTCACCACCAGAAAGTTCTGTCGGTTTGTGATGGGCTCTATGTTTAAGACCGACTCTTTCCAGGGCCTGCATTGCTATTTTGACAGAATTAGAGACCCTGCCATAAAGAAGAGGTAGTTCGGTGTTTTCCAGAGCAGTGGCCCGGGGCAATAAATTAAAACTTTGGAATACAAATCCGATTTTACGGTTTCTAACTTCTGCTAATTGATTGGCTTTTAATTGGGATATTTTTAAATCTACTAACTTATATGTTCCGTTGGTAGGAAGATCAAGACAGCCTAATAGGTTCATTAGAGTAGATTTGCCACTACCAGAAGGACCCATTATAGCTACGAACTCACCTTTTTTGATTTTAAAGCTGACTTCATTCAGGGCAGTTACAGATAGTGTATCGGAATTATATACTTTAGAAAGGTTTTCGATTTCAATCAAGACTACCTCATTATTATTTAGACCGAATCATCCATAATATTTTTTTTAGAGAGGAAACTTTTTTATTTTTTTCTTTTGCTTCCTCCAGCACTTTTTCCCAGTCACCGAGAATAACCTCATCATCCGGGTTGAGGCCTGAAATAATTTCTACCTGAATTGGATTTCTTATCCCCGTTTTAACAATTGCTTTTTCTGGTTTGTCATTTTTTAAAACCATAACAAACTTTTCATTTTCACCTTCACGAATACCAGCTCTGGAAGTTAGCATGGTGTTTTCAACGTGATCTGTAACGATCTCGATATTTGCTGACATCATGGGTTTTAAAATTTTTCTGCCTTTTCCAAGAACCTCAATTTTAACTTTAAATATGGTAATGCTATTTTCCACCAGGCCTTGAGGAGCAATACGTTTCACTACGCCTTTAAATTTTTTATCAGGAAATGCATCAGCCGTTATGGTTACTGCATGTCCTATTTTAACAGAGCCAATATCTGTCTCATCAATATCTGCTATGATAAATAAGCGAGACATATCGGCAATAGTAGCTAGAGCCGTACCCCCATTCACATTTGAAATACCCGATGCGATTATTTGTCCTACTTCTACCAGCTTTTCAATAATAATCCCGGTAATTGGGGCAAATATTTCAGTTTCTTCAAGCCTTTCTTCAACCTCATCTAATGCTATTTCCGCACGTTGTACTTCAGTATTCACCAGTTCAATTTCATTTTCTTTCATTGCAATATCATGAATAGAGTCTTTTGCTTGCTGTAACTGAGATTCTGCTTGAATTAATTTTTGTTGATTTACTTCATAGAGGGTCTGAGAAGTTTCCAGAGATTCTTGCGATACTACTTTTTGATCAAAAAGTTCAATTTGCCTTTTTAATTTGTCTTCACTCTCTTTAAGGTTAAAAATAGCTTTTTGAACCTCAGATTGGGCTGTTTTTATATCCGTTTTGTATTTAGTTTTTTGGAGAAGTAAAGCAGTTTCAGCTTTTTTTAATTTCGCAGTAGAACTTGATAGATCCGATTTTGCCTTATCGACATTTCTTTTTTCATCTGATTTGTCTAATTGTAGAAGTAATGTTCCTTTCTTAACTCGGTCACCTTCATGTTTAGGAAAAGATAATACCTCTCCACTAGCTTTAGATTTAACTTCCACCTTAAAGTTTGGTTCAACAATACCAGTTGCAGAAATTTGAACGGAAATTGGCCCTTGGGAAACTTTAGATACTTTAAATTTAGGTTTTGAGGGTTCCTCAGATTCGTTTTTATTGAAATATAATGTTGTAAGGAGAATCAGAGTTCCGATTAATACCAAGATTTTTTTCATTTTTAATCGCTTTCAGACAATAGAATATTGTTATCCTCTAAAGTTTGAGCTTTGGCCTGTCTTAAGCGATTTTTGGATTTTTTGTAATCAATTATTGCTTTGATTTCGTTACTTTGCTGTTCAGCAAGATCTTCCTGGAATTCCAACACATTGAAACTTGTAGAAAGTCCGACCTCAAATTTCTTTTCCTCAGCGCTTAGTTTTTCTTCTGCTAGTTTTCTTGCTATTCGGGTGGCATGGACCCTTTTAATATCTGTTTTTATTTGTCGATAAGCTTCACGAACTTCAAGGGTGATGGTTTTTTCTAAATCCTTGATATCCATTAATAACTGGGCGACTTCAAGCTTTTTTGAGACTAACTTACTTTTAGCTGCGCGGTTACCCAAAGGATAGCTTAAGTTGAACCCAAACTCCCAAAGACGGTATTTACCGGATGCAAGATCACCTAGGGAATTACCATACCCACCTCCAAATTGACTGGTCCCTTGGATAGTACCGGTTGTAATATTTATTGCTTCACCACTAATTCCATTAAGTCCCAGACTGCCAACTAGGTCAAGTGTCGGATAAATTTGGTTTTTGTTATATCTGACCTCAATGTTACGGTTATCGAGTTCCTTCTTTTTTACTAAAAGATCAGGTCTTTTACTTAGGGACACTTGCAATGCTTCCTCCAGAGTACCTTCCGTTCCGGGATCAAATTTTGCAATTTCAGATGGGCGAAGACGTTTTTTCCCAAGTTCTGAATCAAATGCATAATTAAGAATATTTTTTAATTTATCTTCATTATCGAGGATTATATCTTGCGCGCTTAAAAGCAATTGATCTCGTGAAGCAACCTCAGATTTTGCTTGTAACATTTCCAGAGGTGCCATTGTTCCAACCTCAACCTGTGCCTGCACCTGTTTTTCTAAATCTTGAGCTCGTTTCAGTGATTTTTTCTTAACCTTCAAATCTTCAATACTAAAAACGAGATCCCAGTAAAAATTCTCTGCTTCTGTAATTACATCTATAACAGAATCTTTAAATTGAAAATCTGAAATTTCCTGATTATTTTTAGCGATGTAAATTTGATTTTTATTATTATCAATTCCAAAATTTTTCAAAAGAGGTTGTGTCATAGTGAAATTAATGTCTGAAGTGTACTGGGGATTGAGGCCAGCAAATGTTGAATTAGTTAGATTTCTATTTGTATTAAAACCTAATTCGTAATTTGCACCGGTCAGAAACTTTTGGGAGACTGAAAAATCCCAATCATAGTTTTGGTTTCTACTTTTTGTTGGATTTGCAAATGCTCCAGCCGCCTGACGAGTTTCTTCCCTAACAGAGACACCAAAATCGAGTACAGCATCAAAATCAGCTTTTCTTTCTAAAATAGCTTGTTCATTAATTTTTGAATTATATTTTTGCACTGCAATACTGGTGTTATTTTTCAAAGTTTCTTCGATTACCTGTTTTAGGCTTAAATTAATAGGAAGAGGGGAGGAAGCCGCTGCCTTTAATTTGGGTGCTTGAAAAAACAAAAAGAATAAAGCCAGGCAATAAATAATAAGATTTTTTGTTAGGTGCATTTTTATCTGAAACTCCAGGATTATCTAACGATCGAGTTCTTTCATGAAGATAAGATCCGAATATTAAATTGGTGTTAAAAAAAAATTAAAAATACTTAATACATATGAATAACCCATTATATTTATTGAGTTCTTTAATTGATATGGCAAATAAAAAACCGAATATAACCAGAAGAGTTATAAAAAGGCTAAAGTTAATAAATTATTGTTTTTAATGGTATTTATCGGCTGTTATTGAGATTTTCTTGATATTCAGGGCTTTGGGGTTATTTCTTATCCTCTTATTAAGCTTATTAAATATTTAATATTTAATTTAAATATTTATATATAAATATATACAAATAAAGAGTATTTATATTTCTTTCGCAAATATAAAATGGGTGTGATATAAGCATGGTCACGTTTTTAAGTTTATATTTTCAGGTTTTTTTATGAATATTGCAAAAGTAGATATTATCGGACTAGAAAACAAGGCACTTGAATTGCGACGTTTGGCTTTGAAAATTATTTTTCAAGCTGGTTCAGGCCATCCAGGAGGGAGTTTGTCGGCGACGGATCTCATGACCGCTTTATTTTTTGGCGGAATATTGCGTTATGATTCTAGCCAACCCGATGATCCCAAGCGAGATCGTTTTTTATTAAGCAAAGGCCACGCTTCTGGAATTTATTATTCTGTTCTTGCTAAAGCAGGGTTTATTAATGAGTCTGATCTGGAAGATTATAGAAAAATTAATAGTGCTCGGTTCCTTTCTGGGCACGGGCACCCTAAAACTCCTGGAATTGAAATCGCTTCCGGAAGTCTGGGGCAGGGGTTGAGCGTTGCGCATGGTATTGCACTAGGCACACGACTAGCGGGGTTGGATTCCAAAGTCTATGTTATTTTGGGAGATGGTGAAATACAAGAAGGGCAAATATGGGAAGCTGCAATGTCTGCATCAAAGTTTAATACCAATAACCTTATTGCCATTGTAGACAATAATAAAGTTGCGCAGGATAACATAACAAAAGATCTCAAAGACATTGAACCTATAGAAGCAAAATGGGACTCCTTTGGCTGGGATGTACACCGAATCAATGGCCATAATATGACAGAGATAATAAAAATCCTTCAAAAGGCTATTCATCCGGATAAACCACGGGTGATTATCGCTGATACAATAAAAGGAAAAGGAGTTAGTTTTATGGAAGGAAAAACAGCCTGGCATGGAGTCGCTCCATCAAAAGAAGATTATGATAAAGCTTTAAAGGAATTGGGGTAACTATGAAAGATGCAGCCACCCGTGATGCATATGGTGAAACTTTACTTGAGATTGGTGAGAACCCTAATATAGTTGTTCTTGATTCTGGAGTAAGTGATAGCACGAGGACCAAAAAATTCGGGCAAAAATTTCCTGATCGTTTTTTTAATATGGGGATTGCCGAAGCTGATATGGTCTGTACGGCTGCAGGTTTAGCTACTACGGGAAAAATTCCTTTTGCAACCAGCTTCGCTTGTTTCCTTTTGGGTAGAACAATGGATCAAATTCTAGTGAGCGTTGCTTATTCTAATACCAATGTTAAGTTGGTTGGAACACATTGTGGTATTGCTGTGGGTGAGGATGGTCCCAGTGCACAAATGATTGTGGATTTAGCGTATACGCGTGCTATTCCGAATATGATAGTTATTCAACCTGCCGATTGGGAGGAAGCTGCCCAAGCAACAAAAGCTTTAGCCAAACACGAGGGGCCAGCTTATTTTAGACTAGGTAGACCCAAAGTTAAGGGTATTTTCGACTCTTCTTACAAATTTGAAATTGGTAAGGGCACAATAGTTAAGCAGGGTAATGATTTGGTAATTTTTGCAACGGGAACAATGGTTCAGGAAAGCCTTATCGCCATGGAGCAGCTTGCTAAAGAGAACATTAATATTTCTCTTATCAATATATCCACTATAAAACCCATTGATAGAGAAATTATTGTTAAACAAACTCGCAATCACGGGGCGATAATCACCGCTGAAGACCATAATATTATTGGGGGCTTGGGTGACGCTGTTGGAGAAGTTTTACTAGATCATCAAATATCTGTTCCTTTTACGAGGATAGCAGTTAAAGATCAGTTTGCAGAAACGGGCACAGGACCCCAATTGTATGAAAAGTATGGTTTGTCCCACAATCATATTGTAAAAGCCGTAAAAGTTACTTTAAATAAGAAGTAAAACCTGTTTTACGTTTACAATCATTCCTTCTTTTAAATAACGCTTGGATCGATTTATTTACTTAAGTTGACATAATATATGTTATGAGAACCTGGCTTTAAAGTAATAATTTAACAACCAAATATTCCCTCCCTATATATCTATGTGCGGTATAGCAGGTTTCCTAGATTTTGAAAAAAAAGAGCAATCTAAAAACCCAGAACAAGTCTTAAGTACTATGTTGGATAGTATTCGCCATCGCGGTCCAGATGACCGTGGTTCAGAACGTATTTCAAACGCAAATGGTCCAACGCTTCATTTAGGTCATCAAAGATTTTCCATCATTGATCTAAGTCCACGAGGCCATCAACCGATGCCAAATGAAAGTAAGACACTTTGGATTTCTACGAATAGCGAAATTTATAATTTTAGGGAATTACGAGAAAAATTATCCCCGAGCTTTCGATTTAATTCGCAATCGGACACCGAAGTTCTTTTAAAGTCATATGAGCATTGGGGTTTAAATTGTCTTGAAATGATTCGCGGTATGTTTGCATTTGCTATTTGGGATTCAAAAATTCAATCCCTTATTTTGGTTCGTGATCGATTAGGAATAAAACCTCTTTATTATTTACCCTTAAAAAATAAATTCTTATTTGCGTCTGAGGTTCGTGCTCTTTTAGCTTCAGGATTATCCGATACAAAAATTAATCACTCTGGTCTTTACCACTTCCTATCATTTGGTCATTTAAAATCACCTAATACTTTGATAGGTAACATTCAAGAGCTTCAACCTGGGTATTATCTTATTATTGACCGTCATGGGAATATTGATAGAAAACGTTACTGGAACCCATGTCAATCTATTGCGTCGACAAATAGTCATCAAACAGATCCTAAAACTTCCATTGATCAGCTATTGAAGGAAGCAGTGCAATACCGTCAAGTTAGTGATGTCCCAATCGGAGCATTTTTAAGTGGTGGTATAGATTCGAGTGCTATCGTTTCCCATATGACTAATACTTTGGACGAACCCATAAGCACTATCTCAATCGGTTTCAAAGAAAAAGAGTTTAATGAATCTGAATATTCAGCGGAAATATCGCGATTATATAAAACACAACATAAATTAATAACTTTGGAAGAAGAACAATTATTAGAAGCTCTTCCAGGTGCTATTAATTCAATGGATCAACCTACTATAGATGGTATCAATACCTATATAATTTCACGAGCCGCGAAAGAAGCTGGTTTAAAGGTAGTTCTGAGTGGATTGGGAGGAGATGAATTGTTTGGGGGTTACCCCTCTTTTAGTTTAGTTTCCCAGCTACAGCAAAAGAAAAAATTACTGGATTTATTTCCTAATTTTCTGACTAAATTTGGTACGAATTTATTAAAAAAAACGATGCCCTCTGATCAATCCGATAAACTTGAACATTGGTTGGAAGGAAAGCTGAGTGGACCCCATGAGTATTTTTTGATCCGTGCACTTTATTGCGAAAATCAGGTATGCGATTTATTTGTTGACCAGGATATTACAAAAAAAGAAATTATTAATTATTATGAGCTTACAAATAAATTATTAAACGACCTAAAAATAAATGGAGATTTTACGTTAGTTTCCTATCTAGAAATAACACATTACTTGCAAAATATGCTGCTTAGAGATACTGATATGATGAGCATGTCTATCCCTTTAGAGGTGCGAGTTCCCTTTATGGATCATAAATTGGTGGAATACATGTTTAGTCTGCCAGAAAAGCATAAAAAATTGACTGATACACCTAAGTCGTTACTTGTTGATTCATTAAAAACACCTTTGCCTGATTCGGTAATTAATAGAAAAAAGATGGGCTTCACCCTACCCTTTGAGTTATGGATGCGTGGTAAATTAAAATCTGAAATAGAATCTGTATTACTAACCCCTATTAATCTATTCAGTGAACTCATATCACAAAAAGCAGTGGAAAATATTTGGAAACAGTTTTTAGATGGAAGAACTTCATGGTCTCGGCCGTGGGCATTATATGTGCTCAAAAGTTGGATAGATAAGAATCTAAAGTAAGGTTAATGATTTTGGAAACACCCTTTTATCAGGTAGATGTTTTTTCAAATGAATTGTTTGGGGGTAATCCTTTAGCAGTATTTTTGCGTGGTAAAGACTTCAAGGAAACCCAGTTGCAGCAAGTGGCAAGAGAAATGAACTTATCTGAGACAACCTTTATTTTTCCTTCGTCTAACCCACAAGCAGATTTTGATATTAGAATTTTTACTCCAGAAAAAGAAATTCCTTTTGCAGGCCATCCCACGCTAGGAACCGCATATGTTTTGAGTCACGCTGGACTAGTCCCCTCTACTAAAAAAGATCTGATTTTGAATTTTAAGGCTGGCTTAATTCCTGTTACTTTAGAAGAAAATGATAGAATTTTTATGATCCAATCCTCGGCAAAAATATTGCAGACCTTTCCAGATATGGAAAGGGTTGCATTTTGCCTAGGCCTTAATGTTAACAATATTAAATCAGACCTTCCTATTCAATCTGTGTCGACTGGGTTTCCAGCGTTAATAGTTCCAATTAATTCTCTTCGAGCGATACAAAGAATTATTTTGAACTTACCCCTATTAAAGGAATTGCTGGAAGTGGTTGAAGTTGAAATGATTTATCCTTTTACTAGGGAAACTGTTAACTTCGGTAACTCTGTTCATGCCCGGGGTTTTGCACCTTTTATTGGAATTCCAGAGGACCCAGCTACAGGCAGTGCTGCTGGAGCTTTGGGTTATTATTTAAACGATAAAAATCTTGAGGAGAAGGAGTTTTTAATTGAGCAAGGTTTTGAGATTAAACGATCTGGTAATATATCCGTCAAGATCACGAATACGGAAGGAAATAAAAATATTATTCGCGTTGGAGGAAAAATAAAACCAGTCTTTAAAGGTTCCCTGTACCTTTAATAGCTTTTTAAGCAGATTTCTGAACAGTTCTATCTTCGGGGATGTGAAGACAGTGAATGCATATATGCCCTTTTTCCCGTCCGCACATAAGACAACTTTCCAATTCATCAGACCCTTTAAAAGCGCCACTACAATGATTGCAACGCTCTTCGGATTCTTTTTTCCTCTTGATTCGCCGTTTTACGCGCTTTTTATTTATAAGAATCTGGTTCTTTGAAATATTCATTAGTTGGTTTTCAATATATTGTTGTAATTTGCTACTTTTGTATTATTGCACAAAGTTTGATGCAAAATTTACTAAAGGGTTTCAGATTTTGTCTTTTATCTTCAAATTCGCGCCAAAATACCATCATTTACTTTTTTTAGACGGTTTGAGCCAAATAAAATTTCAACTAATTTCAAAGCAAATTCCATAGCAGTTCCCGGACTTTGACTTGTAATCAAATTTCCATCTACAACAACTCTTTCACAAAGATAATTTTCTGTTTTAAATACAGATTCAACCGATGGGTGGGAAGTTATAAATTTATTTTCTAAAATATTGTTTTTTTTTAGTATGATTGGAGCAGCACAAATTGCTCCAATCAATTTGTCTTCTTTAAACATTCTCTTTAGCAAACTTCCTATTCTTACATCCTTTTTTAGATTATCGGTCCCTGGTTGACCTCCAGGCAAACAAATTAATTCGAAATTATCTTCCATAACAGAATCTAATAATTCATCGGGTACAATTTTCACTCCTCGGGAACCTTCCAGAACACCTCCAACGGTTCCTGCCAAAATTACTCTGGCACCAGCTCTTCTCAATATATCTACGATGGTTATAGTTTCTATTTCTTCAAAACCTGGGGCGATTGGAACGAGAACCTTTTTCATAGACCTCTTCGAATTAAATAAAAAATAATAATTATCTTTCCTTCATACTTGTGGCATTTTCTAACAGGTGTTAGAATTTTTCAATACTGAAACAGTACTTTTTGATACATCGAGAAAATAGTGTTAGCTATTGACAAATCAGAACAATCCGAAAAAAATAAAAATCAAATCCAAGCCATGTTTAATGCTGTGGCTCCTAGGTATGACTTTCTAAATCGGATTCTAAGCGTAGGATATGATAGGTACTGGCGTAAAATTGCGGTCAATCAGTTTGGTAATATAAGCAACAAAACTTTCCTGGATGTTGCGACGGGAACCGCGGATATTGCATTGGAAATTGCCAAAAGACATCCTGCGGCTTTACAAATCATAGGCATGGACTTTAGTCAATCAATGTTAAAACTGGGTAATGCTAAAATTAGCAAAAAAAATTTTAATAAAGAAATACCTTTGATTCCTGCTTCAGCAGAAAATATACCTTTAAAAGATCAAATTTTTGATGGTGCCATAACTGCATTTGGAATAAGAAACTTCTCAGAC
>Ga0209034_10000413_pt1 | contig 21446 bp, 17 predicted proteins | sample MarorgKNORR_S2LV_2_FD_188219 | JGI IMG/M metagenome (GOLD analysis project Ga0209034, IMG submission 188219) | Marine microbial communities from the Southern Atlantic Ocean, analyzing organic carbon cycling - 250m_A/KNORR_S2/LV (SPAdes) (version 2) | ecosystem: Environmental > Aquatic > Marine... | reverse complement strand
AACTAGTACTAGAGGCAGACCTGAGATAGCCTACCCATTCATCCGTTCTTAGCAGTCAACCACAAACGGAGAAAATACCATGAATTTATTACTAATCACCGGTGGACAGCACCCCTATGAAGAGTCAACGCCAGTGTTGGAATCATTTATAAGCGAAGCTGGTCACAGAGTCACGCTATCCGAGTCAGCAGAAGAACTCGCAGAGGACCTTTCCATTTTCGATGCTATTGTTCTCAATACCTTACGCCAAGAAGCTACTAACAATGATCTAACAGGAGGTCAGCGCGAAGGCCTGGAAGGTTATGTTTCTGGTGGGGGATCCTTACTATCAATTCATATTTCGGCAGCATCGTGCCCTGATTGGTCTCAATCAAAAAAAATTACAGGTGGCGGATGGGTACTTGGAGAAAGCTGGCACCCACCCTTTGGCTGGTTCCAGGTATATCTTAATGACACCGATCACCCCATAGCAAAAGGTGTTTCAGACTTCTGGACCTATGATGAATGTTACTGCGGGCTCGATATCCAGCCGGGTGTGGATATCTTTATGCATGGCATTGTGGAAGGCGAGGAAAAACCTCTAGGGTGGTCGCACCAATTCGGCGCAGGCAAAGTAGCGAACATCGCACTTGGGCACGCAGGATCATCCCAAGATCACCCTCAATTCCAAAAACTCATCCTAAATGCCTTAAATTACCTTAACAACTAGCAGATCAAATTAACTTAAAAAGCAAGGAATTACCGTCGAATGGGCACAGAGACAAAACGCCGACCAAACATAGTGTTAATCATGTCGGACGACTTGGGTTATGAAGCTATAGGGGCCAACGGCGGCACCTCATACGCCACTCCAGTACTAGACGGTATGGCTACAACCGGTGCTCGTTTTGAAAATGCTCATGTCCAGCCACTGTGCACTCCTACACGCGTCCAATTGATGACCGGCAAGTACAACTTCCGGAATTACATCGGATTCGGTCTAATAGCGCCAGATGAAATAACATTCGGGCATATTTTCTCTGAGGCTGGATACAAAACTTGTATATCAGGCAAGTGGCAACTGCACTCTTACAATCCGCCAGATGAAATGCCAGAAATGCGATCGAAGGGACAAAAGATAGAGGACGCAGGCTTTGATGAATTTTGTGTCTGGCATCCGCACCATACTGAAGATAAAGGCTCACGATACAAAGATCCAATCATTTATGAGAACGGGAAATTCCTTGAAAACACACAGGGTGAATACGGTGAGGATATTTTTGCCGATTACATCATCGATTTTATGGAGCGTAACCAAGACGATCCGTTCTTTGTCTATTTCCCAATGGCACTAACACACAGACCGCTGGAGCCTACCCCTGACAGCCCAGAATTCGACGAGTTCATACCTCCCTCCAACGAGACACTTGGAGGACGAACATGGGCAGAACTGGAAGGATGGGAAGATGACCCCCGCTACTACAAAGACATGGTCGAATACCACGATAAAGTAATCGGTCGCGTCAACGATAAACTCGCTGAGCTTGGGATAGCCGAAGATACACTTGTTATATACGTCGGTGACAATGGTTCACCAGTCGAGGTTTGCTCGGTGGTGCACTCACACACGGAAATCTGTGGGGGTAAAGGCCTTACAGTAGATCGTGGAACACACGTTCCATTGATCGCTAGCTGGCCGGGCACAATTCCCGAAGGTCACGTTGAATCAGATCTAATTGATTCTTCAGATTTTCTGCCGACTATTCTTGACGCGGCTGGTATTACGCCTCCAGATGAATACCTAATGGATGGGCGCACTTTCTTGCCGCAACTCAAGGGGGAGAAAGGTAATTCACGTGACTGGGTATATTTCCACTTTGAGCCCATGAGTGGTCGTAACTCTCGATTCGCACGATATGTGCGTAACCACGATTACAAGCTCTACGATGACGGACGGCTATTCGATTTGAGCGCTGACGCCGAAGAAGAATTCCCTTTCACAGCATCGAATGACAACGACGACCGGGCCGCGGCGCGAAAGCAACTGGCACCGATTTTCGATCAGATGGTGAAAGAGAAACCGCCCAAACCCGTCTAAATAAAAAGATCATTCAATGCCTGATACAGACACGAGCTGGATCGATCTGACAACAGAAGAGCCGATTGATCCCGATATCGCTATATGTGATCCACACCACCATTTCTGGGATAGACCAGGGAACAGGTACATGCTGGATGAATTACTGTCAGATATTGCAGGTGGACACAATATTACCGAGACAGTTTTCGTTGAATGCAGCGCGATGTACAGAAAAGACGGACCTGCGAGTATGCGTCCAGTTGGTGAGATAGAGTTTGTACAAGGGCTTGCAGCGCAAAGCGCAAGCGGAGGTTATGGAGAGACGAAAATAGCAGCTGGAATCGTCGGATTTGCTGACCTCAGTCTTGGCGATAATGTCATAGAGGTGTTAGAGGCGCAGATAGACGCCAGCCGGAATCGATTCAGAGGAATTCGTAACTCATCGTGTTGGGATCAAAGTCCAGAAATCACCGGATACAAAAACCCGCCTGAGGGATTGTTAAAAGACAAAAATTTCAGGCAAGGGTTTTCTCATTTGCGAAGGCTTGACCTTAGCTTCGATGCCTGGATGTATCACACACAATTACAAGAACTTTTTGATCTCGCGAAAAGCTACCCTGACACTACGATTATCTTAGATCACATCGGTGGACCAATTGGAATAGGTCCATACTCAGGAAAACACGATGAAGTTGTAAAACTATGGCGCGAGGGGATAAGTAACCTCTCAACATGCGAAAATGTGGTTGTTAAATTAGGCGGGCTAGGGATGCCTCTCGGCGGATTCAAATGGCATGAACGCAATGCTCCGCCGTCTTCAAAAGATATAGCTAAAATCATGAGCCCGTACTACGAGCACTGTATAGAAGAGTTTGGTGTAAATCGTTGCATGTTCGAAAGTAACTTTCCTGTAGATAATGTCTCGACGTCGTACACAGTTCTTTGGAACGCTTTCAAACGGATTACGCGGGATTACTCTAAAAACGAGCGTTCATCTCTATTTCGAGATACTGCTCTCAAGGTATATCGAATCGCTGCTGACTAGCTATTTACCTAACCACCCGCATAAGTATTGACTTAACAATCCCTACCGATAAACCCAATGTGAACCCGCAAGTTCAAATCCTTAAGCATCCTGTGGGGGGGCCGGATTCAACAGATCCATCCCAATCGTTTCAGGGAAGACTCCGGCAATCTCCTCTATTGTCCAACGCCCAGCCTTATGAATTGACCTTCCATGTTCAGGAGAGTTCATCAGGCTAACCCGATTACCAACACAATGAAATATCCTACCCGTAACAGCCGCTGCCTGATCCGAAGATAACCAAGCAATCATGGGCGCAACCTGTTCAGGCTCAGTGGTCAAGGTTCCCTCTGGTGGAGGCAAGAAATCGCCTTTGCGCATATCGCGCGTCGAATCGGGTATCGAATCAGTCATGCGGGTTTGTGCACCCGGCGAAATAGCATTTGCCGTCACCCCATACTTTGCAAGATCTTTAGCCACGACGCGTGTCATACCGGCGATAGCATCTTTGGCTGCGCCATAATTTGCCTGTCCACCATAACCATACAAGCCGGATACTGAGCTGAATGTAACTATTCGTCCCCCACCCTGTTCCTTAAATATTCGCGAAGCAGGCTGCACCACAGAAAATGTGCCCTTCAGATGCACATCCATAACATCATCCCACTCCTGCTCGGACATATTGAAAAGCATGCGGTCTCGTAAAATCCCGGCTGCAGTTACAACAATATCTAATCGCCCAAACTCTTCGATAGCAGTTTGCACAATATTTGCACCCCCCTGCATAGTCGCCACAGAATGATACGACGCAACCGCTCGACCACCCAGTTCGGATATCTCCTCGACAACCTGAGCTGCAGGAGTCAAGTCCTCACCTTCCCCATCCAAAGAGGCCCCTACGTCTGCAACCACTACAGAGGCACCTTGAGAGGCTAGCAACTTTGCCACACCTCTTCCAATACCACGCCCAGCACCCGTCACAACTGCCACTTTACCGGCTAGACGCTTATCCCCAATTGGTTCCTCAACTGGAGAATGTCCAAGTAGATTCGGCCCGATAGATTGATCAAGTTGATCAAGATCCCATGTCGCCGGTGGCGATGAGTTATAAATGGTCTTAACCCTGCGAGGCAAAGTCATATGCACTATGTTCCCACCATAGACAAGAAAGGTCTGACCATTGACAGGCCCAGAATAATCAGAGGCGAGAAATGCCACGAAAGGTGCCACATCCTCGGGTTCCCAAGAAACCTCGTCTTTTCCAGGGAACAAACCGTTCTCTGCAAGTTTTTCCCTGGTTGCTTCTGGAATCGAATCCACCATGCGAGTTTCCGCACGGGGCGCGATCGAATTAGCCGTAACGCCGTATTTGCCCAAATCTTTTGCAACAACTTTTGTAAAACCGTGGACTCCTGATTTTGCTGCACCATAGTTAGCTTGTCCCGGAAAACCGACAAGCCCTGATTCTGAAGTGAAAGTCACGATCCTGCCACCACGCTGTTTCCGGAATATCGGAGCGGCATGCCGAACAACGTTGAAGGTGCCTTTAAGATGAACCTGATAAACAGCATCCCATTCTTCTTCGGTCATGTTGTAAATCATTCGGTCACGAAGTATTCCTGCAGCAGTGACGACAATGTCCAGTTGCCCAAAGTTGTCGAGGGCTGCCTCAACAATTCGCTGCCCACCTTCAAAAGTTGATACCGACTCTGTCACGGCCACGGCCTGACCACCTACCGCTTCAATGCTAGAAACAACTTCAGTAGCAGGACTCAGCCCTTCTGTATCACCAGCGAGTGTCAAACCCGCATCATTGACTACAACCCGGGCTCCGTTAACTGCGAGTTCTTGAGCGATACCACGACCAATACCGCGTCCACCTCCTGTAACAATTGCCACCTTGCCATCAAGGGCACCGTTCATGATTTTGGATCCTTTTGTTGATCTAAATTAAGAGGGTAATAAAACTTACCCATCACTCTTCGTTATAGGTATAGAAACCAACGCCCTTCCAGGCGTGGTTATGATCCCTTCAGGATTACGTAATCCTATTTCAAGCTCTACCAGCCCGATCCCGTTCTCAATACGGACACCAGTGACTTTTCCGACGCAAGTTACAGCGTCACCTGGAAAATCAATTGCACGATAAGAAACGTCCAACTCTAACAAACGCCCGGAAGAACCCATCCAACTCGTGACAAGTTCACCGAGCCAAGCACTTTTTAGCGCTCCATGGATAATCACATTAGGATGCCCCGCGTCACGAGCAACATTAAGATCATAGTGAATAGCAACAAAATCCTGAGAGGCTCCTGCATACATCACCAGCTGGCGTGGATCAGGGTGCTTGACGATACTGGGTAGTTCATCACCAACGGATACTTCTTCAAAGGGCAGTGTCCGTTGTTCAGTTATAGCGTTAGTGTTCTCCAACACCCAAATCCTTTTCTCCCGTGCCATATGTAATCGTCGTGGTTGTTTGAATAGCTTTCAGAGTCCCATCCTGTCCTGTATAGCTAATTTCTGAAATTTTGAACAACATGGTGCCCATTCGACCAGATTTTTCATACAAATCAGTGATCTTCCTGACCACTGTAATCTGATCGCCGACCATGACCGGATCAAAGAAACGATACTTACTACCGCCATCCAAGATGTGCGCAAAAGGCTCGGGATACGGCTCAGGATATTCACCAGGAAGAAGAGATCTGAAAAATGTTGGTGGAGCGATTAAGCCCCCATACAAAGATTCGCTGGCGATTTCGTCGTTAGAATACAGGGGGTTAGGGTCACCGATAGCGCAGGCAAAGCGTTCGACTGCATGACGCTCAATATCGTAAGTTACGGGAATAGATTCAAGGCCGATAAATGACAATATGTCATCACTGATTACCGGTTTATTTTGGTTGTTTGATGTGTTCATGACATAAACCCTCGCCATTGAATGGGATTAAATAGCGATGTACCTCAGGGCAGTAACTTAAGGGTCAGTTTATCTCCTTTTACGACTCGTTTTACCAGCTCCACGACCTGAGAACTCTCCTCCAGGCACCTTCGCTTCACGACGTCTTACATGTGATCCTACTCCAGCTGCAGTCAACATGATCGCAGTCGGCAAAAACAATATTCCACTAACAAATATGAACAGAATGATGAATACATAAACGAGAATCGTAGATATCCAAATGTTAACCTTGCCCGCTCTGTCAGGCTGACGATGCCTAGGAGTAGCCAACAATGCGCTCACGGACAATACGAGAGGCAAGAGACACAACAGCAGCAGACGAGTCTGACCATCTGCAAGCAGTGTGACCGTCGCAACTTCTGCACTTTCAGGATCCTGAAGTTCCACAAGTGGGAGCATCAATATTGAAACGTAACTTACTGTAGCGAATACAGTCGCCATGAACACAAAGAAATAAACACGATCCCAAGAAGGCAATTTCATAGTGTGAATTGTATGGGCCATATCAAGAATTTACCTATAGTTGGACCAAAATTTACAATAAAGAACGTGCATCCAATTCGAACTCCTTATTTCTTAAGAAATCCATCCAGAATCCTCCTATGGAGAGAAAAAATCCGGATCCTGAATGATCGGTTCGTCTTCATTCGAATCAGAAGACGCATCGACAATTCTTTCTATCGGAGCAAAAGACAACATAAGTCGTTTAACACCTTCTCCCACAAAAGCGACGGTCACTTGCGTATCACTACCACTGCCGGAAGAGCTAACCACGACTCCCTCGCCAAAGACATCGTGCTTCACCTTCTCCCCTGGAGCGAATTCATCCGCGGACCGGGTCGCTGGACGCGGAGCAGGAGTGGAAGCGGCTCTTTTTGTCCACATGGGATCAGGAATTCGATCTGCTACTCGTGAATGCCCCCTGATGTCACGGATTGTCACAAGTGATTCTGGGATTTCAAGCAAAAACCTAGATGCCGTCTGTGATCCTGATTGGCCATGGAATCTACGCTGAAATGCTCGAAACATGTAAAGGCGTTTTCGAGCCCTTGTCATACCTACGTACAAAAGCCGTCGTTCCTCTTCGAGCTGAGCCGGATCTTCTAAACTACGAGAATGTGGCAACATACCATCTTCGAGTCCTACCAGAAACACGGCGTCATACTCCAGTCCCTTGGCTTGATGCAAGGTGATAAGAGTAATCGCATCTGCATCAATCTCACTGTCATCACCACCCTGTAATCCGTCAACGTCTGAAACGAGAGCTACATTTTCGAGGAAATCAGTCAATTGTCCCCTCTCATCAGAACCGGAAAATTGCTCAGCTGAAGCCCTTAACTCCTGAAGGTTTTCCATCCGTTCTTCACCACGCTCTTTATCTTCACGAAGCATTGAGCCGTACCCAGTACGTTCTACAGCTAAGTCGATCAGTTCTGTGGTATCCAAAGCCATAGACTGCTCTATCAGGCGAGTAATCAAATCACCAAACGTAGCAATTGAATTCAGCGCCCTAGTCGCCAGCGTACAACCATAGGCGGCTGGCTCCTCGTCACCACCCTTCACTCTGCTTATATCCAGGATGACATCTAAAATCGGGACATTATTAACCAGTGCCACGCGGCGCAATTCCGTAAGTGATTTTGCTGAAATTCCTCGAGCGGGAACATTGATAACACGTTCTAGAGCAGCATCCGCTGCAGGATTAGCAATCAAGCTGAGAAAAGCAAGGATATCCTTGACCTCTTTACGATCATAAAACTTAACTCCACCCACAAGTCGATACGGAATACCCTCTCGGTTGCAAGTGACTTCGAATGCCCGAGACTGTGCATTCACCCTGTACATAACTGCAATTTCATTTCGATCTATCCCGTGTTTTTCCTGCAGTTCAACAGTAGCTTGAAGTACTAGGCGTGCCTCTTCCTCTTCGTTATAGGCCTCGGCTACGGTGATTCTGGAGCCTCTGTCGTTCTCGGTCCAAAGATTTTTCTCCATCCGTTCATCATTGTTACCTATCACTGAATCAGCAGCTTCGAGAATGATCTGGGTAGAACGATAACTCTGATCAAGCGTGACGATCTTTGTCTCGTTGAAGGTGCTTTGAAAATCTGTCAGGTTGCTTGGATCAGCGTGACGCCATGAATAGATGGATTGATCAGGATCTCCAACCACGCAAATATTTCGACTTTTTAGGGCCAATAACCTGGCGACCTGAAACTGAAGTGGATTTGTGTCCTGAAATTCGTCAACTAGCAGATACTCATACCGCTGTTGATACTTCTCCAGGATCTCTGGGTGCCCTTCCAACAACGTATAGGTTTTGGACAAAAGGTCATCGAAATCAACAGCATTTGCACGATGCAATGCAGCCTCATATGCTTCGTAAATACGTGACATGACTTCGTCCCGATATGTCTCTGTGCGTTTCGACAACTGCTCAGGGCTTTGCAGGTTATTTTTAGCATCAGAAATAACCGCCAATACAGAGCGGGGTGGAAACTGTTTCGGATCGATGTCGATATCCTCGAGAATTCGACGTATAACACGAGCCTGATCGTCTGAGTCATAAATAGTAAAATCGGATTGCAATCCAACGTTTTCACCGTCAGATCGCAATACTCGGGCGCAAAAACCGTGAAAAGTCCTCACTTGTAGTTCGTTAGATCCCAGACCAACAAGTCGCTCACAACGTTCCAACAGTTCTCGAGCCGCTTTATTTGTGAACGTAACACCAAGGATTTTCCAAGGTGAAACACCCGTTACACCGATCAGATAAGCGACCCTGTGAGCCATAACTCGGGTCTTACCTGAGCCAGGCCCGGCAATAATCAACAACGGACCGTCAGTATGAGTAACAGCATCGCGCTGTCGGTCAGAAAGACCGAAAAGAAGATTGTCTGTAAGCGAAGTTAAAGCCATACGACAATGATAACCGCCAGATCACGATATCTTTTGGTATATGTCATCAACATCCAATGCTCGGATTATACGTCTTCACCCATGGATCCCTGGTTACCTCAAGCGTGATGTCATCTACACGCCAGTAGTATCTGACGAGATCATAGTACGCATCGATTCTCCATGATCCGCGATTGAGATACTCAGCCTTGAATTCCTGCCCCTCGAATTCTGCCCAGCAATTCAATGTACGTGATCTATCGCCATAAGCGTAGACATTGGTGTTTTTCAAATATTGCTCAACTTGCCGAATAACCTGTGGACCGGTTCTGGTCGACGGTATCTGCTCAAGCTCTCGATCTTTATCAAACAAAATAAACGCAGCTAATACAAAAATAGCACCAGCCACCACCGAAACATAAAAAGCCGTCTTAGCCGTTAATTGGGCCGTCATCATCAGCCTCAGCCGACGTCGGCGCTTGGGCCCGCGACGAGGAGCAATCATGTCAAGAATCTTCAAATTTCTGATACTTCAATAAAGGAATAATTTGTCCACACTGCTGAACAATCAGTATGCAACCAATAGATAAGTAGACATCTACTGGAAAACGCTGGCTCGATCAGATGGCCCAAGTACGTATAGCCACCGTATTTAACGTGTTACCGGTTGAGCCAGTTGATCTTCAAGTACTGAGATATCCAAATGTTCGGATACCAATTCAACCATTCTATGCAGTTTATCTTCATGATCAAATCCGACTTGAGGCTGGAGGCCTTCCAATTTCTCAGCAACATCATGGGTGCTGCCTGGAACAACAATAAGTGGTATACCTCTTTGACCTGCTTCGTAAATCACATATTCGACCGGGCGAACGCCTTTCGTTAACAAAAGTGCACGAGTCGTATCAGTTTGAATCGCTGCAAGCTGGACGTCGGGACGATCACCACGAACTATCACTCCAGTGTTAGTGCGAGTAGCGAAGTAAAACGGACCCCAGTCAAGAACGAGCCCCCCGATGAGAAAATTATCTAAGAGTTGATCTGACTGATCGCCTCCACTAAGAAACTGTCCATCTAGGAACTCCGCCACATGCCCTAACTTCGGCGATAGCATTCTCCTATCGTCAGGAATATATCCTAGTAAATTAATTCCCTTTTCCCTCAAACCCTGTGGGATCCCATCATCTGCGCCTTCGCTCCTGTATTTAGGCATTGCATTGACCACTACCCCAGCAAGGCGCGAACCATAAGCGTCAGCGACGTTTGAAATTTCTTCACCATAACGAGCTACTAATAAAACGAGACCATCTGTTTCATTCGCTAGTTGAAGGTTAGACTCAGTATCAGATGATCCTTCTACAATCGATATTTTAGGGCTGGTGGTTAGGTTGGAGATATTAGAAGCGATCTCACCAACAGCCCCACTAACAGACGGATTCCCCGGCAGAAGGTGTTCAAATACCCCCACATCAGACTCGACGGCTGAATCCTTCAACGCCGCTTTACCTATAGCGACGGGAGTATCCTCGGTTCCAAGCTTTACAGCAAGAGCAGCTGCGAGGGCAGTCTTACCAGAATGATTCGAGATCGAAGCAATGATCAAAGTCGCCATTAATACCCTCAATACAAACGCCTGATCGATTACAAAATGCTAAGTGTTAGCAGCGATGGATTTGACCAGTTCTATAAACCTGCGATTTATCGACAGGATTATACCAGCGACAATTAAAAAATCTGATACTCCACACTAACTACCGCATGGTGATCGCTTACTCTATTGCCTCACCCGATCACCGGGGCTAGGATTGACTACCGTGCCGTATGCCGAGGTAGCTCAGGTGGTAGAGCAATGGACTGAAAATCCATGTGTCGGCAGTTCGAGTCTGCCCCTCGGCACCACCATTTCTAATTGAAAAAGGGCCTTGCCGATTTACCGACAAGGCTCTTTTTTTGTGTACTGCACGTATTTTCAGTAGCCTCCGCCATGGCGAATTGTCCATTAACGACCCTGAAAGCGAGGTGGACGCTTCTCCATAAACGCTCGACGTCCCTCTTTATAGTCATCACTGTTAAAACACGCCTCTACAAGCGAGGCTATTTTTTCCAGATCACGTTCCCCCGGGTTTTTCGTACCTTCATTCACCGCAGCCTTAGCGGCTTTAACTGTCAGTGGAGCGTTGTCCGCTATAGTGCGAGCATAGGAAATTACTGTCGACTCCAATTCACTGGTCGGCACGACACGATTTACGAGTCCCATCATTTCAGCTTCAGCGGCGTTAAACCTTTGGCCTGTAAAAAAGATCTCTTTAGCGTATGACGGTCCAACGATGTTCATTAATTCTTTAATGCCAGCATATCCATAACCAAGCCCAAGCTTTGCCGCCGGCACACCGAACTTCCCGTCATCAGCCGCTATGCGCAGATCTGCGGCCAGTGAAATTGCAAGACCACCACCAACACAGAATCCTCTGATCATTGCAATCAACGGTTTTTCAAGTGATCGTAGCGCTTTATTGGAGGCCGACGTAGCCGCGTCATAAATCTCAATCTGCTCCGGTGTATTACGCAATTTCTCGAACTCAGAGATATCTGCTCCAGACACAAACGCCCTATCACCAGCTCCACTCATAACTACGACTCTTACATCTTCGCTGGAATTAAAATCCTTAATGATTTCCGGTATCGCCTGCCACATCGCATACGAAACGGCGTTTCGCTTCTCAGGCTGATTGAAAATTATCGAACCTACGCCTTCGTCTACGTGTGCAAGCATCTTGTCAGTTTGCAGGTCAAGCGTTCTCATCCGGTAAAACTCCCAAGTTCTAATTTATAAAAAATTTAGACAACGCCATTTTGGTGAAATCCATCGATTGTCGTCTGCTCATAACCAAGTTCAGACAAAATATCGTCTGTGTGCTCACCCTGCTCAGGTGTTGCAGTGCGTACTGACGACGGTGTACGACTCATCTTTATAGCCTGATTTACAACTTCGAAGCTACCCATACGCGGATGGTCAACGGATACGGCCATTTCTAGGTGCTTAACCTGAGGATCTGCGAATACCTGGTCCATTGAGTTGATAGGTCCACACGGACAACCCGCTTCGTTTAAAACATCAATCCAATGTTGACTGGTTTTCGTCATAGTTAGTTCAGAAATAAGAGCATTCATCTCCACCCTGTTATCCGATCTTGCATCTGCTGTCGAAAACCGTTCGTCTGAAATCAAATGCTCGAGCCCAACGGTTTTACAAAATCTTTCGTAAATTTCTCCTCCAGCTACAGCAATGTTGATATGTCCATCAGATGTTGGGAAGACCCCTGTTGGAATGCTCGTAGGATGGTCGTTACCAGCCTGTCCTGGAATTTCTTGGTCCTTGAGATAGCGTGCTGCCTGGAAATCAAGCATTTGGATCTGTGCTTCCAGAAGCGACGTTCTTACCCACTGACCCTCACCTGACTCTTCACGCTCTAAAAGTGCCAGCATTGCCCCTTGAGCTGCGAACATTCCGGCACACAAGTCAGCAACCGGTATGCCGACACGCATTGGGCCTCCACCAGGGGCTCCGGTTATGGACATTAGCCCACCCATGCCCTGAGCAATCTGATCAAACCCCGCTCGTTTACCGTAAGGCCCATCCTGTCCAAAACCCGAGATGCTGACAAGAATAATTCGCTTGTTAACTTTTGAAAGACTTTCGTAATCTGCACCTAGACGGTTCTTGACGTCTGGTCGATAATTTTCAACCACCACATCAGCTTGCTCAACCAACTTATAAAAGATCTCTCTAGCTTCCGGAGTTTTTAGATTTAACGTCAGTGACCGCTTATTACGATGAAGGTTTTGAAAGTCAAACCCATCCCTTTCACCGCCAAGTCCTTCTTTACCATCGGGAGGGGCTTCTATCTTGATAACATCAGCTCCCCAATCAGCAAGCTGACGCACGCAGGTTGGGCCTGCCCTAACGCGTGTTAGATCAAGGATTGTGAACCGTGAAAGCGGCATACCAGGTACTAGCATCCGGGACCTCTATTTTTTAATGGCTGGTCTTTGGTGAGTTGATGGTTGCAAACCCTACTACTCTTCGAGCGTGAACGCAGCATCAAAAAACATCCATTGGATAAATCTCTACAAATCCCTAAAAATCTTCATCCCTTTACCATTTTCCGCTTTGAAGCGATGGGATCTAATCACTCGAAGCGCTTTACGACTGTTGCAGTCCGCTCTCCGCTGAGAGTACTATCCCGGCTCAGGAAACAGAAAAGTAATTCCTACTCTGCCCAAAATGACCGGCCATCTCAGTCGAAAGCAACATCCCAATGTCTGATAACCCAAGCTTTGATATGAAGCCAACGTATGTTACCGATGAAGTACTCGAAGGACTAAAAAAATTACCCACAGCGACGGTTTACAACGCCGTCCGATATTTTGGCTCGACACTTTGCGTATGCGAAGGTTTACAAAATTTCACTCCGGGTAAAAAAATGGCTGCTCGAGCAAAAACTTTGCGATTCCTCCCACACCGTGCAGACCTTAAGACCGACACGCCTACGGGAGAAAACGCACCTGAGTATGTTGCTATGGGCAAATGTGGTCCAGGAGATGTCCTGGTGGCAGATCTACAGGGTCGTACACAAGACGTGGTTGCTGGAGATGTAAAACTGCTCCAGCTCAAAATGAACAACGCCGACGGAGTGGTAATAGATGGCGCAATACGCGATCTCGACGTTCTCCGAGACGAGGAATATGGACTCATCGTTTACGCTACAGCCCGCAGTCTTCATGGTGGTCCAACCGTAGCCCCGGCCGAAGAAGACATACAGATCCAATGCGGAGGAGCTCTAGTCCGTCCTGGCGACGTAATGGTTGGGGATGACGACGGTGTAATAGTCGTGCCATCCTGGATGGCAAAAGACGTGCTCGAGCACGCGACAGAACATGAAGAAGTGGAAAACTACATAAAAGAAAAAATTCGAGATGAAAAGGTTGCGCCAGGTAAGTATTACCCACCCCGTCCAGAATCATTTGAGGAATGGCGGCAAGTTAAAAAAGAACGCGGTCTCTAAGGTTCGAGCAATCAATTTACGATTACGATTTGAAGGAATATTTGGTTCATTCATAAGAACGAACCAAATATTGAGAAACCATCATAACTGCCATGACGATCGACCCAATTAAATTCGAAGTGATTCGCAATGCCCTCACTCAGGCGGCCGAAGAAATGGCCATCACCCTTCGAAGATCAGCGTATTCAACCAACGTAAAAACGCGCCAGGATTTCTCATGTGCATTCTTTGATAAGAATCTCAGGTCTGTTTCACAGGCATTCACCCAACCTGTCCATCTTGGATCATTCGTAAGGCACGTTCCGGTCGCCGTAAAAAGATACGGTGCTGAAAACCTCGGACCCGGAGACATGATCCTGTCCAATGACCCATATGGCGGGGGCGTCCACCTCAACGATATATCTCTGATTGGTCCCGTCCATTGGCAAGGTCAACTGGTGGGTTATACAGCCTGTCTCGCCCATCATGTGGATGTTGGGGGTGGTGCCCCAGCATCGGTAGGTGCTTTCAGAGAAGTGTTCCAAGAGGGAATTATTATCCCTCCAATTAAATTTGTGGATCACGGCAAACTGGATGATGACCTTTTCAGGTTAGTTCTCTCGCAAATCCGATCAAAACGAGAAACTGCTGGAGACTTCCGCGCACAGATTGCGTCGAACCGAACGGGAGCTATCCGCATCAACGAAATCATTGATAAGTACGGTTTAAATGACTTTGATCGCTACATCGACGAAATCATCGAATACACAGACCGCCGTACCAAAGTAGAAGTAAATAAGTTGCCGAAGGGAGTGTTTTCAGCAAAAGGGTTCGTAGATAACGATGGATTCACTGAAGAGGTTGTGAAACTGGAAATAAGCGTCACGATAGACGATAACGGCGTAAAGTTCGACACAACCGGATCTGATCCTCAACGCCGGGCTCCAGTGAACTCGACATTTGCACAGACCTTTTCAGCCTGCGCCTATGCCTTGAGAGCTCTTATGGATAAGGACTTACCGGTAAACGACGGTTTTTACCGTTACGTCCACGTTAATGCGCCTGAAGGTACTGTAACTAATTGTGTTCATCCTGCTCCGGTTGTTGGCGGATGGGAAACGCATGTCCGATTGAACGATCTTATCTTCGAAGCTCTCGCACCAGCGTTGCCGGACGCTGTTTGTGCAGGAACAAAATCGATGCAATGTCATTCGGGATTTGGTGGTCATAATCACGAAACCGGTGAATACTACTGCTTCCTCGAAACGCTTGCAGGCGGGTACGGTGCACGTTCCAGATCAGATGGTCCGGATGCTGTCCAGTCGCATGGCCAAAATACTGAAAATGCGCCAGTTGAAGAAACTGAAAGTAATTATCCCGTGCGTATTACAAGGTATGAACTTGTTCCCGACTCTGAAGGTCCAGGAGAATTCCGAGGCGGACTTGGCTTGCGCCGGGACTACATGTTCCCTGAAGAAGCAACATTCACCATTCTTGCCGACCGGGATAAAGCTGGACCGAGAGGGCTTTTCGGCGGGGAACGTGGCAGCAAATCTGTCTACGCCCTGATCAAAAATAACGTAGAACAGCACCTGTCTTCAAAAACAACGCTGCAATTAAAGCCCGGAGATGTAATCAGTTACCGTACTTCTGGTGGCGGTGGTTACGGGCAGGCCTTTAATAGAGATCCAGAAGCTATTCTAAATGACGTCCTGCAAGGCAAAATTTCTACAAATCGCGCTAGAAAACACTACGGAGTTGAGATCAATTTGTCATCTCAACAAGTCGACATGACAATCACCGAGGATTTACGCCGTGGCCGGTAATGAGGTCCACAACAAAATCGATCCAATTCAATTCGAGGTTGTCCGTTCAGCTCTAACTCAAGTAACCGAGGAAATGGCTGCCGCCCTAAGGCGTTCAGCTTATTCAACTAACGTCAAAACCAGACAGGATTTTTCCTGTGCTTTCTTCGACCGTAACTGCAAGCCTATCTCGCAGGCATTTACTCAACCAGTCCACCTCGGATCATTTGTGGAACTGATACCGACTTCAGTCGAAGCATACGGGGCAGAAAACCTCCAGCCCGGCGACATGCTGGTAGTAAACAATCCATTTGGAGGTGGTTCACACCTCAACGATGTGACCGTCTTCGGCCCCGTTCATCATCAAAACGAACTTATCGGTTATGTAGCTTCGCTAGCCCATCATGTAGATGTTGGTGGTGGAGCTCCAGCATCAATTGGCCCTTTTCAGGAGATCTTCCAAGAAGGAGTGATCATCACGCCAGTCAAGCTCGTCAAACAAGGTGAAATGAATGAAGATATCTTCAAACTTCTTCTTGCTCAAATCAGATCAAAACGCGTCACTGCAGGGGATTTCCGAGCTCAAATCGCTGCTAACACCGTGGGATCGAGACGGCTGTCCGAAATAGTTAGAAAGTACGGCTTAAATGAGTTCGACCGATATGTCACCGCAGTGATTGACTACACTGATCGACGAACCCGGGCAGAAATCTCAGACATACCTGATGGTATTTACAAATCGGAAAGTTTTCTAGATTTCGACGGATTTACCGAAAACACTGTCACCCTTAAGACCAAAATTACCGTCGATGGCGAAACGGTGTATTTCGATTTCGATGGCTGTGACCCACAAAGGCGCGCACCAGTAAATTCCACCAAAGCCATGACTTTCTCAGCATGCGCCTATGCACTTCGAGCACTAATGGCACCGGATCTACCCGTAAATGATGGCTTCTACCGCCATGTCCGGATGAACGCTAAGCCCGGAACCGTAGTACACGCGCTCCACCCTGCGCCGGTTGTCGGTGGATGGGAGACACAGGTTCGGGTCAATGACATGCTTTTCAGAGCATTTGCACCGGGCATGCCACAAAAAATCGCTTCGTCAACCAAAGCCATGATGGCCCAAGCAGGATTTGGAATCATCGATCAGGTGACGGGAGAATACCACTGTAACTACGAGGCACTTGCGGGAGGATATGGAGCAAGGGAAACATCTGACGGACCCGATGCCGTGCAACAACACGGTCAAAACACTGAAAACGCTCCAGTGGAGGAAGTAGAATCTCACTTTCCTATGAGGGTATCGCAACTTTCACTTATTGAAGACTCAGAAGGTCCCGGAAAATTTCGTGGAGGCCTCGGAATGAGACGCGATTACCACTTCCCTGATGACGCTGCGACATTCACTGTATTATCGGACAGAGATCTCGAAGGTCCTAAAGGCATCTTCGGCGGCATGGGTGGGCGAAAGGCTTACTACATTTTAAATCCGGACGATCCAGAGCGTACGAAGACCGAACTCAGCTCAAAGTGTGTGATTGAACTAAAGCCTGGGGACACTGTCAGCTTCCAGACCCCAGGCGGTGGCGGTTACGGACCCCCTCTTGAAAGAGACCCCGAAAGAGTATTGCTGGATGTCACTCTCGGGAAAATTAATTTCAAACGGGCACGTGAATGTTATGGCGTGATCATTGACAATCTCACTAACGATGTCGATAGGACCGCCACAAAAAAATTAAGAGAACAAATAATTAAATCGAGGTCCTCTAAATGAAGGAGCTAAATACCAAGCGATTCAGAATCGGTGTCGACATCGGTGGCACATTTACTGACGGTACGCTAGTCGATTCATCAACCGGACAGGTGATAACCTCAAAAGTTCTAACTACGCCTGCCGATCCTGCATCGGGGTTCATTTCTGCAGTTAATAAATTGCTAGGAGTAAATAACGATGTAGAACCCGGTGAAATCGAACACGTAGTCCATGCAACCACCGTTGCTACAAACGCGATTATCGAAGGAAAAACTGCAAAAACGGCATTTGTCACCACTCAAGGATTTCGAGATATGCTCGAAATAGCGAGGCAGATACGCCCTTCTTTATATGATCTCCAGTTTGAAAAACCAGCACCACTTGTACCGCGCCAACTATGTTTCGAGATTCCTGAGAGACTTGATGCCAAGGGTAATGTAGTTACACCTCTTGATGAGAAAGCTCTTGCCAAAATAGTTGATCAGATCGCTGAAACTGGAGTAGAAGCTATAGCAATCTGCCTGCTCCACTCGTACCGCAACCCGGATCATGAACAAAAAGTCGGCAAGGCAATCAAAGCAATAATTCCAGATGTGAAATTATCTCTATCATCTGAAATAGTCCCAGAATTTCGTGAGTACCTACGAGCATCGACTACTGTCATTAATTCTGCTGTAACGCCAATCGTAAGCACGTATTTAGCATCGATCTTAGAAAAGTTACATTCAGCCAACATCAATTCTGAGCTCCTTGTGATGCAATCTAATGGTGGCGTGTACCCGGCTAGATCGGCGTCAGAATCACCAGTGTTCATGGTTGAATCCGGTCCCGCAGCTGGTGCTGTAGCAGCTGCATCTCTAGGATCCGCACTCGGTTACCCAAACGTAATTTCTTTCGACATGGGCGGCACTACTGCAAAGGCCAGTCTCATACGCAACGGGCAACCAAACATCACCAAGGATTACAGCGTGGGCGGGGCAGCACAAAGCGGGGATGGGGCATTTGGAGGAGCGTCGGGTTACCCGATCAGAACACCAGTTGTGGATCTTGTCGAAATCGGAGCTGGTGGTGGATCTATCGCATGGGTAGACTCAGGTGGTGCTCTACGCGTCGGGCCGCAATCTGCCGGCGCTGACCCTGGCCCGGTTTGTTATGGGCTTGGCGGTAAAGAACCAACCATTACCGATGCTAACCTAATTCTAGGACGTCTCGATCCAAGCTATTTTGCAGATGGTGAAATATCTCTTGATACAGAGGCGGCAAAAAAGGCTATACATAAACACTGTGCGGAGCCATTAGGATTGTCCATTGAGGCAGCGGCACATGGAATCATCGAAATTGCAAACACAGCAATGGTAAATGCCCTTCGGTTAGTATCAGTACAGCGTGGACATGATCCAAGAGACTTCATCCTAATGGGATTCGGTGGCGCAGGACCCGCTCATGTCGTCAGGCTCGCAGAGCAAGCGGGAATTCCACAGGTATTAATCCCAGCCGAACCCGGGACCACATCAGCTCTGGGACTCCTAGTGACAGACGTAAGAATGGAGAGTTCCGCAACTCTCATCGTAAGGGCGGACCAAGTCGAGCTATCGCGTATAACCGATGAATTCGAGAGACTAGAACATTCGGGGCGATTAGCGCATAGCTCGGCTGCATCAGCATCAGGTGAGCCTATTTTCGAACGAGCAATAGAAATGCGCTACTGGGGACAAAGCTTTGAACTAAGCGTTCCTGTACCTGATCGAAAAACCATCAACGATGATTGGATGAGCGACTTGATCGAATCATTTCATGAGTCCCACGATAGTGCCTACGGCTTTCGAGCAGACGATGAGCCTGTAGAACTCGTGAACCTTCGATTAACAACCATAGGGAAAATCGCACGACCGCAACTACGAAAACTGGACATTATTAATCCTGATATCAAGGTTGCCATAAAAGGCGAGCGACCTGTTTACTTTGCAACCGAATCCAGCCAAGGAGGTGTCATCAGTACAACCGTTTACAATCGACAGAAGCTCCCTCCTCGATCGACATTTAATGGGCCAGCAATTGTTGAAGAGCCAGACTGCACGACAGTGATCCAACCATCATGGTCGGTAACAGTGGACGATTTCGGCAATCTTCTCGTTGAAAATAACCAATAAGCCAAAAAGAGGAATCACATTGTCAGATGCTATTAATCGTGCATGGACCATGGCTAGTCGTCCCACCGGCGAACCCAAACAAGAAAATTTTGCTGTGGAAGAATCGCCAATTCCAAGCCCCAAACATGGTGAACTACTAATTCGGACCCTGTTCATGAGTCTGGATCCTTACATGCGAGGTCGAATGCGACCCGGTCCATCTTATGCAACGCCACTTCAACCCGGAGACATAATGACAGGTGAAGTAGTCGCACGTGTTGAACAGAGTAAATCTTCAAATTACACGGTTGGAGACATCGTCCGCAGCTCGATCGGCTGGAGAGAATGGGCTGCGGTTTCAGACCACTCAGTAAAACGTGTGGACCCCTCACTTGGTCCAGTATCAACAGCCGTTGGTGTATTAGGCATGCCGGGTCTTACCGCATACCACGGACTACTTGACATAGGACAACCAAAAGCAGGCGACACACTAGTCGTATCAGCTGCCTCAGGTGCAGTGGGTGCAGTCGTCGGACAAATCGGAAAAATCAACGGCTGTAACGTAATCGGAGTCGCTGGTAGTGACAAAAAATGTAACTACGTAAAAAATGATCTTGGCTTCGACTACACAATTAATTACAAAACTCAAGAGGTCTCGAGCGAACTCAAACGGCTTTCACCTAATGGAGTCGATGTGTACTTCGATAATGTGGGTGGACCAGTACTGGACGCCGTACTCGACAACCTCGCCTTCAAGGCGAGAATCGCTATCTGTGGACAGATTTCACAGTACAACTCTGATGAAATCCCGCTGGGACCTCGCAACATGTGGGCTCTATTACGTACCCAATCGAAGGCCGAAGGATTTCTGGTTTACGCGTTTGAACAACAACATGAGATCAGCAGAGCGAGATTGGCTGGATGGATCAAAGAAGGACTTCTGAAATATAAGGAAGACATTGTGGACGGATTCGAAAAAGCTCCAGAAGCTTTCATCGGTCTTCTGCGCGGAGATAATTTCGGCAAATTATTGATCAAAGTTAGCGATTGACCCACACAAATAAAATCAAACGAGCATAACTGACCTGGTAAGTCGCAATGGAAGAAAAGGTTTTGAATTTAACCTGTTGAGTCACATGAAAGCTTGACCAGTTGGCTCTAAATGCTTACTGTTGACCATAACGCGGAAGTGGCTCAGTGGTAGAGCATCTCCTTGCCAAGGAGAGGGTCGGGAGTTCGAATCTCCTCTTCCGCTCCAACTGAACTTGAACTGAAGAGTCCTCGCAGAAATGTGGGGGCTTTTCGCGAATTTGTTGCAAAGTTGTTGCAATAGCCCCAAATAAATAGGCATCCGCACCATGGATAAAGAGAAACTAATCATCCGTTTCGCCTTCATGATGATCCCTATTGGGATGTTGATAGCTTGGACGTTTGGAAACTGCGGTTAGCCAGTTCAGCTTCGTGTCCGGACAAGCTGTGAGGTCTGACTGAGGTGTCATCAAGAGACCGTATCCAAAGGGTCGCCGATACCCGCCACGTACTAAGACAAATAGGTAGGTGGGTGTCAGGGTGCTGAGACCAATGACCACTATAGTTGATCCGTATCGAAGCGATGAACTATCTGTTCAAAAATTCGGTGGCTATATTTGTAACTTTGGTTACTGATCCCCAAGAACCAATATGGTCAAGTCCCTGTAGGGAAGCTATCTCGAACCTAGGATTATCTTCTGACACTCGGCATATTAGTTCGTAATTGTGGTCTAGG
>Ga0209034_10000412_pt1 | contig 21452 bp, 20 predicted proteins | sample MarorgKNORR_S2LV_2_FD_188219 | JGI IMG/M metagenome (GOLD analysis project Ga0209034, IMG submission 188219) | Marine microbial communities from the Southern Atlantic Ocean, analyzing organic carbon cycling - 250m_A/KNORR_S2/LV (SPAdes) (version 2) | ecosystem: Environmental > Aquatic > Marine... | reverse complement strand
CCAACTCAACGCACGCGTCGTCGTATACGCCCCCGTGCTACGGAACAAATGCAGTTCCAGAATGTCGGTATCAGACTGATCCGACACCCGCAACGGGTCACAGTCGGAAGGTGACCCACTGTCATCGGCAGGTGCGGCGGTGGTTGTTGCAGGTGCGGCGGTGGTTGTTGCAGGTGCAGCGGTGGTTGTTGCAGGTGCAGCGGTAGTTGCAGGTGCAGCGGTAGTTGCGACCACCGCTGACTCGTCACTTACGGCTACGTCGTCTTCACTTCCACAGGAAGCAGCGGTAACAAACAGAACTAAAGCGATGCCTGTTACTTGGACAACTCGAGACAGATTATGACGTCGGCTCATTACGGCCCCCCGGTCGATTCGGATGTCTTATAAAGGTGGTCATGATCTTTATAAACATCGACGACATTAAACTGTGAAATCGCCAGTAGGCAAATAATGCTGGCTGACGGAGGTCGTCCAACAAGACCTCAAAAGCGGTTGATGCGCCAGCCACCGTCAATTGGGATTGTCGTTCCTGTGACCATGTCGAATGGTGGGAGACACATAGACAAGAGAAGTTCAGCAACCTCATTTCGTGTCACCAAGCGACCGGCAGGTGTTCGTTCGATTGCTCGGTCTACGAATGAAGGATCAAACTCGGCTATGTCGTCAGCGGATTCGACTATCTGCCCTGGGGCAATGCAGTTGACAGTGATCTCCGGGGCGAGTTCCAGTGCCATCGACTCGGTCAGCGTGATCATTGCATTTTTGGCGATTGTGTAGATCGAGTGGTTCCGAAGGTAGGCGGAACCGGCCGATACGTTGATGATTCGCCCCCAGCCCAGTGAACGCATTTGGGGTGCAAGCATTTTTGTGGCGAGGAAGGCGGCTGTCGCATTTCCGTTCCAGATTTGCTCCCATTCGTCGACCGGCAACTCAGTGAACGGAGTCATGGAGAAGGGTCCTGAGTTATTGATCAGGATGTCGATCGTCTCGGGTGCAGCGGCAATTGCGCTTTCGAGCAGAAGGCAGGTCGTGCTCGCGCTGCGGGTGTCGCCGTGAACAGTTGAATGGGTTCCAGGTGTGTCAGCGATCTCATCGAGCAGGTCCTCGGCAGCTGATCTGGACTGGAAGTACGTCGTGATGATGTTTGCTCCAGATGCAGCGAGGACCCGGACAATCTCGGCCCCGAGGTTTCGCGAGGAACTTGTGACTAGAGCCGTGTGTCCTTCTAGTGGAAATTGTTCGTTTCTCTTCAAGTGAACTCCAGGTCCCCGATGGCCTTAACCCTGACTCGCACAGCGCTACTCGGGAGGTAGGAGAGCGGCACTTCTTCTACCTCGACCACTTCTACGGTGTTAGATGACGCCCCAGCATCCACGGTTCGCTGGACTGCCTCTTGACGTGCGAGGTCTAGAACCTCTTCCCGGCTGGTTTCTTGAAGAGAGAAGATGCGGTCGATCTCACCTCCGACTTGGGCGATAGCAGCCCCGATAGCGTTTGCCACTGGTCCGTTATCGGGCATGAGCACCTCGCTAGTTCCAGGCAGGTGCTGTTCTACAAGAAAACTTCCTCCGCCTACCGCAACAAGAGGCACGTCTTCGGGGCGGATCTTCAGTCGGTCCACTGCCTCAGCTAGCGACTCCTGCATAGCGGTTCGTGATCGAGCGACAAGTATCGGATCAAGATGGGCTACTAGGTCAGGGTCACCAATCTCTGTTAGCCCCGCTGCTACTGCTACATCAGTCGCAGTCAGCGTGTCGCCGCCGAAGACGAGTGACCTGCTAGGCAGCCTGAAGCCCACACTGTCAGGTCCGACGGTTGGGGACTCTAGATCTCTGATCAGACTGCCGCCGCCTAGGCCAATTGATATGAGATCGGGCATTCGAAAGTTGGTTCGCACGTCGCAGATATCGACTGTGGCAGAAGCTTCTCTTGGAAACCCACTTACCAGTACGCCGACATCAGATGTGGTCCCTCCGACATCGACTACGGCGCAGTCCGTCAAGCCACTCAAGAACGCTGCGCCGCGCATCGAGTTTGTTGGTCCTGAAGCAAATGTGGCGACGGGGTACTGCCGGGTGTAGTCAGCGTTCATGAGCGTGCCGTCGTTCTGGCTGATGTACAAAGGGGCACTGATGCCGAAGTCGGCCACAGCGGTCTCGAAAGCGTCCACGATTCGGCTAGCCAGATCGATGAGGCACGCATTCATGGCGGTCGCGTTCTCTCGCTCGAGCAGGCCAATCCGTCCGATTTCGTTCGACAGGCTTATGGAGGCGCCGTTGATGCAGTCCTTTATCATCGAGGCGGCTTCATGTTCGAACTCCGAGTTAACCGGGGAAAAGACTGAGGTGATCGCGAAGGACCGCACTCCCGCTAGTCCGGCTTCTTCGACTATGCGCTGTAGCCCCTTGTAATCCATGGGAGCAATCTCTCGACCGTCATATTCGTGCCCACCTCGACACAGATAGGTGTGGTTCCCAATGGCCTGGGCCAGTCGATCGGGCCAGTCCACTAGTGGAGGCAGAGAGGACGTTGCTGGGAGACCGAGTCGAATAACGGCAGTTGGAGCTAGTCCACTGGCCTCAACCACGGCGTTTGTGAAATGAGTAGTACCAATCATGACCGCCACGATGGAAGCGGGCGAGAGATCGGTATCCGAGAAGAGTTCCGTCAGAGCCGAAAGGATCCCACCCGTCACATCGTCCGTAGTTGGCACCTTTACCGACGCGGCAACAGAGTTCCCCACCATGACCACTGCATCTGTGTTGGTACCGCCGACGTCCACTCCGACCCGAAGATTCGAAGCCATTACGAGCCGCTGAGTGCCTCGAGGACGCGTTCGGCGGTGATGGGGATCGTGTCAACTGATTTGCCGATGGCGTGTTCGACAGCATTCCCAATTGCGGCGGCGACAGGAATAATTGGCGGCTCGGCGACACCCTTAGCCCCGTAGGGGCCTGCAGGATCAGGGTGCTCGAGCAGGACGATCTCAACTTCCGGGATGTCCGTTGCGAGTGGCAACCCATACGCCTCAAGAGTTCGTTGGCTGTATCGGCCAGCATCTATTTGAAGGGTTTCCCAGAGGGCGTACCCCAGGCCTTGTGCGACTCCTCCCTGAATCTGGCCGCGGACGGCCTGCGGGTTGATGGCTTTTCCGACTTCTTGAGCCACTAGATACCTGAGCACTCGCACTATCCCGGTAGTGGGATCAATCTCAACTTCCGCGACATGCACGTGGTAGGTGGGTGTCGGGAAGCCGGGGAAGAGAAGTCCGGATGCACATGTTGGGTTGATCGGTGGCATGGGTGTCGTGTACGAACCGGTCCCACTGATCGGACCGCTACTGGCCTGGGCGGTAGCGGCGACTTCAGCTAGGGAAACTTGTTTTGATGGGCTACCGGACACACTGACCATTTCATTTGCTAGTTCAAGGTCTTCCGGCGCCGCCTCAAGCATGTTGGCTGCAGTATCGAGAATTTGGGCTCGGACCTCGATGGCCGCCTCGCGTACGGCCCTCCCCACTATGTGAGTGGTCCGGCTTCCCTGTGATCCGGCATCAAATGCTGCTGCATCTGTGTCCGGCATGGTTACTACGACTTTGTCGGCCGGCAGACCGAACTCCTCGGCGGCGATTTGGCGAACGCCAGTAGCGATTGCTCCTGACCCATTCTCTGTGGCAGCAGTCAGCACGCCGAGGGATCCATCGCTGTTGAGTTTCAGCGTCGCAGAACCAGGCATCGGATTGGTTAGCCACATGCAAGCGGCTATCCCGACACCACGGTTCGGGCCTTGGCCCAGTTCCGTCCATGAAGCCAGTTGCTCGACAGCGTCGAAAGCTTCCGAAAGGATTCCCGCGTCATCAAGGACTTGGCCCGTAGGCAACTTGCTTCCATCAGGTTGAAGGTTTGACCTGCGATATTCCAGGCGATCGATATCCAGCCTGTTTGCGATGTGGTCCATATGGCGTTCCAGGGCAAAGTAGAGGTGTGTCCCATTGACGCCACGGAATGCCCCGGTTGGCGCTGTATTGGTGTAGACGGCTCGAGTTCGGATTCGCACTGGGCCGATCCGATAGAGGGAACCGAACACGTGCATAGGGATACTGGCCAGAAATGGAATGTCAGTTGCACTGGCTCCGCTATCCATGAGCACGTCAACGTCACGTGCCAATAACTCGCCGTTTTGGCCGATAGCTGTTCGGATCTTGATGACAGCGTTGTCTCGGCATTGACAAGTTAAGAGGTCCTCTGACCGGTCGTTTGCCAATCGCACTGGTCGCCCAAATCGGCGGGCCAGTAGCGCTGCGTAGGGCTCGAGGCCAGTGTCAAGTTTTGCTCCGAATCCTCCTCCGATGTGGTGGCCCACCACCCTTATTTCGGAGGGATGCACGCCGATGGCGGCGGCTACTCGGTCGCGCACGTTGTACGGGAACTGATGGGCCACGTGGATCGTGAATCGCTGACCATCGAATTCGGCTACGGCCATTCGGGGTTCCATGTAGGCCTGGTACTGACGACCTGCTTCGAACTGGTCCTCAACGACGATCGTCGCGCCAGCAAACGCTTCGTCGACACCGTCCGGATCAGAACAAGTCTCCGCAACGATATTTCCTGACCGGGGCCAATCGAGTCCCGGCGGAGTCGCAAAGGATTCCCAGTCCGGATGTACGAGGGGGGCATTCGGGGCGATTGCCTCTTCAATGCTGCCGACGCTAGGTATTTCCTCTATCTCAAGCGAAGCCAGGGCCAGTGCTTGGTTCGCGATTGTCCTTGTCTCGGCGACGACGGCGGCAATCGGTTCACCTTCGAATCTCACAAACTCGCTCGCAAAGAGTGGTGCATCCATAAGGACGAGGCCCGAACGTTGGTTGGGTATGTCGGCTGCTGTTAGGACGCCGTGGACTCCAGGGAATTCGGCAACTCTTGAGAGGTCAAGAGCAACGATTCGACCGGCAGGGACGGTTGAGCGGAGAAGTCGAGCGTGAAGCATCCCTGGAAGGATGACGTCGGTACCAAATATGGCCTTTCCTGTCGTCTTGGTGACGCCATCGCTACGAATGGAGGACCGGCCAACTTCGGTAGTCATGAGACCGTCTCTTGGTTCATTGCCTCGACGGCTTCGACGATCTGGGTATAGCCGGTGCAGCGACAGAGATTTCCAGCGATTGCGCTTTCTATTTCTCCTCGGTCGGGATTTGGATTCGCCTTAAGCAGAGCGCTGAGCGTCACCAAAAGACCAGGGGTGCAGAATCCGCATTGGATGGCAAAGTGGTCGACGAAGGACTGCTGCAGGGGTGAGAGGCTTCCATCCGGGCCGCCCAGCCCTTCCACCGTTGTGATGGACAGTCCATCTGCGGCGGCAGTCGCATAGATACATGAATCGACCGGGAGGCCGTTGACCAGAACGGTGCAGGCCCCGCATTCACCTTCTACGCAGGCTTCCTTGGTACCGGTGAGTTGAAGTCTCTCTCTTAGGGTGGTGAGGAGCGTTTCGGTAGGGGGCGCCTCTACCGAGACATCCCTCGCGTTGACAGTGAGTTTGATGCGCACCGGCCCTCCAAAGAGTGAAGACAGAAAATATATACTATTGCCAGCTCGTCGGTAAGGGCTGTGGGAGGACGGGGATGTGGGAGCTCACAGAAGAGGATCTGGAGCCCATAGCGATTGGCGCTGGGATCCTGGGAACTGGAGGAGGAGGTAACCCCTACCTGGGCTTTCTTCGTGCCAGAGAAGCAGTGCGCCGAGTCGGGAAGGTCGTAGTAATTGACCCGACAGAAGTAGTTGATCAGCACCAAATAGTCGTTTCAGGCGGCATGGGTTCCCCAGTTGTCAGCTATGAGAAGTTGCCCCAAGGAGACGAGGAGGCCAACGCAGTCCGGGCTCTGGAGGGTCACCTCGGAGTTCGGTTTGATGCCATAGCGCCATTCGAAATGGGTGGCGGCAACTCCATGGCCCCATTGGTGGTTGGTGCCGCACTCGACATACCGGTGGTCGATGGAGACGGTATGGGTCGAGCCTTTCCGGAACTGCAGATGATCACTTACCTGATCTATGGGGGAAGTGCGGCACCGGCAGCGCTAGCGGATGAACGAGGAAATCAAGTTGTGTTGTCGGAAGTAACTGATGCGAAATGGCTGGAGAGGATTGCGCGTTCAATCACCATCGAGATGGGTGGTCACGCAGGACTTGCAGGTTCTCCGATGAACGGCGCTCACTGTCGTCGTTCGATTATCCCGAACACGCTCCGACTGGCTCAGAGAATCGGTGAGGCTGTTCTTGAGGCACGAAGAAGCCATCAGGATCCTGCAGCCGCAGTCGTTTCGGTTACGGGCGGCCGTCGATACCTCCGGGGGAAGGTCGTCGATGTCCAACGCGAGACGACGAAAGGGTTTGCTCGAGGTCACCTAATTCTTGAGGGTATTGGAGGCGACGCGGGTCGAAAGATTCGAATTGAGTTCCAGAACGAGAATCTCGTGGTACTTGAGGACGGAGAACCCCAAGTTGTTGTGCCGGACCTAATCACCCTGGTCTCAACCGACCGGGGCGAGCCTCTAACGACAGAAATGATTCGTTACGGGTTCCGGGCAGATGTGCTCGCCATTCCCTGCCCGGATCTACTGAAGACACCTGAGGCGTTAGCGGTTGTTGGTCCACGGGCGTTTGGGTATGACGTGGACTTCATGCCGATCTCCTGAGAGTGCTCAACAATTGGCGTTGAACCTGGGCAGGTGGGCGTGAACCAGGCGAACGTCGTTATTCTCGTGCACGACGGTGACTTCGTTGTTCTCAACTCGGATTACGTCGACTCCGTGGTTTGTCCACGGCTTGCCTGAGGCAGTGACGATTCCGGTTTCGGTCCAGAGGGTGGCAGCCCATTCTCCATCGAATATCTGTTGCTCGATTCTGAATTCCAGATTCGACAACAGGCCGCCAGAAAATGCGAAGAACCTCTGAGCGTTCTGTTTGCCATTGAGGTCGACTTGAGCCAGGAAGCGAACCTCCACAGATTCAGCCATCAACTCGAGCATTCCATCGGCGTCGCCATTGAGAAAAGACGCATAGAAGCGATTTACGACATCTCTGGTTGCGTTGAGTTGTTCGCGATCTGAGCTCATGTCTCGTTGACGATTCTTGAGAGCTCGTTGAGATCGGGGGAGATCGTGGGGACCGCCGCAAGGCCGTTTGCGGTACTGCGGGTGTCTTTTAGCCCAGAGGAAGTAGCAATGAGCACTACAAGGTCCTCCTGGGAGAGAGTTCCTCCTGCCAGGCGGGCAGCAGCAGGGAGGCAGATCGCTGCTGAGTTTTCAAGGTAAAGGCCGGCTGCCGCAAGTTGTCTCTGTGCGTGGGCGATGGTCGCGTTCTCGCCAACTGCAACCGCCGTTCCGCCAGAGTCTCGGATCGTCTGGACCCCTTGGTATGTCGCGACTGGACTAGCAATTGAGAAGGCGACACTGTCACGTGTCGGAACCCTGATGGGCATTTCTCCACCATCTTCTAGCGAAGCTGCATAGGGTCCCAGAGGCTCAGCCGCGACCATCTTCGGGAGAGCGTCGATCATTCCAAGATCTTTGAGATCCATAAAACCCCTATAGATGCCTGTAAGGCCATCGCCATATGCCGTTGGTACGACAACACAATCAGGTTGTCGTCCTAGGTCTTCCACCAACTCATAGGCAATGGTCTTATATCCGTCGATACCAAACGGGTTTGAACCGACCGGCGGGTCTGCGAGGCCGGACATGGGCGTCCACCCGAAAGCCTCTACAGCACCTCTCATCAACTCCCATCGCTCTGGTCCCGAAGAGAGCGCGACGACTTGGGCTCCGTACACCTGCATGAGCACCTTCATCTCAGCTGGAACACTGTCGAGGGTAAGGATCACGCAGCCCAACCCTGCCGCAGCGGCATAAGCGGCCACTGCGGCACCGTGGTTTCCAGTAGTTGCCACCACGACAGTTGATGCGCCGGACTCACGGGCGTGGTTGACGGCTACCGCTGCCAATCGGTCTTTGTAAGACCAGGTTGGGTTGCGGGTCTCGTCCTTGATGAAGAGATTTTCCAGGCCAATCTGTGTGCCGAGCTCAGCGAGGTGGATAAGGGGCGTTGAACCTTCACCGAGACTTACCGGTGACAGCTGTCCCTTGATTGGGAGTAGCGCTTGGTATCGAAAAACTCCTAGTGCTGAACTCTGCCAATCTTGAACTGATCCTTTTAGGTCGTAAACCGGATGGACATTGACCGGAAGGCCCTCCTGGCGGCACGACGCACATCCCCAGAAGGCCTCTTCCTCCAAAATTTGAAGTTTGCACCGTGGACACTCGAGGTAACCGAGGTAGGCGCTCATTAGGCAGGAACAACTCGGAGAGACCGGTCGAGCGAGGTCAACTTCTTGTTTCCTTCGTCGGTGATCTGGATCGCGTCCTCCACCATCATCCCGCCCCACCCCAGGCAGTAGTACGGGGTTTCAACGCAGAAGACCATGCCTGCTTGCAATTCAGCACCCGAGTTGGGCGCGACAATTGGCCATTCGTAGACATCGCTACCGATTGCATGTCCACAGTGATGCCGCCGGTATGGCGTGATGCCACCGTCTTCGACTGCTTCTACAGCTATGTCGAACAACTGGCCGGCCGTCATTCCCGGTTTAGCTCGTGTTAGTTGTGCTTCTTCACCAGCCAGAATCGCTGCGTAACGACGTTCCTGTTCGGAGGAGGCCTCTCCGAGAACAGCAGTCCGGCCGATGTCCGACCAATAACCGTTATAGGTGCAGCCAACGTCAAAGCGCAATAGTTCACCGGGTTCCCAAGTCCGGTCAGTTGCTCGAGCATCGGAGAGCGCACTTCGTGGTCCTGCTGTGACAACTAGAAAGCGGGGTTCGGCATTTGCCTCAACCATGGATTGTGCAACGAAGCTCGCTAGTTCGCGTTCAGTGATCCCGGGATAGGCGGCCTCTAAGGCCCTATCCAGGCCCGCTTCGGTGCACTTGATTGCAGAAAGAAGGAGATCCACCTCGGGGGGGGTCTTGATCGAACGGATACCGAGAACCCATTCATTTGCACCGGCTACCGCGTCGACTCCGTTCTGCTCTTCAAGTAGGGATTTGATTTGTTCGGAGATGAGGCTGTCGATACCAATCGTGCCGGTTAGGCCGGAACGAATGATGGCCTCCGTCAGCGCCGATTCCATATCAGCGTGTACATCTGACATCGATGCAGCGGCGTGCTGGCCGTCGGATGACTCGAAGAAGAATCTTCCGTAGGGAATGAAGTCATCTTCGCTGATGCCAGAATCGAGAGCTGCTGCCGCATCCCCTGCTGGAGCAATCAGCAATTGCCGATCCCCGCAAATACAAGCCAACATTCGCGTTCCTGATGCGATGGCGCCAGCCACGCTGCGGTATCCCGTCGCGTAGGCCACGTTGGAGGGATGGCCAAGAATCAAGCCGTCGAACGGAGCGTCCTCAAGTGCACTCAGGAGCCGTTGACTGGTGGCGACCTTCAGTTTGCTCACAGGCCTATGACCTCTTCGGCGAACATTTCCATTGACTCGAGAGTTTCTTCAACAGTGTTCACAGCAAATAACAAACCAGCGAAAGTGTCTACTCCAGCGTCGGCATAGTCCGAGATTTTTTCGCGGACTTCTTCTGGGGTTCCAACAAGATTGCGATCCTCCAAGCCTGTATCAAGTTTCCCCTTGAGCGTTGAAGAGGACAGCGAATGGAGATGGGCGTGTACTTGGGATGATTGGAATCGGCTGACAGCAGCTTCGTGCGTGGAGTCGACGGAGACGGCTACCTGGATGGCGTTTTCAAAGTCACCCAGCGTTCTTGAATTCAGTTCTGCCTCGCGAGTGATCTCCGCAACGCCATCCCGATATTCGTCTGGCGTAAGGCAGGCTGGGAGCCAGCCATTGCAAAAGCGACCGGCCCGCTGGCGTGCTCCCGGTGAGTTGCCTCCAGACAAGATCGGCAAGGGGTCTTGAATGGGCTTCGGGAAGCTCTCGATGTCGTTGAAGGTCACAGTGTTCCCCGAGTAACTGGTTTCTCGTTCGCGAAGAAGTAGTTGGATGGCTTCGACAGATTCTTCGACGTAGTCGCCACGATGAAGTCCTCGGTCTGGCCACATTGCCTCAAATTCTTCGCGGTACGCCCCAACCCCAATTCCGAGGACAAACCGGCCACCTGAGAGTTGGTCAAGTGTCGCCGCCTGTTTGGCAACGAGGACAGGGTGGCGAAAAGGCAGAACCAGCACGCAAGTGGCTAGTCGTACTTCCGTGGTTACTGCAGCCAGATAACTGAGATAGCTGAGTGGGTCAAAATAGGAAGGCGGCTGTTGGAACTCGCGTCGAACGTAACTCTGTGTTGAGACGTGGTCGTTTCCCCAAACCGATTCGTAACCTAGGGATTCAGCCTCGACGGCTATACGAATTGCCTGGTCAATCCCTGCATAGGGCACCGGGTACATCATTCCTTCGGTTGCAGTCGGAACACCGATTCCAAACCGAATTTTCTTGGTCACTCCACCACGCTGCCGTGCACACTTTCGAATTCACCGATAAAGCCGGTGAACTGGGCGAGGAAGTCAGGATCTACTCCGCCGAGGGCGTTCTGGTAGGTCTCAAGGTCTGAAATTTCTATGATCTCTATGTAGTCATACGGCGGGGAACTGACCCCGTCCATGACGGGACTTTCCAGACGGACTACCCGGTAGTTGTTAACTCCTGGAAGTCCGCGAGCAGTTGGTACGTCAGTCTCACGCACCCAATGTTCATAAGCCTCTCGGTCCTCTTGGCTCGAAAGCCTGGTCAGGAAAAAGACGACGTTTTCACTCACTGTTCACTCCTCATGTACTAGGTGTTCAAGTTGAAAGCTCAGAGCAGCGGGAGTACCGACAAGGCTGTTAGCTCGATCATCTCGCGATCTCTACCGTCATCTGGCGGTACGGGAGCAAGTACCACGCTTGTGGCACCGGCCGCGTGGAGAGCTGAGATCTTTTCTGCGCACTCATCGGGTTCACCAGCGATAGCAAAGGTGTCGAGCCATTCGTCCGGCATCTCGGCTTCGACGGTGTCGGGTCCGCCACGCGCAACCATGTCAGCCAGTTCCTCGTTTACTCCGTATACGCCGGTCATGGCGGTAGGACCGACGGCTGCAAGGTAGAAAGCGAGAACACCTTTGGCGGCTGCTCGCGCCCTCTCGCGATCGGTGTCCACGTTGTAGAGAGCGAAGGTCGGCAGTTGGTGGCCCTTCGTGTCCTTACCGCTTATTGCTGCACCTCGGGCAATTGCTTCTTTCGCGAACTCGAGGTACCTAGGAGCGGCTACGACTGAAATGACGGTTCCATCAGCGACTTCGCCTGAAAACTCCAGTGATTTGGGCCCAATCACCCCGCAGTAGAGGGGGACGCCTTCTGCGGGGTGGGTGAGAACTACGTCTTGGAAACTGAAGTAGTCGCCATCTTCAGTCAAAGTTTCCCCATCGAGAAGTCGTCGGATAGCGGTTACTGCTTCCCGCATTGCAGTAAGTGGTGATGACGGGTAGACGCCCATCTGCTGAGTCCACGCAGGAACACCGTGTCCGATTCCGGCCATCAGGCGATTCGGGAAGAGCCTCGCAGTAGTAGCTATCTCCATTGCGGTTACGGCGGGGTGTCGAACCACCGACGAGATAATTCCGAGGCCGACCGGGATGTTCTTAGTCGCCTGAAGAGCGGCAACAGTGCTCGATATCCCTCCGAGAAAGAAGTAGTCCTCACTTAGCCAGAGTTGATCGAAGCCGCTGGTCTCCACCAACTGGGAAAGGCCGATTAGTTCCTCTGGTGGGGTGGATCCATGAAGGATGACACCTACTGGAGTATTTCTGCTGCTCACGTTGAAACCCCCTTCTTAGCGTTTGAGTTTGTTGCTTTGGTGTTGGTCATAAGGCCCGGCTGGCTGCTAGGGACCCAGCGCATTTTGCGCGAACACGCACGACCGGCTCTGTCAGATACGCCATTGGGATCTCTTCAAGTTCGACAACCTCGGTGGAATCGGGATCAGCGCCGGCCGCTATGGCTTCGCTGCGGGCCGCCATGGAAGCTTGTTGTAGCGCCTCGTCTCTACTGCGGTCGGAGAGTTTGTAGACGCGATCAACTTGTCCAGACACCGAAGCGATTGCGGCCCCAATAGCGTTGGCCACTTCATAGTGTTCAGGCCTCTGGACGTTCGAGACTCCTGGAAGATGTTCGGGGACGAGAACGCTTCCACCACCGACAGCGACGAGAGGCAACTCTGATCGTGAAACCTTTACTGTGTCGATGGCATTGGCGAGGAGACGATCGGACTTCATGAGGGCCTCTTCAAGGTTCTGGGGTGTTTTCTCCAGGTATGACGGGTCACCCATGCTTGCCCGACCGGCAGCTACTGCGCAGTCTGTGAGCGTGGACGTAGAACCACCGAAAACAAGGGCTTCATCAGTTAGTCGAAAACCGACGCTCTCTGGTCCTATCTGGATCTCCTGATCGCAGTAGCGAACGACAGTTCCTCCGCCGAGTGCGATGCTGACCAGGTCGGGCATTCGAAAGTTGGTTCGAACGCCCCCTATGTCCACCGGAGAACTCGATTCGCGGGGGTAACCACCGTTCATCACACCAATGTCAGTTGAGGTTCCGCCAACGTCGACTACGAGGGCGTCGCTCACTCCAGTGAGGAAAGCGGCTCCTCGCATGCTGTTGGAAGGACCGCTTCCTATAGTCAGGACGGGATATCTGAGGGCGTAGTCGAGCCCCATTAAGGTGCCGTCGTTCTGGGCAATGTAGGCCTGTGAGGATAGGCCTTCGCTTTTAAGTGCCCCGGTTAGGCCATCCACGATGCTCTTCGCCACGCTGAGAAGAGTCGCATTTAGCGCACAGGCGTTCTCGCGTTCCAAAAGACCAAGTGCCCCGATGCCGTGACTCAATGAGACGGGCAGATCGCCTAGAACCTCATTTACGACGTCTTTGGCTGCTAACTCATGATCCGGTACGACGGGTGAGAACACGCCCGTGATCGCTACCGCATCGACCTCTCCGTCGATCTGGGCCAGGAATCGCGAGAGGTGCCCTCGATCGAACTTGGCTAATTCCTGACCATTCAACTCGGAGCCGCCGTCCACGATGACTGCTCCCGCGAGCACTTCGTGCCGGAGTTCGTCTGGCCAGTCGAATAGAGGTGGAATCGCGTGACTTGCTGGTCCAGCGACTCTTACAGAGATGACTTTGTTTAGGTCTCGTCGCTCGAGAATGGCATTGGTCGCATGCGTAGTGCCAAGCATGACGTGTGTGATTCTGTCGACAGATTCCGTAAGGCCGCTAAGGACTGATCCGAGTGCCGTGGAAATCCCACTCTGGATGTCGGAGGTAGTCGGCGTTTTCGTCTTAGCAATGACGTTGTTGCTTGAGTTAACGACTACGGCGTCGGTATTGGTTCCGCCAACGTCGATTCCGATGCGGAGGTTGTCTTCTATTGTCATGACGACACGTGGACCGGTTGATAGTCAACGTCGTAACCAAACACTCGAGGCCCGACTACTGCGAGGCCTATTTCTGATGTCCATTGTTCGGGGGCTGGAAAGACACCGATGACTACCCGTTGGCCGTATCGGATGTGTTCAGTCACAATGCCGTGAGCGGTGTGGCTATCCAGAAGCGTGATGATGTCAGGGACAGTTGCTAATGCCTCGCCGTCTTCTATAACTACAAGGTTTTCGTTCTGAAATTCGATTGTGAGTGAGCGGCCACCGTCTACCCCGGTTCCCTCAATGGTTGCAGATCCACGCACGAATCCGCCTTCTGTGCGGCGTTCGACGGCTGTGACCTTGCCGGTGACAAGGCAGGCCAGTGGAATGACCGAACCGAGAGAGTCGAAAGGATCCTCTGGAGCGGTTCGAATAGCTTCGCCTACCGAAATAGCAAGCGTTACCGTCCCTCGAATCGTGGGTCCTGTCGCTTCTATAGCGGTCATTGGGTAGAGGCTCGAACAAGCACAACCTCCCAACGTGGAAACGGTGTTTCGAGCCAACCTTTCAAGCCAGACGTTGTCGCGTGTCTCGTATGTGATGACCTGTAGTCGTTCATCAGCGATAGCGCATGGCCAGGCAGAGATCCCATACAGATGTGGTGTGCACATCTGGACTTCCGGGAAGGCTCTACCCATAAGGTCACCATCGACCAGAGGAAGCCCAGCGTTTGCTGCCCAAGCAACAGGCAGAACCCCGTTGATGCCGCCCATTTCCAGGCACATCATTGCGACGACGGGTTTACCCAAACGGGACTCAAGGGCCGACCGGATGACTCTACTTTCTCCCCCGTTCGGGATCTTTTCGACCATGACCGTTGGGGCGCCAATCATCCCAGAGGGGAGTACGAGGCCTTCTGGATCCAGGTCTTCGAGTTGGACGAGCGGAACTGGCCCAGTCTCTGATACAGCGTGCAGCGCCATTAAAAGTCCAACCCGAGGGTCTCCGCCGCCGCCTCCGGCTAGGACCGTGCACCCGACTGCTAGGTCGCCCAACTCCGGTGGTCCGAGTTCAGTCGGAGGAGCTTTCATCAGCTACCAAGGGCCTCAAGGACATCCTCTGGCGTAATCGGAATCTTGGTGACCGGGTGATCGTTTACAAGAGCTGAGGTGTTAGCTGAGTTCATGGCAGGTCGCTAGCAACTCGCGAGTAGCACTCAGCTACAGCACTTTCAAAGATCCTCGGAAGAACCATTTTCCGGTATCTGGCGGTAGCCCGGACGTCATCGATGGGTTCGGTTTGTTCGAGGAGCAAGGCGGCAGCGCTGCCTGTCTCCTCAGCATTTGCCTTTGTACCTAGAAGGGCTTGTTCTGCAGCCTGAGCACGGAAAGGAACCGGAGCGACTGAACAGACTGCTATGCGTGCGTCGTTGATCGTTCCCGCTTGGTCGACAGAGAGCCGAATCGCGAGGCCAACAATCGCGACCTCCATGGCTCCGCGTCGCCCAACCTTTTTGTAGACATCGGCAGTACGGCCCTCCGAGTTGTCGAGGCTGAACCCAGTGACTAGTTCGTCAGGTTCGCGGGCAATGGTTCGTCTGCCGACAACAAAATCGCCGAGGGGCACTTCGCGTTCACCGCGGTCTTTGCTGACCAGAAGAACGGTTGCGTCATGGACAAGGAGTGGAGGTAGAAGATCGGCGGCTGGGGAGGCATTACAGACGTTCCCGCCGATTGTCCCAACGGCCTGGGTCTGCCAGCCTCCGACGAGTGAGGCGGCGTGAGCAACAGATTGGTATCGGTCACAAAGCACCGGACTTTGGGCCAGGTCAATGTGGGTGACGAGTGCTCCCAGTGTGAGGCGGCCGTTCTCGGCGATGTCTCGCATGCCTTCGACTCGTTCGATGTGTACGAGCGTTTCTGGGGAAATCTCGCCACGCTCAAGCTGGATCATCACATCGGTGCCTCCAGCAAGCACCTGGGCCTTGTCCCCTAGTTCCGCTAGAGAAGTAAGTGCCTCGTCTAGATCTCCAGATCTCCGAAATTCCACTTGCTTGCCTCGTTTCTCTAGAATTTTCTGGCACCCGGTGCTCTCGTTTCAATGAGCGATATTTCACGGCGCCTAAGGGGCATCTCCGAACAGCTCTTGAAACCCTTCTCCGAATTCTTCCTGAGTCCGGGACTTCCAGAGGTCGATCCAGGCTGCGTCAGGTGCAGCGGCTCTTCCTGCAATGATCCAGTCGGCGGCTGGACCGACGGGGCGTTGAATCGTGGCATCTTCGGATTCGATCGCAGTGGCGATGGCCTTAGCGACGTCACTGGGATCACCGCCTCCGTCCAGACCGTCCTCGTATAGGGATCGGATGAAACTGGCAACGGTGTCGTAGGGTCCGCCACGGACTGGCAAGGTCGACAGTGCCTTTGTGAGCATTGGCGTTCGGATGAATCCAGGCTCGATTGCAAAGGACCGAATTCCGTATGCCGCTCCTTCTACGGCTACAGCCTGCGTAATGGCCTCCATCGCGTATTTGGTTGCTGCATATGGACCGGAGAGAGCCGAAACGATCCGAGCAGAGACTGAGCTCACATTGACTATGGTCCCGGACCCTGCAGAACGCATTGTCGGCAGGACTGCTCGGATCATTGCTATGGGCCCGAAGACGTTTGTCTGGAACATCTGGAGTAGGTCAGCGTCGGTTGTTTCTTCGACTGTAGAAAGGTCGCCAACCCCAGCGTTATTGACAAGCACATCCAAGCCGCCTGCGGTTGCCAGTACGTGGCCAACCCCGTCTCTTATTGATTCGGGATCATTTACATCGAGGGAGAGAACTACTACTTCGGCACTAGCTTCGGCGGCGGCGGCAAGAAGAGCGTCACCAGATGCCTCGTCACGTATTGATGCATAGACCGTGTGACCGTGGGCGGCGAGATGGACTGCCGTCGCCAGTCCTATACCCGTTGAACAGCCTGTGATCAGCGATGTGGTCACGCGAGTAGCGCCTCCTCGCGCGGGACGTTATAGCGTTACAACGACGTTATAAAGTTCTGACGAAGATTTTGGTGTAGCCCGTTAACTGGCAGTTCTGTTTGTCTGAGCGTTGGTCCAGGCAAGAATCGATTAACCGCTAGAGGCCGACTACGACGTGGGCTCAGATCTCACCAGTCCTAGCAGAGCGTTGCTCTCTTGCTATGAGAGGTGACGTGAGGGGTGTCGGCTCCTAAGCCACGAGTGCTTCTCTGCGTGGGCGATCGGCAGACCTTCAAACCCAGGGTTTGACCCTCAGGGCGACTGCAGCCCTCTGCTAGGCATAAGCAGGGTCTTCGACTTGTTTGACTGAGATGGCGGCTTGTACTCGCTGGATGGTGTGGTCAAGGTCGTCCCTGAGTGCCGAACAGGCACCTTCAAAATCACCACAACCGATCTTGTCGAGTATTCGTAAATGTTCTAGAAGCACTTCCTCAGCGGACCGTTCATAGCGCACTGCGAGGTGGATGTATCGGTCGGCATGGCCCCACAGGGTTTCGATCATGTGCATGAGCCAGGTTGAGTCGCTCTTCTTATAGATCCCAAAGTGGAACTGACGGTGAAGTTTGAGGTATCCCGGCTTGTCCGCGGTCGCGAATAGGTCTGCCATCCCCATGACGAGCGATCGGAGTTCCGAGAGGGCAGAAGCAGAGAGTTTCGGAGCGGCAAGGGACAGGGCCTCAGACTCGACAATCTTGCGGACCTGGTACAGGTCACGCAGGCACTCCAGGGAAATCGGGGCAACACGTGCACCCTTATTGGGCGTGGCGACAACTAGTCGCTCTCGTTCAAGCAGCCTCAGTGCCTCTCGCACCGGGATGAGGCTGACACCGTTTGTTTTGGCAAGAGCCTGTAGCCGTAGGGGGGTGTCGGGGGCGTATGTCCCGTCAACAATTCCGGCTCTCAATGACCTGTAGACGCGGTCGACCAAATTCACTTCTGCAACGGGTTCCGTCTCATTGGTGAGTATCAAAACACTGCTGCCTCGTGGCCTTTCGTTCTTTCCCGCCAGCTCTGGTCAGACACGGAAGCTCAGCGAACGGGCAGTTCTGGACGATATCACGAGCAAGAACTATCCCAACGAGGACCTAAGGTGAACTTGTGTGTACAACCGGGGCGTTGCGCCTATCGGATGGCTCGTACCTGCTGTTCAAGAACAAGGACTTCGGTCGAGAGAATTTTGAGGACCGACTTGACGTCTCGAAAGAAACCTTCGGAGTGGTAGGTACTCCAACTTGGGACCGAGAAGACTGTTCGGCTGATGTTTTCTCCGGCTACTCGATAGGCGCAAATCGCCATGGGCTCCTCTGTGCTGACTCAAATGTCAGGGAGGAGCCTCCTGGGGGAGCGAACTATGACCTACTGACCGAGGTTGCTTTGCTCAAAGGACAAGACATCGGTTCGGCAATCAGGGCAGTGAAAAGCGCGGTCCAGGATGGTCCTTACTGGTGCGCGAATCTTGTCCTTATTGACCAAGAGGCTATTGCTGGCTTGGAGGTGCGGGGTAGCGACATCGCAGTGGAACTTTACGACGATCGTCATACGCGCACGAATCACCACATTTCATTTGGAGCCACCGAATTAGACCAGGACACAACTACTAGCGCTCTCAGACTCCGCTCGTCTTCGAGCCGCCTTGCTGAGGCTGAGAGGGTCGAGGATGTCTTAGATCTGCTCTCGAGTCACGATGACGGCGAGACTGGTATTTGTAGTCACAGTCCCTTTCCGACCGTCTACTCATACATATTGCACTGGCGGGTGGACCAGGCTCACATCTTTGTTTCCAAAGGAACCCCGTGCTCTCCGGTTAGCCAGTGCAAGTTGTTGTTGCCAATTGGGGACGCTTGGTCGCCGGCGACCGAAGAGACCTTCCGGTCCTTGTACCCCTCTGAGTCCGCTTGCTCCCCAGCTAATTAACGTTTGAGCTCTGAGATCAGGCGACGAAGCCCTTCCTGGAGATCGCTCGCATCGGAAGCCAGTGAAATCCGGACCCGATCACTGTTCTCGGCTCCAAATGTGGTCCCGGGGACGATGGCCACCTGATGGTTGTGAATCAGGTCTAGCGAAAAGTCCTTGGCCGTCCTTCCGGACTGGGATACATCGACCCATAGATAGAAGGCGCCACCCGGTGTGCAAACCGGAATATTTGCTTGCGAGAGCATTTCAAGGGCGATGTCTCGGCGACTTAGATAAGCAATCCTCATCTCCTCGACGAGATGCTGCGGTCCGGTAAGGGCAGCGAGACATGCATATTGGGCGGGAGCGTTGACACACCCGACTGTTGGCTCCTGGCACTTGCGTATCAGGGGGGCAAGACTTGCTGGAGCGATTGCGTAGCCCACACGCCAGCCAGTCATCGCGTAGGTCTTGGAGAAACTGTTAATGCTCACCACGCGGCCGTCTGTGTCATAACAGGCAGTCGGTATCTGGGGCTCCTCAAAGGTGATTCGGTTGTAGACCTCATCTGCGATCAGAAAAAGGTCGGCGCGCCTAGCAAACTGTGCGATTTCGTTTAACAGATCACCAGAGAACATTGCCCCCGTTGGGTTACATGGGGTGTTGATGAGGAGGGCTTTGGTGGCGGCGTTGGTTGCCTCTTCGAGTTGTTGGATCGTGGGCAAATAAGCGTTCTCTGACGAGGTTTCAACTACTCGGGCTGTAGCGCCTAATAACTGCAACTGCATCTGATAGTTCGGCCACGAAGGATTCAGAATTATTACTTCGTCACCAGGGTCCAGCAGACAGGTAAGGGTCGAAAAGAGTGCACCCATGGCCCCTGAGGTCACAATGATTTGTTCTGGAAGCACCTCTCGACCGGTTGACTCCTCGGCCTGTTCGGCTATAGCGGCTCTGAGTTCGAAGATGCCTGAGTTGTCGGTGTACCTGGTATGGCCTTCTAGGGCAGCGTGATGAGCGGCTTCGATGATGTGCGGGGCGGTAGTGAAGTTTGGTTCTCCTACCTCAAGTCTTATGCAGTCCGGCATACCCATAGCGACGTCCATGATTTCCCGGATACCAGACCGGGGCATGGAGCGAATTGCTGATGAAGCAGTCCTCATGGTTTAGAAAGACCACCTAATTCCGAATCGGTGTGACCAACTCCGAGATAGGAAGTGGAGATGGAACAGGACCTTATAATTCCGTAGGTGACAATATATAACATCTAGACAAATGGTGACAGGGTCAGCCTGGAACAGGACCTGAAGGGCGGAGGGCGAGACGACGTGTTGAACGAAACTTTCCTTGTTACAGGCGCGATGGGCTGCATTGGCTCGTGGGTGTTGAAAAACCTGGTCAAGGAAGGCGTAAAGGTGATCGCTGCGGACCTTGATACGACACCGACACGACCAGCACTTCTCATGTCACCGAAGGAGCTTGACCAGATCACCTGGCAACTGCTTGATGTAACTGATACCGACGCGACCTGCGAGTTGGTCAGATCAAACGGCGTTACGCACATAGTGCATCTGGCCGGCCTCCAGATTCCGTTTTGCAAGGCTGCGCCAGCTCGTGGCTCTGCGGTCAACGTAACTGGCACGGTCAACATGTTCGAGGCCGTCCGGGCCGCCGGGATCACCCATTTTTCATACGCGAGTTCACTAGCGGTGCTCGGAGATGACAGTCAGTACACCGAACGGCCACTAGGGGACGATGTTCCCTTATTGCCGAAGACTTTGTACGGCGTGTACAAGGCTGCAAATGAATCCACAGCAGACATCTATTGGCGTGATTGGGATATAGGTAGTGTCGGTCTTCGTCCCTACTGCGTTTATGGAGTGGCCCGCGATCAAGGGATGACTGCTGATTTCGCAAAAGCGATCCTTGCCGTGGCGGCAAATGTGCCATTCCACATCCGATTCGATGGGCTAGTTGCCCTACAGCATGCAAATGATGTTGCTCAGGCTTTCATTGCCTCCGCGAGGTCTGGCCACCGGGGCGCAGGTGTTTGCAATCTCCGGGGCGATGTGATCGAGGTATCCGAATTCGTCCAATTTCTAAAGACGTCGTACCCACCTGCAAAGCTCACACACGCAGAGAACTCACCCCTTCCTTACCCAGCAGATCTCTCCGATGATGGGCTTCGACGCATTATTGGCGACGTCCCCCACACTCCGCTGGAAACGGCCGCGCAACAGGACTTTGAGCGTTATTCGGTACTTGTTGCGGGTGGCAAGATCGACCTTGAACAACTCGAGAGTTGATTAGGCGATCCAACTGTTTGTGCCCCACGCTGTGTGCATTGTTCCTATCCGGACGCTAGGTGCGTGAAGAGCGGCAGACCCCTTGGAGGACTGGCTCAAGGTTCTCGGCCATGTCGTTTTCCGTCCACTAGGTGATCCATGCCTCGCAATGTCTCAAAACTCGCGGATCTGGGTGCCTAGTCGGCCGACATTCCGAGGTACGCCATTTGGAGCGGGACGACGCTCTCGATAGGCAGCATGGCCTTGTTGTCGAAGTCGATCCACTGCTGATAGTGCTGCAGGGTGCTGTAAACCTCAGCCAAGTCCTCTACCTCGGAAATAACGACTCCGTAGCTGCGGTCGGCAGCCTGGTAGTGGCCGATGGTCTCTCCGGGCTCGCCGTGTTCCATGAACGCAGCGAGTAACTCGGATAACTCGTCATCGCTCATATGCGACTTGAACTTGTAGTTAGTGATGAAGATCATCGGGTTCCTTCCTGTCCGGGGCCTGGACCCTAGTTTGGATCTTGGAGGTCTCGGATTGGTCGCCTGTCCCCAAGTCGGCCACCACTAAGAGTCCTCACACCTAACTACCATTGAGGACTAACAGGAGGAGGGAGGCGTGTCACGGAGCTGGAAACGGCTAATCCTGATCGGCCTTGCTGTGCCAAACATCCTTGCAGGGTGCTGGGCCGTACTTTCTCCAGCGCACTGGTACGAGAACTTCCCCGGTTGGTCTCCAAGATTGGTGTCTGCACTACCACCCTTCAACGAGCATCTC
>Ga0209034_10000411_pt1 | contig 21468 bp, 10 predicted proteins | sample MarorgKNORR_S2LV_2_FD_188219 | JGI IMG/M metagenome (GOLD analysis project Ga0209034, IMG submission 188219) | Marine microbial communities from the Southern Atlantic Ocean, analyzing organic carbon cycling - 250m_A/KNORR_S2/LV (SPAdes) (version 2) | ecosystem: Environmental > Aquatic > Marine... | reverse complement strand
CATAGGGCAGTCTATGCCAGTGCTGGCAGGTTTAGCCAACAGAGGAACTGTGGCGGCACTTCTATACTTCACCTGTGATAATACCGAGACAGGTATGGAGGCCGATATTGGAGGTTACCAGCAAGCGCGAATAGATCCAGGGGAGTCTGTCGAAGTGTCATTCGGTTGGAGGCATACACTGACTGGTGAAGCATCTCTGACATGCAGAATCTTGACTCCTACTCAATTGGTTGAAGATGGTGCATTCGGAGGAGGAAGCATGACAACATACACAGCGACATGGACAGAGCCCGTTGAAGATGATTCCCTGCCTGTGTTGCCACTGCTAGCTGCCATCATTGTGGCCATGGCAATCGCAGGAGCGACAATGCTCAGACGTGCCTCGGATGCCATCGTTGAAGATGGCGATGATTCGGATTATTCTAAAGATGAAAATTAATCGTCACAACTAGTGACCTTGGTCCAAGACTCATCGGTGTTTGGGTCGGACCCACCATCAGAGCCTTCTTCCGCGTACATGTAGTATGATGTGTATGTGATAGTTGGTTCTCCAGCAGGAGCCCATGGCTCTCGCTGAGAGACTTTTACCTCGAAACTGTAGCATCCGTAGTCACTTTCTTCCCAATCAGCGATTGGGATATACTTGGCATTTAGCATGACATCCGATACTGAACCCTCTAGTGTAATCTGAGAGCCGAAATCACCTACTATGGCAGAACCCCCTCCATATTGGCCGTTCTCAGAGTTCCAAGTAGCCATGGTATTGACCACCTCGACAACGGGATATGCGACTGCTATCTTTCGACTCGAATCTTCATAGTACATTACCGCATTCAGAGTGTAATCGGCTAAAGCCATGGGTGAGGGAGGATTGTTACCTATTGTATCCAAGCCTGCCCATGCAGTAAGTACAACACCTACTACGCAACTGTCTTTGGTACCGCAATCATCTGAATCTCTGCTGATTGCAACGGCTGTAGAACTCTGAACATCAGTCACCGTACGAGATAGTTTGCTGGAGTCGAGAACTGTGGACATGACCGTTTCACCGACAGTTACTGTCATTGAGTAAGGATTTGAAGGTAGAGCGTTTCCTGCATAGAAGTCCTCCACTTCCAAGGTAATTTTACCATAGTCTCCAAAACCGTCCTCTAGATTAATGGAGAGCGACTCGGTGGTTGACCAATCTCCTATAGAAATCACTGCTTGAACCTGGTCTGCAGATCCTCCATTCTGACGGATTTTGATTTCCAAGGTTGATCCGCCTTCACTGTATTCAACATCTCCAATTGACATTTCACCGACTAGCAATCCTCCAAGAATTACAGGAATTAGAATCATTGTTAGGTAAGTGCCGACAACAATCACCGCTCTAGAAGCGTTAATGCCATTGCCGCCGGCAGAATCAGGAAGCCCGATTCGGAGAAATTTCCACACAACTGCCATCGAGCTAATCAAAACCAACGGATACAGTATGCTCAGAGGGATGAAATCGATATAGATTCCAAACCACATTAGAATACCCATCGGTAAAACGGCCGCCAACAATAGTGTCTTGAAAACCTTGGATAGTGGGATGTTATCTGAATCTCCATCTTCTGCGATTACGGCAGAAATCACATCTGAATCTGTCGGCTGTTGTTGATCCATTGCCTTCTGTAGCAGACCGCCTTCGCTCATACAACTCACTCCTGTATGCGTACGTCACAGAGGTCGGTTATCAACCCGTTGACTAAACCAGTGTTTGGACTCGAGTCAGAAAAGACGCGCGTCCAATTCTCGAGACTCTTCAGAATCATCGTCCTCATCACGGAATCTGCCTGCTATGGCTGCTGCTGCGAGAGTAGTGATCATCATAGTACCCATTAACTCAAATCCTGGCAGATAGACCCCTCTGATGTATATCGTCATCGTCTGTATCTGGTAATTCGGTATACCTTCGGTTCTTACTGAATATTCAGAAGTGGCCTTGAACATCAAAGAGAAGTATTTGTCAGTCCAACCCTGATTCTTAGGAGTTCTCATCTGAACATAGATTTTCTCTGCAGGGGCCATGGACTCTATCTCTACTGAGACCAGAGGAATACTGAGTTGGAAGCCATCATCGTTGAGGTCTCCGTAGTTCTCTACTCCGACATTGAACCTATCCATGGCGTTACCATCATTGTAGACATCGAAGGTCAGCATGTAGTCGACCTTTGGCCTGAGTTGAAGGAATGCGACCTCGGAGGCGACTCTGAGTCGGCTGAACTGCCTAATCACTGCCAGAACCTTGTAGGTTGTTGGAGTGCCGACATAGGTTACTCCGTTGGCTTGGACAACTTCGGCCGTAATAGAGACAATCTGTGACCCTTCGGGCATTCTCAAATCTGCTCTAGCGACGACTTGGAAGGATACATCAGATTGAGAACCGACAGTCATGGAAGCAGGCCCTGCAGCAGCGAGTGATCCGGCCTGAATCTGCACATTCACCTTAACCTGATGGATAGTAGGGTTTTCCAGCGTGCAGTCGATTATTGTGGTTCGAGTAGCACCAGGATAAACATCAATTGGCTGTGGCTGCTGACAACTTATTGTGATGTCCGGTACAGGCCCTTGGGCCTGAACAGCGGCCGCACCCATCCAAGTGCTGAGGAAATAAACGGCCAGAATCATCACGGCGGGACGGACCGAGCGCGCTTTTGTCATCACATCAAGGCCCCCTGAGACCGTATTTGAGGCTTCGCACGAACTGGACCACTAGAAGCCGGTTGCGCGGTTAGGATTGAAAGAGGAGTGGACCCGACCGGATTTGAACCGATGACCACTCGGTTATGAGCCGAGCGCTCTAACCAACTGAGCTACGGGTCCCTAACTCGTCTCGTGCACTCTGCGAAATGAAGTTATCTTCGCTGCGACGATGCTCAACATGCCCTCTCAACCTTGAAGCACGGAGTCCTTCCGTGTGAGTGCATGGCGAAGCTTTGGGTGATGTTCTTCACATCACTTCTACTTGTCTCGGCGATGAACTTCTACGCTGTGATAAGGGAACCTGATATGATAGAAATAGATGAGATACGGAACTACCCTAGGGAGACCGTGAAGATTGAGGGAGTACTTACTGGCTATGTGCGTGACCCCTACGGAGAAGGTGCCGATAGGATAGATCTGCAAGTGCAAGAAATTGGTGGACACTCTGTAGCGAAGGTGCGATGGAATGTTGACTGGACTAACGATGTCCCTCCGATTGGAACAGTTGTTACTGTAGAGGGAGAGGTATCGGAGTGGAATGGCAGAATATGGTTGCAATCAAATGGATATGGCGCCATAGAGGCTAAGGGTGACATAATCGAATTCACTGAGACCAAGCTAGTCGAAGTAGGTCGGGACCCAGATTCCTTCGCTAACCAATCTCTCACAATCGATGGCTGGCTCAGCGAGTCGCTCGCCCCTGATGTGACCTACCACTCACTGTACTTGATGGACAATCAGGCATACGGTGGGGCAGACCACCTGCTGTATATGCAGGTCGAAGGAAGGGTGATGGAATGGGTCGAGGCTGGAAGTCATGTCACAGCGAGTGGGTGGCTGCAGTTCGACGAACGTTCATACCGCTGGAGACTGCTGGTGCAGGCCACAGAGATAGAGGTCCTTTCCCAGGGCGAGACAGTTTACCTCGATTGGGAGATTGAGCCTTACACACTGACCTACGAGGTTGGGAAGTTGGTGATGATTGACGGCACCGTAGCCAGTGACGGTGAAGATTGGTGGATTGAAGGAGATTCTCCTAACGACAGGCTATGCCTGCTCCCATCACCCGAGGACCTTGATTCCGGCATATTAGGCCAAAATGGCGACTGGGGCGGCAGATTAGCTTGGGCGACCGATGAAGCCGAAGTTTGCTTGGACCGAGGCTATGTCGAATCATTGCAATTTCCTGCAGGTCAGTTCGGAGATGATGTCATACCGCTAAAGGAAATTGCAGAGGATCCTTTCGCGTATGTAGGTAACAGCTACCAGTTCGAGGGTTGGATAACAGACCCGATTTCTCCTGATTACGATAAGGGATATGTCGGAGACGGTGAAGGATACTACGACCGTGACACCAAGTTGAGGTTGCATCTTATCGGAGAGCACTCTGAGTGGATTGAGCCGGGACAAGCGATTCGATTCAATGCTACGGTGCTTTGGTCGGTCGCAGACGGGAGGGTAGTGCTGGAGGCTCGCTCATGGCTTCTAGGAGAAGTTCCTGAACCTACGGTCCTCAATTGGGGCGATGGTTACAACTCATGGAGATGGAATATAGGTTGGAATGTTTCGATTACTGGAGAGGCAGTGATGGATGAAGATGGCAATCAATGGATTGAGCGCTCCGGTAGCGAAGAGAGAGTCTGTCTGCTTGGTTACGGTACCGAAACAAGTCAGCAGATGCAGATTGGAGAGCCTATTGACTGGGTTGGTCGGTTGACGATGACCGAGGACTCGATAGGAAATTCAGCGCAGTTCTGTATTGATATCCGCTGAGGTGGTTGCATGGATGGGGTGATGCTAGACTTCGCTTGGCTGATAGCATCATTCCTGTTCGGCATCATGCTAGGTTGCCTGACTGGGTTGATTCCCGGATTCCATGTCAACAATGTCGCCTTAATCGCGCTCAGCCTTTCCCCAGTCGCAGTAGCAATTGGCATTCCTCTTGATGCAGTGGCCGGAATTATCGTCGCCTGTGGTACAGTTCACACCTTCCTCAATTACATCCCAAGTGCATTGGTCGGAGCTCCGGACGATAACATGGCTCTTGCCTTGCTGCCAGGGCATAGGATGCTTATTTCTGGCCAAGCCGCCCAAGGAGTAGCATACTCAGCACGAGGATCGCAGATGGGAATGCTGATGTCCATACCACTGCTTATTGTTGCTAGGCTACTATTCGGTGAAGATCCAGGATTGGGGCTCTATGAGTCCAGCCGAGAGGTGCTGCCATGGCTACTTCTCACCATCTCGATATTCTTGATTATGACAGAGACTACGCGTCTTTCTTGGCCGGATTGGAGTCAGCGACTCACTAGTAGACTCGTTTTACCTCTACCGCGCAAAATCGAGTTTAACATTCCAATTTGGAAGTTTAGGATTCATCGCAAATGGGAGAACATTGATCTGCGGCTCGGAGATAGTTCTAGGACAGCAGGAATACTCGCTGCTACCTTCTTCTTCCTGCTTACAGGATTCTATGGCTGGGCTGTGTTCGAGTTACCAGGTAGATCGCCCATCGGCATGCCGTCAGCGACTTTACTATTCCCAGGCCTAGCCGGATTGTTCGGAATCGCGAACCTGATTGACATTTATGTTACAACCTCAGAGATACCACCGCAAGAGCCGAACTGGGAGATGCCTCCGATGAGGCCCCTTGCAGTGCCGACTTTTCTGTCTGCTGTCGTCTCATCAGTGATGGCTATCCTTCCTGGAATGACTGCTGCTCAAGCTACTGTTGTGGTGATGAGTATGAGGAACTTCTGGGGCAGACTGACTGACCCGAACTACATCCCAGCGGACTTCGAGCATGGGACACAACCGGGCTTCACACCTACTGGGGCTACCACAGACATCGAAGGGCTCGATGATCTCTCAGAAGAAGAGAGGGAGATGTTTGAGGGAGTCTTGTCTGAGGCAGGAGTGAGTCCTGACCTCGATCTCGGAGCTCAGAACCAGCAGCAGGACCTAGAAATAATTGCCATCCTTTCTTCGGTGAACACCGCTGTCACAGTCATGGTTCTGGGCTTCCTGTACATGGTTGGAAGACCTAGGTCAGGGGCTGCTCTTGCTCTCAACATGATGTACCCAATCGACATGTGGAACGCAGTCGAGCCTCCTGCAGATTTCATACGACTGTTAGGCATAACAATTGCATCGGGCCTGTTCGCTGTTCCTGTGATGATCAAGGTAGGAAAGGGCATGCTAAAGGTGCACGAGATAGTTCCGCTTAGGACGCTGGTGATTTCTGTTACTGTCTTCATCGCCATACTGGTCTGGCTGTCTACTGGATGGATTGGGCTCGGTGTACTAATCATTGGGACCGCGATGGGCCTGATGCCTCCGAGGATAGGTATCAGACGCAGTCATGCGATGGGGATTATTCTGGTGCCAATAATGCTCTACACATTCGCGCGCGAGTTCGATGGTTTCGGATTCATCTGATTGAGTTACTGCTTAGAAGAGTTTTTTCACCACTGTAACGCTTATCCGCTTAACCCTGCTGAGGACTCTAGGTGCGATAGCATGGATAGACAGACAACAGCATTGAGTGTAGGGGTTTTGCTCCTACTTGTGAACATAGGAATCGGCGTGACAGGAGTAGTCGACGGAATTATTGGAGGGACTGTAGAAGAAGCGTTAGCAGGCTCATATGACGGCTTAGATGAAGATGGCAATCAGAACTACTCTGTAGACTATGATGATGAATGGCATGTATCGACTGCCCCTAGGGTATACTTTGCCAATTCGGTTACTGATTCAACGGCCTTGGAATCGGAAAATCCAGCTGATGGATTAACTATGATGGGTCCTTTCATCTACAATGTAACTACGACTAGAGAGATTCTCGATTTTGATTATGATGCGAACACTATGACCTACTCTGAATACGATGTTTTCGAGTGGTGCGCCGAGTGCACATGGACTGACGATGATGGTGTTGAACACGCTTCTGTATCGGGCGATACTAATGTAACCCAAGTCAACATCCTTTGGAACACACAGCGAATTGGAGGCATGGGGGGAGCCTCTGGTGGAATATTCTACGGAGAGACTTTTGCCAAGGCTATGTTTGCTGCTGGAATGGTTGAGTTCGACCTCTCTAGCAGGGCTCCCAGCATTTGGGCGTCTGAGGATATCGATGAGATGGTCGATGCATTCTCCCTGAGCCTGCAGGCAATGGGAATGGATCCAGTCAACGCATCCATTCTTGCTCCTTCGGGAATCCTATCTGGAGTCTACTCGGGAGTTGGTGCCAGCACTGATGATATCCTCAACAACACTGAGATGTTCTTCCCATATGCGGACAGCATCCTATACGATGCAGTTGACCCTTCAACAGGCAAATGCATCGCCCTGACTTGCGACATAGGTCCAGTAATTGTAGCTAGTAGAGGCTTACCTGATGGAGGCCAAGTGACTCAAGATAGGGCAGAACTGTACGGCTATGACGGCGCAGATGCTGCAACTATGGCGTCTATTGATGCAACGGTATTCGGACTCGCATACAGCAAGTTTGTCGTCGAGCACGGCGGTGGAGCAGAGATAAACAATGAGACTCCTCAACTCAAGGAGAGATTCCATGAAGTGAGTGGAATATTGATTAATGATCCTATCAAACTCAACAACCTCTTGTTCGATCCCAATGTAGGGATGTTGGGTTCTTTCGAGATTAGCGGCATACCGCTGCCTGGGATGGTTATCGGTCTGCTACTCCCTCTACAATCAGGTAGTTACTACGACGCCATGATAACTTACGGTATTGGCCTGCTCCAAATCGCAGATTTGGCTGACTATGTTGAGCCTTGGGTCGGACTCGGAGTCACTGGCGCTCCTAGGAACTTCGAGAAGATTCTCATGGGAGGTCAAGGCACAATGGATTCCAATGAATGGTGGCATACCGCATTTGGAGCGGCGGACCCACTCACAGGAGAATACATCCCGATTGGATTGAACCGAGATACATTCGTGGGTATGGCAGACCTAACTATGGAGCAGTCCGAATTCATCCTAAATGACCCGGTCATCGGACTAAAGTCCTCCTTCCCGTCTGCATTCATGTACGGTGAGCTTTCGGGCATGACCCTACCAGATTCGGAGGGTGGCCAGCAGGTCTGGGATGATGCCTATGTTGGATCACTATACGGTATTCCCGACGATGCTGCAGGAGCACTGAGGGACTGGGTGAACAACTTCTACTTCGACACCGTGATGCCCGTTCTACTGAACTTCATCACCGGCAATGAGGCATATACCACTCAGCCTGTGAGTCACTGGCTTTATGGCTGGAATGATGCTGTCAATACAAACTTCGGATTCTTCCCTTGGGTCAGTCTCGAGACCAATGACACCTACTATGGTTCTGATGGAGTCAGCACTGGAGACCGTTCGGTGTACATGATGAGTACCGCTGGAGATAATATGGGTCAGAGTCTAGCTCAGGGCTACATCAATTCGGATGGCAACGGCCTGTGTGATTACGACTACGATGCAGAAGGTAACTTCCTAGGATACGACCTAGAATGTGAGGCCGGTCAAGTCTACGGCATGACGGAGCACCTACCTTGGAGGGCTCCGCACCGCGAGGACGCTGCACTGGGACTACTTTCAGATCATGTCGGTAACGATGATACTGTGGTCGCAGGCACTATAGGTGGCATTGCAGATGCTGAGAACTCATTCAGCGTGAACCTGATTGGATACGCCATTGCTCAGTCTGAGGTAGGCGGAGAGACCACCTACAAGGGCATTGACATGGTTGAGCACACAGTCACCCTCGACCCTGCAAGTACTCAGATTCAGGGTAAGCTGATTGGTTCTGCGACCTTTGTAGATGCAATGCCGGGCGCTCTCCCGGTCTATTTGGGCGCGAACATCGACATGAAGGTCGAGCCGATTACGAATATGCCGATGTACGGCAAGGTAACCGCTACCTTCTACCTAGATCTGCGCGGTCCCGGCTCAATGAGCCCGGATTTCGATTCCAACGATGTGGTGCCTGTGTTCGAGATTCACTCCTTCACTGATATCCCTGATGACACGGCGGATTCATTCCGAGGAAGTGTTAGTGACAATCTCGGCTTCATGGGCTGGACCAGCTTCGGTGGTGATGCAGGAGCTCCCCTCTCGTACTTGCATGCCGTGATTGCATTGATGTATGTCGCTGGTATTGGCTTGGTTGTCTACGGAACTATGGGGTCAAGAGACTAGGAATAGAGTCTTCAGCCGGCTCTGCCGGCTGCGGGCACACATGCACGAAGGGTTGAATCCGGATAAGGGCGGCACAGCACCATGCGTGAGCGTGGGGGGGCGGGTGCTGCGGCCCTTGCTCTGGCTATGCTTGTGCTGATGTCGTTGTATCCTGCCGTGGAGTCTGGACTCAGTGAGACTCAGGCAGGGCATGCTGCGATTCGCTCGACAGCGTGCACGGGAGTGTGCATCAATGAGATGATGCCCAATGCAGATGGCTCTGATCAGGGCGTCTTCCCTAATGGAGAATGGGTCGAACTATACAACTCTGGCTCAACAGGAACGAATCTGCAGAGCTGGACTCTCGAAGATATCGGTGGGTGGGTGCATCCAATTGATTCTTCCACTTGGGTCGGCTTCTCAAATCTGGACGAGTCGTATGTCATCGCCCCGGGAGACTATGCTATTATCGCAGAGAACGAAGTAGGAACTCTTCGCCTAAACAACGGCGGAGAGACTCTGTACCTCAAGGATTCTAGTGGAGCGATCGTCCACACTGTTACAACTGGTGAGGCATCTAACGGAGTCTCTAAGATTCCTGCTACTGATTCATCTGCAGATTGGGCCGACTCTGAGGAGAATACTCCCGGAGCCGAGAACTCGGAAGGATCTGGTGGTGGAGGAGAAGTAGGAGGAACTCCTTCTGATCTCACTCGGGTAATGATGATGCCGAGTGGGGCCGAGGTCACAGGGCTGCATGTGAATTCGTTGGGAAATCTGTTCGTCAACGCAATGCACCCTGACGACGATTACTACGATGCTACTGTCGGCGTGGTAAACGGAGTCGATTGGAATGCCCTTCCTGATGTGGTTCCCGAACTAGACTTGTCCAGCAGCGAGTGGGATGTCTGGCATGGCATCAGAGTTTCTCACGGAGATTACCAAGTGCTCTTACAAAGCGGTGATGCTCTTTCCGAGGGAGGTGTCGCTGGAGGAATCTATGCAGCCGATGACGGTGAGCTTCTATTTACCAGCCAAAAGCCCGACTTCAATGCCTTCGTCCCCTTGAATCCTCAGGGAACTAGGGGCTATCTGTATACGACTTGGGAGAGTCGTCCTGCAGGTGTGAGTCAGCTCTTGATTGAGTGGAATTCTGCCTCGCAAGAATGGGATGTCATGGGAGGCCTGATGCAGGATCTCAGCGAGATGAATGGTGGATGGGTGCTTTGTTTCGGCTCGATTAGCCCGTGGGGTACTCCGCTTCTCTCTGAGGAGCTTTACTTCGCTGACACGGTGGATTGGAACGACCCTGGCTACCAGTATCACTCCGACCAGCAGGAGTTGGCCGACTATCTAGGATACTACCCTAACCCGTATGACTACGGATGGATTGTCGAGATTGAGAATGCTGACACAGCCACCCCTACCTTCGATAAGCAGTTCGCAATGGGTCGATTCTCACATGAGAATGCACAGGTGATGCCCGACGAGAGGACTGTCTACCTGTCCGATGACGAATACGGAACTGTGCTGTTCAAATTCATAGCGGATACGGCAGGAGATCTGGAATCGGGTACCCTGTATGCCGCTAGACTGACTCAAGACTCGGGTAGTAATCCTGCTACCACAGGATTCGATGTCGAGTGGACTGAACTGGCATCATCCAGTGATGCTGAAATCGAGGGTTGGATAGATGAGTACGATGGTATCACCCCTTCTGATTTCGTCTCTGGGCAGAACTCGTACATCTCGGATCAGGAGATCAACGACTGGGCAGAGAGTGTGCTCGATGACGACTTGGATGGTGACGGCGATGTCGGCACGGCAGTCGACGACAGGGCGGCTTTCCTCGAATCAAGAAAGGCTGCCGGGGCCATCGGAGCCACCGACGAATGGAACAAGATGGAAGGCGTAGTCTTCAATCCAGAAGCACCCGGTTATGTGTATCTAGCGATGTCAGACATCCGATACGACATGACTGACTCTCAGGGTGACATCAGGCTGTCTCAGAATCGCTGTGGGATAGTCTACAGAATGCCGGTGGAGGATGACTGGGATGTCAGTCGAATCGAACCGGTGATCGCTGGTGGGACCTACTCATCAGGGTCGTGTGACCCTAACCGAATCGCCGGACCCGACAACCTAGCTGTGTTGGATGATGGTAGAGTACTAGTGGCCGAGGATACTGGAAAGCACGACAACAACATGTTGTGGTTGTGGGATCCTCCCGCGGATCCCTCCGAATGGGACGGTGAGTACGATGTGATGTTCACTCGCATGATGCCATCAGAGGTCCCAGACAGGGACAACGATTGGTTTGAACTGACCAACACTGGTGATGAGCCGGTTAGTTTGGCAGGTTGGACCATAGAGCGTATTCGCTCAACAACTCCCTGGATATCATCCTTCAGCGATGTGGTAATTAATGCGGGCAGCTCCATAGTTCTGACTGAGAATCCAGCAAACCTACTTGCAGATGGAGGAATCACTGCATTAGATGGAAATGCCGTACTCGATAACATGCCCTGGTTGGTTGATTCTGGTAGCGCATTACAACTCAAAGCACCCGATGGTACGGTAGTTGATGCCATTGTGTTCGGAGGCGGAATTGCGGAGATTGATGGCTGGCAGGGTGCTGCAGTTTCAGTCCCTGGAGATGGGACTCCGGGACTTATTCTCATGCGTGGCACAGGGTGCGGAGACTACCCCGACACAAACAGCGGTTCGGACTGGGAGATGCGATGGATTAGGATTGGTGCTTCCACATTCTGTGATGGAGGATACTTCACGACCGAGGCCGACTCTTCGGCTTCAGCATCAATCGGACCTGAATCTGCCTTCAACGATCTGAAACAGTGGATAGAGGTGGCTGAAAGTTCCATCCACCTGCATATCTACCAGTTCATGAGTCCTGATCTGACCCAAGCTCTTCTCGATGCAATTGACCGGGGTGTTGAGGTGACTCTACTACTTGAAGAGGGAATCCTAGACGGCAGCAGCACTGTGAACAATCAGAGAGGGCATGCTCAGACCCTGCATGATGCGGGGGCGATTGTGCTATGGATGGAGGACCCTACTCAAATCAGCTCACCCTACACATACATCCACAGCAAGGTCGCTGTTAGGGACTCAGATAGCGTGTGGATTTCATCAGGCAATTGGAAAGATACCAGTGTGCCCCCAGAGGGTGTAGGAAACCGGGAGTGGTCTGTAATCCTGAACTCACAGGTCGCAGCCGAATTGGTCCTGTCCAGAATGGCATGGGATGAGAACTCCCAGCATCTGCACATCTCGCCCCACTCGTCATGGCACGCCCCGACATTCGACTGGACCATGGATGAGGCATTGCATGATGGTGACCTAGTGCCCATAGAATATCATCAGGGTTCGTTCGATGCTCAACTACTGACTTGTCCCGATGACTGTGTCTCTGGCATAGTCTCAATGATTGATTCCGCTGAGCAGACGATTGAGCTGTCTGTGCAGTACCTAGACCTAGACTGGTACTGGGGGTTCGGAGACAATCCGATTATCGCCGCTTTGTATCAAGCGGCACAGAGAGGAGTCAACATACGCCTGATGCTGAACGGATTCTATGCTGAGTGGGATGAAGAGATTCGTGATGCTATTAACATGTTCAACACAGACTGGAACGCTACCGAAGGCCTCGATGTCACTGCTCGACTGATGGCATACTCTGATACCATAGTTAAACTGCATAACAAGGGCGCAATCATAGATGGTTCTAGTGTACTAGTTGGAAGTATGAACTGGGGTTCGAGTGCGGCCTTACGGAACCGTGAGGTAGGTGTGTTAATCCATCATGAGGGCCTAGCCGATGATTACTCTGCCTCCTTTGAAGAGGACTGGAACAGGCTAGATCCTACGACCGACTCAGATGGTGACTTGATGCCAGATCAATGGGAGTTAGAATACGGACTCAATCGGCACTCAGCCGCAGTCCTAGGTACCGCGCTAAGCGAGCAGTCGCTCGACCCCGATGAGGACGGTCTCAACAACCTTGAGGAATATCAACTCGGAGGTGATCCGCTGTCCAACGACACCGATGGAGATTGCATTCCTGATGGTGAGGAGTCGGCCTTCGCTGCCAGCGTCATGCGTCAACCGGTATTCGCGATGAATTCAGGTGATGTCGATGAGAATGGCATTCCCGATGGAGAACAGGATCTCGATGAGGATGGCATTCCCGATGCAGAGCAGTATGGATGCGAACAAGGCTCGACCGATGGCGGCGAGGGTGGCGGAGAAGAGGAAGAGGAAGAGACTGAGGAGGAGACTCAGGAAGAGGAAGAATCCGGACTATTGAACATCAGAGATGATCCTCTATCTAGACCGGGTGCCTCATTCCTATTCTGGTTGATGGTAATCTCTGCTTTGTGCCTAGTAACAGCTGCCGCAACCATGTTCCTACAACCAAGGAGAGGTACTGATGAGATTCTGATTGACGACTCGGGATATCGATTCGATGACACCGATTCGGACAAGGCTATTCTGACTGGGACTAGTTTCGATGAATCATCTGAAGATGTGCGTGCACGGACCGAAGGAAGCGATGATGGTGAGCATGGGGAAATCAAATTGGATGGGTTCGGCTTCGACGATTCCACTAGAGGCGAGGTTCAGTGGATGCTCGACCAAGGACGCACGATTGGGGAGATTCGAGCGGAACTGGGCGAGGAGGAGTGATGTCCGAGAGTATTCGCGACCTCGTTGAGGGAGTGGTTGACGGGTCAATCTCGGATGAGGACCTGATCTCTTGGCTCAAACAAGTACACAGAGATGGAATTACTGATGCTGAGACGATTGCACTGACTGAGGCGATGCGGGACTCAGGCGAGATTCTCACTTGGGATTCTGAAATCTCAGAACTGATAGTTGACAAGCACTCAACCGGCGGAGTTGGAGACAAGGTATCTCTAGTCCTCGCACCTGCACTAGCCGCGTGCGGACTCAAGGTGCCGATGATTTCTGGACGGGGTTTGGGCCACACCGGAGGGACGCTGGACAAGTTAGAGAGTATTCCCGGATTCAGTGTTGAGTTGGATTCGGAACAGATTCGAAAACAAGTCCTCGATATCGGCCTAGCGATGATTGGTCAGACCGAAAGGCTGGTCCCCGCTGATCGCAGAATGTATGCACTAAGGGATGTCACCGGAACGATAGCTTCGATTCCGCTCATTACCTCCTCGATAGTCTCGAAGAAGGCCGCTGAGGGACTGTCGGCCCTAGTTCTGGATGTTAAGTTCGGGAGGGCCGCATTCATGGCCGAGGAGTCACAGGCCAGAGAGTTGGCTGAATCCATGGTCGCAGCATCCCAAGGTATGGATGTGACGACCACTGCTGTTCTATCAACCATGGATGCTCCGCTGGGCTGTGCCATCGGCAACTCGCTCGAGGTTCTAGAGAGCGTCGAGACATTGTGCGGCAATGGCCCGGCTGACTTGGAGGAACTGATTTGCATTCAGGGTGGCCTCCTACTGCACTCGACAGGACTGGCAGAAGGCCGTGACATTGGTGCCCTGATGATTCACGACTCTCTGCATGATGGTTCGGCGCTCAATTGCTTCCGTCTGATGGTCGAAGCCCAAGGCGGTGATTCGTCGATTCTCGCTAATGATTCCTCATTGATGACGGGGCTGGGCCTCATCGATTCCAACCTTAATGCGACCAGCCTATGTGTGGCTGAAAGCGGTTGGGTGCAAGATATCGATGCATTGTCGATAGCTTTGGCATGCCAAGGTATGGGTGCGGGCAGATTGGAGATCGGTGGCTCGATTGACCACGCTGTGGGTGCTATACTGGAGGTCCAGGTCGGGGACAGAATCGAGAGTGGTGAACCTTGGATTACTCTGTATCACAGGAACGAGGTCGAGAGGTCTACTGTGGAGGGTCTAATCGGAGCGATTGTCCTGTGCGATGAAGAGTTCGAGCTAGGTAGCAGGATTCACGAGGTGATCGGTTGAGACTGGCGCACATCGACCGCATGAGAGCAATCGCCGTTCTGTGCATGGTCGAGGTCCACACAGCAGCCATCATTCCTCCGAGAGGTATGACTGTGGATGATCCGGCTGCCTTCGTGGCCGCGGCCTTTGGAGGAATGGCTGCCCCGATGTTCGTGATGATATCAGGATGGGGCATCCACATGAGTGCTGCTCGCAGGGCTGCTCGCAGCCCCATGGGTGCATCGGATTGGATGGCCTGGCTAATCCCCAGAGTTTTACTACTGACAATATGCCAGCTTCTTGTCAATGTACTGCTCAATGTGGAGAGGGGAGGGAGGTTTGAGTGGCATACCCCTGGAGTACTCTCTCTGCTCGCAATCGCAGCACTGCTGGCTCCTGTCTTGGTTAGACTAGGGATGCAGGTCAGGATTGTCCTGATGCTGGTCATGGTGGCTTCACCTCTGATTCTGGGGGGCGCCACGGGCCTCGACTGGACATGGTGGGAGAGGATCTCCTCTGAGGGGGCCTCCGAATGGGTGGCCAGACTGCTATGGAACGGAACCTACCCGGCTGTACCTTGGTTGTTCTTCGTTCTGCTAGGGACTCTCGTCTATGACCTATCCGAGAATACAGGGATGCGGGAGCGTAACATCGCCATGGGGCTGGCAGCCACCACAGTCACAATAGTAATCGCAGTGATGGAGGACATCCCTTGGGCACTCACAGAAGGTGAGGCGGTGCTGACCTTCTTCCCTGCAAGTCCAGCATTCCTAGTAGTCTCAGGGACATTCGCTCTGCTTGCACACAGGATACTGGAAGGCAATGAGGCAAGTGGGGGGGATCCATGGAAGGGAGATCGTCTGTCCTTCCTCGAGCCCCTAGGTAAGATCACACTGACAGTTTATGTCGCTCATTTCGCAGTACTCGGAATAGTGGCTTCAATGATGCAAGGCGAGCCTAGGATGGAACTGATTCCTGCGTTCGCTGCTACCATCGGTCACACGCTAATCTGGATCCCTCTGGCAATCTGGCATCAGAAGCACATCCCTGGTATCTCGCTCGAATCGCTGCTCAGAAGGACTAGCTAGGTGTCACCGATATCGGGCCGAACCAAACCTCGCCCTCCTCGTTAGAAGCCATGATTCGGATATAGTGAGTTGCGCCGTCACCCGTGAAGGTAATCTCGGCCGTTCCGGGACCAACCTGGGGTGTGCCAGCGCTTACACTGTATGGCCAAAGCTGCGAGTTGTTGCCCATATCGGTCTGACCATAGTAGACCGTGAGGGTGGTATTAGTTCCGTTATCGTAGACATCCCAGATGATATCTGCAGTACTGCTTGTAGTGTTGGTCGTGCCGAGGTTGCGCAGCATTGCGTCGTAGGCGTGATATTCTCCGCGCAACGGATCGTCGACCCATACCGGCAAGTGCTCAAGTGCGTCATAGGTAGCTTGTGTCAGAGGGAAGCCCCAAGCAGCATGATATGGGGCGAGGTTGTACCCAGTAGCGTTTGAGAGATGCAAAACCCATGCGTTGAACTCCTCGTCGCCGTTGGTCGGAACCTCTGCTGTAGGGAGAGTATAGTAGACGCTGAGAGCCTCTGTGATCGGCCCCCACCCCCATTCCTCCTTGATGATCAGATAGGTGTCAAGTGCTATCCAAACGGACCAATTGGAGATGTTAGAGCCGTCCCCGAAGTACGATTCCATCCTCGCTGCTCTCTGCTCTGGGTCAACGGCACCGTGTCCCTCGACACCGACTAAATCTTCCATCAAGTAGACGCTGGCGAAGTTGCATCCCGTCTCCGTAGTGCCAGGGAGTGTAGATGGCATCCACTGATGGTTGTGGCCGAGTTCATGGAACATCCCCCAGTCACCGTTTTCACTCATGTAAGAAACATTGACCACGCCCGCCACACTCAGGTCGTGCGCCATGAATGGATACCCTGAGTGCATCCATCCTGCTGAGATCTGTGCATCGAAGACTGCCCTCTCGACCCTAGGCCACGGCATATAGCCGTAGAGTTCATGCTCCATCCCTAGAGCTTGGTCCCACCAGTCCATCAAATCCTGAGGGTTATCTAAATCCCTAATCTCGTGACTTGGTACGGTCAAGATGAACTGATCACTGCCAATCTCCGCCCACGGCGCAGGGTCGTGACGGTACTGCTGCAACCACTGGAATATGTCTGTCTCACCGTGGATATAGGTAGGCGCCTTCACGGCGTTGGAGATGGTGACTTGGAAGTCACCCAAGGTGGAGCCCGGGGAAATGGCGATGTAGATTGGTCCGCCGAAGGCGTTGCCTACCTCCATCGTGGCATCATCTACATACCACCACCTGACTATCTGCGGGTGGCGGTGGAGCTGACTCTTGGACCACAGGCTGTCACTATGTGCACCCACTAGCACATAGGTGTCCGAATCGATTAACTCGGAAGGAAGTGTGACTGTGACCAATTCTCCCGGAGCGGCGTACAAGCCGGTGGTCATCCTGACATGGGACCTGGCCTGTGAATATCCGAAGTTGCTCGGAAGCCCGCTCTGGTTGCCATCGATAGTGATAGTGCGGCCTATCCTAGTCGCATTAACTGGTACTTCCCCTGGGAACTCAACATGGCTAGGGTGAGCAGGTAGCTCGTTGGCAGGTAGGCCCTGAGTGAGCGCGGCCTCGACCCTGAGCAAGGTATCGGCCACCGGGTCCTCGCCCATATTGTGACCGATGTTCTGCCAAAGAGTGCCGTATTCGATTACAGTCCAACCGGTAGAGTTCACAGTCTCGCGGAGAGGCGACCAGAAGCCATGGAAATCTAGGGCGACTACTCCTGTGCAAACAGATAGGGTCGCATCGGCGATGGCTGCGTCATTCGTAGAGAGAGTCTGGTTGTCGATTCTGTCGGCCCTGATAGCCTCGATAGCCGCATGGGGGCGGGTTAGCTCGTGCGGCATGTCGGACAGATCGACATCGTTGTAGCCCCATGCATGGGAGATGAACAGTCCTGTCGTCTTGGCGATCTTGTTGCCCGGATAGTTATGCGCGACATCTGAATTGGAATACGACCAGTACCATGCGTGTCCACCCATGATAAGTCCGCCACCATCTAGCATGAAGTCGATCAGGTTCTGGTTATCCTGGTCGTCGTGGCCGTTCCAGAACTCGTCCAATAAGCAATCAATTCCAGAAAGGTCAGCTGGAGTTACTGATAGATGGACGGTGTGTCCTTCGGCCTGCAGTTCGTCCTCGAAGTCATCGAATCCCGCACCATAGGCGAGCCCGACATCGGCATTCTCGCCGCAGACCCACTCCACCGCTCGCAGAGAGAACTCGGTCTCCGCCTCTCCGGCCCCATCTACCCAGCTCTCGTGCCCATATCCGAGCATCTTGCCACGGCCTACATGACTGGCCGAGATTACCGGAATGGTTGAGCCGTAGCCTTCCTGAGTGAAGCCTATCGGGAAGGCCCACTCACCGATTGGCAGTATAGGTGATGGCCATCCACCCCAATTAGTCTCACCCATCCCTCTCAGCAAGTCTGATTGGTCTGCTCGCAGGTCATGAACTGCAATCCACAGAAGCAGTCCAACTGTTCCTCCAGTGTTGTTGGCCCAGATTGTGTACTGTTCCCAATCGGCCCGCTCGGTAGGTGTCCCCGAGATATCTCCATCCTCTTGCAGAGTCAGACCCGCGGGCAGGTCGGGATGGATCTCCCAGGTCTCAATCGCAGGGCCGTCATTAGTTACTGGTATGTGCACGCTTTGATTCGATTGCAGAGCGAACTGATCACTGGGCCACCAGATTTGATCGGGCGGTAGGCTGGTGATTCTGAACTGCAGTGATGTGGAAGCAGGACCTCCTGAGTTGTTCGCCCAGACAGTATGGTATGACCAAGTCTGTAACACAGTCGCAGTGCCACTGATTGCACCTGTGTAGATATTCATTTCGAATCCTGTAGGTAATGGAGGATTGACTTCCCAAGTATCTGGCGTTCCCCCCTGCCATGTTGGGTCAATTTGCCCTATTTCCTCCCCCTGTCTCAAGTCAAGAATATACGGATTATACCTCAATTCTTCAACCGCTAGATCTCTGACATCGATTAGAATCGTGGTGGATACTAATCCTCCAGTATTTTGAGCAGAAATGACATACTCCCTCATAGGATGTACAGAATCGGGAGTGCCCCGTAGGGATCCGTCCCCCTGATGGAGAAGGGTTCCCGGAGGTAGTGGTGGTTCAATCGACCAATGAGTCACTTGACCTCCCTGATAGGTGGGGATGACTTGTGCTTCCTCTCCTATAGTCCAATAGAATGGGTGACCGGGGTATGTCAACGAGTGTGGCCCCTCATGCAAGGTAACTATGCGCAGGGTCGTCTCCACCGAGCCCCCTGAATTTGAGGCTGAGATGGTGTGATTGGAGTGCCCGAGAATCCTAGCCATGCCCGATATCGAGCCATCCTCCAATAGTTCCAGATCTCCAGGGAGGGGAGGGTCTACAGTCCAACTATGCGCAGGGCCTCCAAGTACCAACGGAGGATCGATTTGGCAGTGCGCGTCGAGTGTGCATGCTAGAGTATCGCTGAGATACTGAATGGATTCGGGGGCGGGTGCTTGCACCGCGATGTCCAGTGTGGTGGCAGCAGAGCCCATTGCATTGGTGGCGATGATTGTATGGCGAAGTGACTGTGACTCCTCAAGAGGAGAGCCGGAGATTACTCCTGTATCATCCATCTCCAAGCCGTCGGGAAGTCGAGGGTTGACGAACCAGTTCTGAGGTCCATCGCCTTCGAATGCTGGAGTGAGGGCCTGCATCTCGATGCCGACGACCAGTGTGATTGAGTTCTCCCCATAGGAGAGTTGGGTCGGAGGGTGCATCAATCTGCACGAAATACCGGTGAAAATCTGTTGGGCGGTGCAGTCGTCTTCAGTGACCACATCGACGAAGCAATCCGGGTGTGTGGGCTGCGACTGGCAATCCGCCTCCTCGGCCTGATCATTCTCGTTTCCAAATAGGCCTAGGCATCCCGAGCTTAGCATCAGCAAGCAGAGCATGGATGCCGTCATGCGTTGCAGATGCATGGCGTCGCGAGAGGGCCTAGGAGGATAAGTCTGAGGCAAATCGGCTAGAGTCCCGGATAGGCGGGACCGGGGTCAAAGCAGTATCCTACATCTAGGTACTCTGACTTGAAATCGATAACATCCTGCTTGACTTTGGATGGTTCCTCTCGGGCGATTAGAGCTCTGGCGAAGAATCGGGCCACATCCTGCATCTCATCCACTCCCATCCCAAGTCTAGTGAGTTCGGGAACTCCGAGCCTGAGTCCGCTAGGAGCCATTGCCTTCGTATCACCTGGTAGCATGTTCATGTTGGTGATGATACCTGCGTCCTCGAGAAGTGCGGCCGCATCTCTCCCTGCTCCTGAATCGGGATCCCCGTGACGGGTCAGGACTTGATGGCTCGCAGTATATCCTCTCTCTTCGGCCATGACATCGAAGCCTTCTGCTGCCAATGCGGCACCTAATGACTTAGCGTTGGCGACAATATCTCTGGCGTAATCTGAGCCGAACTCCTCGAACTCGGCGAGGGCTATCGCCTTCCCGGCGACATGGTGAAGATGGTAAGTCGAGCATACTCCGGGGAATACTGAGCTGTTCAGGCGACGCATGAACTTAGAATCATCAGAGTCTGACAGAAGGAAACCTCCCTGTGGTCCGGGGAAGGTCTTGTGGCTGCTTCCTGTCATCAAATCGGCACCCTCTCTGAGGGGGTCTTGGAACTGCCCTCCGGCAATCAAGCCAAGCACATGGGCTGCGTCATACATCACCTTGGCACCTACCTCGTGGGCTGCATCAGCCAGTTCGCGTAGAGGAGTTGGGAAGAGGAAGACCGATTGGCCGAACAGGGCCAAGCTGGGCTCAGTCTCGCGTATGAGATCCGATGCGGCATCGATATCTGGCTCCATGCGGCTCTCGATCCAAGGGTAGGTGATGAGATTCAGACCGCGTACCCCCACAGCACCCATCCTAGCATGGGAGATGTGTCCGCCGTCTGCTGTAGAGACGGCTGTGATGGTATCTCCCGGTTTTGCTAGAGCCTTCAGGCCAGCCATGTTCGAGACGGTTCCCGATGTGGACTGGATGTTGGCAAAACTACAGTCGAACACACGCTTAGCCGAAGCAATTCCAATCTCCTCTATGGTGTCGAAATCCTCACACCCTTGGTAGTATCTCTTACCTGGAAGACCCTCTGCGTACCTGCCGTGGAGATCAGAGTCGCAGGCCTTGCGGACCAGTGGGCTGAGGATGTTCTCGCTGGCTATCATCGGCAGGCTATCGCGGTAGTGTCTACCGGAATCATCGACTGCTTCCAATATTCTCGAAGTCGATTCGCGGGCGCTCATACCCTTGCATCGAGAGTAGGTCAAAGAGGTTAGCGGAAAGGCATCTGAACAAATGTATAGTGACTAATTGAGGGAGAGTATTTTGTATCGGGGCGGACATGGTAGGCCATGAGCCGCCGCGCTACCTACACAACAATCCTGACTGCACTGCTACTGCTTATGGCCCCATACGCCGTACTAGCCACCGATTCCGATGG
>Ga0209034_10000410_pt1 | contig 21481 bp, 16 predicted proteins | sample MarorgKNORR_S2LV_2_FD_188219 | JGI IMG/M metagenome (GOLD analysis project Ga0209034, IMG submission 188219) | Marine microbial communities from the Southern Atlantic Ocean, analyzing organic carbon cycling - 250m_A/KNORR_S2/LV (SPAdes) (version 2) | ecosystem: Environmental > Aquatic > Marine... | reverse complement strand
TGAATGCAAGTGGCCGTGCTGGATCTGCAGCTACACCGGAATTTTTTGCCGCCGCTGACCTTGAGCGGATGCCTGGCAGAGGAGCTCTTTCGGTGAGTGTGCCTGGTGCAGTAGCTGGCTGGATAGATGCTCATGAACGTTTGGGCTCGAAAGATTTTGCTTATTTATTGCAACCGGCAATCGAATATGCGAGAGGGGGATTTCCCGTCTCCACTCTCTTGGCTAAGGACTTCGAAGAACAAGGAGGTGCATTAAACGAAGCCGGTAAAGATCTTTATCTACCAGGTGGCTCACCCCCGCTGGCCGGTTCGTTATTAAAGAACGTGGCGCTTGCTGATACGCTGGAGATTATTGCGAATGAAGGAAAGAAGGGTTATTACGAGGGAGATATAGCAAAGCAACTTGTCGCCTTTATTACGGAGCAGGGAGGCCTTTTACGTGAGCAAGACTTCACTAACCATACCTCGACTTGGGTTGAACCTGTTCGTCGTGAGTACCTCGGACATACTTTCCTGGTAATGCCTCCCAATACTCAAGGCATTACGCAACTGGCACTCATGGAGATGTCTAAGTCCCATCCAGTAGCGGCGATGGGCCATAACAGCACAGAGTATCTGCACACCCTCATTGAGTTGAAGAAGCTCAGTTTTGCGGATCGGGATCGCTGGGTAGCTGATCCGACCATGGCAGAAGTACCAGTGGAGGCCCTTCTAGATACGGACTATTTAAGTAAACGTGCTAGCCTCGTTGATGCCGCACAAGCAGCAATTTCAGTCGAACCCGGGTTTGGTGATGAAATTTTTTCAGATACCAACCAACAGCAAGAAGATTCGGGTGACACAGTTTATATCACCGCAGTTGATCAATGGGGAAACGCAGTAAGCTGGATCCAGAGTAATTTTGCAGGTTTCGGCTCCGGGTTGCTCGAATCCGAGACCGGTATCCTGCTTCATAACCGAGGTGCATTGTTCTCGTTGGAGACTGGTCACCCTAATCAAGTAGAGCCAGATAAGCGACCTTATCATACGCTCTCTCCGATGATGGCTCTTTGTTCTGACGGTGAGTTCGCATTTACTCTTGGTACACCTGGTGGTGACAGTCAGACTCAATCGCTTCTCCAGATTGTGCACAATATGCTGCTTTTTAGCATGTCACCGCAGCAGGCTATCGAAGCGCCACGTTTTCGCTCTTCCGGAGGCCTTCGGGTAGCCATAGAAAATAGGATTACGGGTGATGTGCTTAAGGGATTAGAGGGTCGTGGGCACGATCTGCAGGTTATCGACGGCTGGACTGCCACGTTTGGCGGGGCCCAAATGATATTTCGTAACCGGGATAACGGAGCGTTGACTGCAGCTGCCGATCCCAGGCGAGAAGCATATTCACTAGCCTACTAACATCGGGTCATTAACAAAGAAACTCTAATTATGAAAACGAAAATCACACAATTATTAGTTGCCTCATTAGTTCTATTACTCTTCTCAGTGCAGCTTTACTCGCAACGAGAAAACTGGGCACGTCCCTACCCGGGGTTTCGGATCGTTGGCAATGTCTTCGGTGTTGGCGGTTATGATCTCAGCGCCTTCCTCATCACTTCCGATGAAGGGCACATCCTCATCAATACCGGACTTGAAGATTCCACTGAAATGATTCGCGATAATATGGCTTCGCTTGGTTTTCGCATTGAGGATATTGCTATTCTACTAACCCAACAGGCCCATTGGGATCACACTGCGGCACTAGCCGAAATTAAGGAGATCTCTGGTGCCGAGATGTGGGCAACTCTTGGTGATGCGCCGGTGTTGAACGATGGTGGAGTTAGCGATCCTCACTTTGGTGGTCGCGAGTCGTTTGCTCCGATCGAGGTAGACAAGATTATTCGTGACGGCGAAATCATCGAGCTAGGCGATATTCGCTTGAACGTACACGTCCATCCGGGTCACACGGAAGGCAGTTCTAGCTACTCAATGGTTGTAAATGAAAATAATCGTGATTATTCGATACTCATAGCTAACATGGGGACAATTAACCCCGGCAAGCAACTAACAGTCGATCCGACCTATCCCGGGGTAGCTGAGGACTTTGCCGAAACTTACCGTAGACAAAAAGCTATGGACGTTGATGTTTGGGTAGCAGCCCATAAGAGCCAATACAATTTTCATGAGAAGCACCGCGCTGGACAGGTATACAGTCCTGATACATTCGTTGATCCGGATGGGTTTGTTCGAGCTGTGGAGAGACTGGAGCAAGCGTATCTGGATTACGTCGCTGATGAGCAACGCTGAATAGTCCTAAAACTTAGGTTTGTTGATCGATCTAGACTTGAGGAGTTTGCAAAAAACTTCGTTGCATGCCTCTAATTCGGCGACCAGAACATGCTAATTCTCTTGAAAAATGAGGGTCTTAACGGTATCGTCTGCCTCAGAGAAATAAATCAAGCTTGATCCTCTTTAGGGATTTACGCGAGGTGAAGATGCGAAACGCGTTAGTATCTAACCTAGTGGGGCTATCAGCCGTTCTGGCGCTTATCAGCCTTCTTCCAGCAGGCGCAGCTGCGCAATCCGGTGTCCAGTTCTTCAGTCATGAAGTCCGCCCGATCATGGAGCGAACATGCTGGAACTGTCACAGTGACCAAATTCAGAGTTCAGGTCTGGATCTTAGCTCTCGGGAAGGTGCTTTGTTGGGCGGGTTGCGCGGTCCCGCGATAGTACCCGGTAATGCTGCTGACAGCCTTCTTTTCCGCCAAGTATCCGGTACTGAAGGTCCGGCTATGCCGCTCGGTGTGCCGCTGACCCAAGAAGAAATCGAGGTCTTCCGTACCTGGATCAATGAGGGTGCCGAATGGGATGCAGAGCCCATCATCACCCCATCTGGTGAAGGCTTTACTGCGTTTGCTACTAACTTGCCTGAATCAGCCCGCCAATACTGGGCGTTCAAACTGCCTCAGAAGCATTCGCTGCCTGATATATCCAGTTTTGATCATCCCATCGATCGTTTTCTGGAACAAAAACGTATTGAGGCAGGCGTTATCGCTGCGCAAAAAGCTGACCAAGTCACGCTACTGCGTCGAGCGTATCTCGACCTGACAGGTTTGCCGCCTAGCGTAGAAGAAACAGATAAGTTCTTGGCCGACTCAGGTCCTGATGCATGGGAGCGGCTAATCGAGAAACTTCTTGCTTCGCCTCAATACGGTGAACGTTGGGGCCGGCACTGGCTGGATGTGGCACGCTATGCCGATTCTGATGGTTACGAGCAGGATGTAGACCGGGCCAACGCTTGGCGCTACCGCGATTACGTGGTCAATTCGTTCAATAACGACAAGCCCTACGATCAATTCGTCATCGAACAACTGGCTGGTGACGAGCTGGATGATACGACCCATGAGACACGCATTGCCACGGGATTTCTGCGCGCGGGACCACGGGTGAATTTTCGGGAGAAAGATAATCCGGAACGGCGCTGGGATTACTTGGACGATGTACTGGAAACAGTTGGTCGTGGCGTGCTGGGAATGACAATTCAGTGCGCTCGCTGCCACGACCACAAGTTTGATCCTATTTTACAGAAAGATTATTACAGTCTCACAAGTGCCATCTTTGGTTACGTTGAAACTGATTGGCCCATGTTGCCCGATGAGCAGGCATTGGAATATCTGGAAAAGACCCAGGAGCTAGACAGTCGTGTAGCGGCAGTTCGTGAACAAATTCGGGAAATTGAACAGCCCTATCTCACCGAACTTAAAGTCGAACGTATCAGAAACGAGTTTCCTCAAGACATATTAGATGCTGTGCTAACTCCAGAACAGGAGCGCACCGATGGTGAACAATTATTGGCGGCGCAGGTTCTCACCATTGGGGTCGCCCGTAACCGAGTCGATGAGGCTATGTCAGAACCAGACAAAACCCGTCGCGAAGTACTGCGAAAGCGCATACAAGACATGGAAGCAGACCGGCCTGAAGAGCCAGCTATGATTGAGATCGTCACTGATGGTGACTATCGCTACACTCCCGACAGAGCAGGTGACAATGTACTAGGTTGCCCCGAATGTCGCATTAAGATGGATGAGCCCGGTAGTTTTCTGCACCAGGGTTCGGAGCGCTATGAAGTGCCTCCGGCGAATTTCCTGATCCGAGGGGATCCTTTTAGTTTGGGTCCTGAAATGGAACCGGCTTTTCTCACCGTCGCCACGTACGGCAATCCTCCAACGGAAGTCCCGCGTGCTAATGGACGAACCTCTGGTCGCCGATTGGCGTTAGCCAATTGGATAGCATCGGAAGATAACCCTCTCACAGCAAGGGTTTGGGTGAATCGTGTCTGGTACCATCATTTCGGTCGAGGTGTCGTCGCTTCGCTTGATAATTTCGGAATGGTCGGTGATCGACCCACTCATCCGGAATTACTGGACTGGTTGGCTATAGAGTTCATGGACAATGGCTGGAGCACCAAAGACTTACACCGTTTGATTATGACATCTGAAGCTTATCAGATGGCATCTTCTTTCGTTAATGAGGAGAACTCACTAGCTGATCTAGAGAACCATTTTATGTGGCGATACCGTCCCCAGAGGTTGGAAGCGGAGGCCGTTCGCGATGTTATCCTAGCTACTAGTGGAGGCATTGACCTCAAAGTGGGTGGCGAACCGATTTTTCCCCATATTCCCCAGGAAATACTGGATACCGCGGTGCTGTTCGGGCGATGGGATAATCAGGTAGATGGTCCCGAAGTATGGAGACGTAGCCTGTATGTTTATCGCCGCCGTACTTTGACTTTCCCGTTTTTTGAAACCTTTGATTTGCCAGATCAAAACCAGACTATTAATACCCGCAATACTTCAACCGTTGCACCGCAGGCGCTCACCTTAATGAATAACCCGTTTGTATTAAGTCAGGCGGAACTGTTTTCCGACGTGGTAGAAGAAAAAGTGCCCTATAATGTAGATCAGCAAATCGAGATGGTTTACCAAACAGCCCTGACTCGACCACCAACACCAGAAGAAGCAGAGGTTGGACGCCAACTTGTTGAGCTGGGTTCACTGGATGACCTCACTCACGTGGTGTTTAACCTGAGTGAATTCTTATACAGGAGATAATTAAGCATGACCGACAAGCCTAAGAAAAAAATATGGTCACGTCGAGATTTTCTTATGCAGTCTGGCGGTGGCATGGCCGGTTTGGCCCTTGCCTCTTTGCTGAATGATGATAAAGCATTTGCCCAGAGTGCGGCCTTGGGTGGCGATCAGTGCAGTGCTGTTTTCCCTGGAGCATTTGAGCCGAAGCCACCACATTTTAAACCCCGCGCCAAAAGCGTAATTTCCCTCTTCATGAGTGGTGGGCCGAGCCAGGTAGATACCTTTGATTACAAGCCAGCTCTTACAAAGTATGCGGGCGTGCCACTGGAAGATTTAATTGGTGAAAAGTTTGCTGTCCGGCAGGGTATGCCCGGGCCGCTTATGCCCAGTCCATTTGAATTTAAACAGCACGGCGAAAGCGGCATGTGGGTGTCGGAAATATTTCCGCACCTTGCCAAGCAAGTTGATGAAATCGCTTTCATCAAATCGCTCTATGGTCGTTCCAACGACCACATTCAGTCTACCTATGAAATGCAGACCGGTCAGATTCGCGTCGGATTTCCCAGCGTAGGATGCTGGGTGACTTATGGGCTCGGGTCAGAAAGTTCAAGTCTGCCAGGTTTTGTCGTGATGAATGATTATCGTGGGGGGCCTCTAGGTGGGCCGGCGGACTGGGGTTCCGGTTTCATGCCCGCAAGTTATCAGGGTACCTTGTTTCGCTCATCGGGTGACCCAATTGTGGATCTTGAAACTCCGGAAAATTTAACCACCGAGCAGCAGCGAGCACGTTTGGAAGTGCTTGCGAAACTTAACCAGATTGACATGGAGAAATACCCTGGGAATTCAGAACTGGCTGCACGAATTTCGTCTTATGAGCTTGCCTATCGAATGCAGGGCTGCGCGCCAGAGGCAATTGATATTCGCTCTGAGTCGGAAGCGACCAAGAAACTCTATGGTATTGACGAAGGAATTACAGATCCATTTGGTAAACAGTGTCTAATGGCGCGTCGACTAGTTGAGCGCGGCGTGCGCTTTGTCCAGTTGTTTATGGGCGGAGTAGGCGTTCAAAATACTGATACTTGGGACGCGCATGCAAACTTGGTTGAGAATCATACTCTGCACGCCGCCGAGTCTGACAAGCCCATTGCTGGTCTTATAGCCGATCTTAAGGCGCGAGGGTTGTTAGAGGATACCCTAATTGTATGGCATGGCGAGTTTGGACGTATGCCTATCTCCCAACGAGGTGTTGGGCGTGATCATAATCCAGGAACACAGACAGCGCTGATGTTGGGAGCCGGTATACAAGGCGGACAGGTCATTGGTGCTTCCGATGAATGGGGTTATAAAGCGTTAGAGCAACCAATCTCAGCCCACGACATGCATGCAACCATATTGCACCTGTTAGGCCTGGATCACGAAAAATTGACTTATCGATATAGTGGCCGTGATTACAGATTGTCTGACATTGACGGCAAACCTATACCGCAAATTATTGCCTGATAAGATAGGATTACGCGTCACTTTATAGGTCAGCATCAGACCCATATGGCCGGTTACCATTAAAGCGGAGTCTGGTTCTCTTAGTTGTTTTGCCTTTGTCTCAGTTCGTCCTGTAGGGTCGGCGTGAGTGGATACACATCGCGGAAACGGTAACTTCGGTTTTGCAAAAGCTCGAGTTGGAAAGCTTCTCGATTTTCGACAGAATTGGCGTATTCGAGTACGTCGTCTACCAACTCCGGAGGAAAGAAGAACGCGCCTCCATCATCTCCAATTACAATATCACCTGGCAATACTGTAACTCCGCCAATGCGCACGGGCGCGTTGTACTCTACTCCGAGCCAAGAAGTGGTATGAGGGTCAGAAAATTTGTGCAATATCGGAAATTCCCTGAAGCGCTCATCTTGTAAACCGACAGGGTCTCGCAGGCCGCCATCGATGATAACGCCTGCTGCGCCTCGCATCTGGATGCCGGTGGCTCCCATGTCGCCGAACAAGTTATGGCCCTCGCTACCACCAAGTTCTGCAACAATCACGTCGTCCGGGTTTGCTTCTTCCGCAGCACGTGCGTAGTAGCGCCTATCCCAATTGCCCTCTTCAGCAAGCTGATTGGCTGCGCGGACTAAATCAGGACGAGGGGGTAAGAAACGCATTGTCAGCGCGCGTCCAACTACTCGTTGACCCGGTTGAGTATTTTTAAAACCTGTCACATAGTTCAGACGATAATCCCCAACGGCGCCAAAGATGACTTCCAAAGGGATTGATTTCAGTTCTTCCAGTTTTTCTGCACTAATCTGAGTTCGATTTTTACCCAACACGTCCATGATCGCTGAGTAAGAAGTCCGATTGGTCCTGAAACCTTCGGGAGTAGACACATCTGGGGCAAATTCTTGATTATAAGATACCTGTGCCTGAGTTGTGCCCATTGATATCAGTAAAAATAAAGGTACGAAAATCAGTTTTCCTCGCATGCTCATTTCCTCGTTACTAGGACTATTATTGTTGGCCCATTGATTATTCTTTTCATAGGAGAACAAATCAAAACTTTAAAAACAAGAGTTGGAGAGTTACAACGCTTAGTAGGCGGAGGCAAAGAAGCGCTGAATTACGCTTTGGCCAGAAACTTACTTTCGTTGTTAGCGCTTTGTTTATGATCTATTGATAACGAACAGGAGCCGTAGTTATGCGAATGCGAGACTCCATATAAGTTATCGAATCACCATCGATTTCGCTAAACCAATGTGGAGTGCCAGGCTGCAAAACAAGAATATCACCAGCCGCAACACGCCGTGCCAGGCCACCGTCCACGCCATGTAGTGTCCTGACAACATCGTCACTGGTTTGTTGAGCTATAGGCATTTTTAAAAGGCCCCCAGTGACAAGTGTGCCGCTACCTTCGATGATTCGATAAATTTCCACACTATAGGGATGCATAACTGCATACTGTGGAACATCGCTTATCCTTCTCCTTACGGATATACCAGGAGAAATAGTCACTGAAACTCCTGCAGCGGAGTTCGAATTACGGGCAGCCTCAGTTAATTGCTCTATTATTTCCTGATTTGGTTTATAGATCGCGGGGGGGGCACCAAAATTCTGGGCTGCTAACCACGGACTTATTGCAAGAAGCGTTAAAAGAAAATATTTATGGCTCTTCAAAGTAAGACTTAAGCTCTTGCATTTGTCATAAGGAAGACTAACAACTCGTTTTCAATAAATTCAGAAAGTCCCGGGATAAATAAAATGCTCAAGACTGTCACTACAGCAACTATCCCACAAAGCTTTAAATAATTATTTTTGTCCATCGCTAAGCTCTCGCGTTGGTTGATAGGAAAGTAAGCATCCTGGACTCGATAGTGTCAGAAAGTTCAGGGATAAATAGAATACTCATTGCGGTAACCAGCGCGACCGCAGCACAGAGGATTAGATAGTTTTTAGTTGTCACTTTGCTACTCCTAGTTGATTTCCCGAGGGACAAGCTCAAATACCCACGAATTGCCTGCTTCAATGCCCGCTCTTGATGCGGCGATAGCTTGGGGAGGAGCGGTTGGGGCCCCACCATATTTCGTAATTAGTTTCGCTGATACTCCATCAAGCACATCGCCTTCCGTGATTCGTACCAAGCTGCGGGGGTAACGAACACCATCTACCCGCAATACGCCTTCGTTGTTGCCCTCGTCTGCTTCAAATGCCCATTCCTTCCAAATCCTACCCAGCATTGTGGTCATGTATCCCGAGATTACGAAGAGCCGGTTCTCGCTCTCGAGTACATAAATCAAACGGGAAGCCATCGGGTCGTTAAGTTGAAGTTCTACCAATTGAATGTCATCCGTGAAACTCCAGTCTGGTTCTGGACCGGTGTGTAAGCGACCCGACGTCATTTCTCCTCCTGGAAAAAGAATAGAGGGGCCATCGGCATTGCGGTTATCTAGCCTCAGAGTTGCTAATGCAACCGCGGGGACAAGCAGCAGAATGCCGATAACCTGAAGGACTATTTTTGTATTTTTATTCATAATCGTAACCCTATTTTTATCATAAATTAGAGAATTGGCTCCCTAGTTTTCTTCGGTTCTGTTTGCTTCGCGCGCACGTTGTTCTTCTATTCTTGCGCCGCGCAGGATGTATGTCATCGCATAGTTGCCTTCGTGACAGGCATATTCATATTGAATGTAACCATCTAACTTGGGCATCGGGCGTACAGCTGTCCATGGTTGCGTATAGATCGTTGGATCTTCAACCGTAAACGAGTAGTCGATCATGTCTTCACCAACGCGCGTGAAGCGCTCAATGGACCGAGTATTGTGCGATGATGGAAATCGATGACGTGTCTTAGAGCTAAAATTAGCAGTTTCTACCACCAGTGTGTTTCCTTCCCAGTAGCCGCGAGAATCACCATTCCATTGCCTAATACTGTCGTCCAACTTTGGACGTCCATCTATTGGGATGATTCTGACATCGTGGATCATTTCCACATAGATCGCCACAAATTGTTCGTTCTGGACTATCTGATAAGAATTGTTGTATCCAGAGGAAATAGGTGGCACCCCGTGATAGGTGATACAGCGATCCCAGTTGGAACGGTCGAGCCAGGAGTCAGCAGGGTGTTCGCGACGGTAAGCTGCGTCCTGTCGCTGCTTTGCAATGCTCGCTTCTTGTAGAGGTAATCTGCCGTTGGGCGGATCTATAATTAGTGAGGTTCGCATGTCAGCTGAAATTTCACCCCTATCGAACCATTGATAATTATAACTCCCAACGTCTCCAGGTCGGTCTACCGGTTCACGCTGTGTTGCAGCGTAAATCTCTTCTGCCTCTTCAGCTGTGTAGAATTCCTTATCGCCTAGGCGGCTTGAACGTTGAAGTGGAGTCAGGCTGGCATAGGACCACATGCCTTGCAGATCTGGGTCGCCCCAGGGAGTTTTCTTGTTGTAATTGCTGTTTGATTGAGCGAACAATGATTCGCCACTAAATGCCAGAGAGGCTGCAATCAAGCCTATTACCGCGACGAATTTGGTTTTCATTATCATTCTCCGTCACTCATAAGAGGAGCTTAGAATACCATAGCTTGAGGGTAGTCACTAAGAGCTGACAATACTAAACTACTGCTGGAATATTATGTTGAATTACAAATTATTGCTTGTAATGAGTAATTATTCTGCAACGTTTACGCGCACATAACCGTTGGTCCAGCAACAGTAGAATTCGAAGCCGTATGTCGGTTCGCTGCGGCGCTCAGTATCGTTGATGACCTGCACTCGCAACACATAGGAGCCTGGCTCATGGAAGGTGGCGGTGGTGGTTGCCACGCCATCAGCTACATTCAGAGTCATCTCCGCCTGACTGAATTCGACCGAGTTGGGACCCTGATGCAGGGTCCAGTATATCCAGGTACCGGCCTCAGGGTGGCGCACCCTCGCGATGAGGGAAAGTGGCTCCCCGACTCTGACCTGTCGTGGCCCTTCCCAGAGACCGCGCCGACCACGGAAATCAGGTGGGTTGTCGTTCAAACTCAAATAGGGGGCAACGGCATCGCGGCCGAATGTCTCAGTCTCGTCCAGCACGTACGACGGTAAAAGTGAGCCAGGAACAGACAGCTCGTCGCCCTGAGTTTCCAGGGTCCAGATCACATCCTTTCTGCCGAAATCACTGGGAACCTCCACGGAGAACACACACCAGTGGTGTCGGTACGGTCTCGTCAGCTCTGGGGCAGGGACAGGATCGAAATGAGTGGGTTGAGCCCCGTCAAATTCAGCCGGCTCGATGCGGTTCGCGTCTCCCAGCGGAACTTCGACCTGCTGTTCGGTATTCATATTGAAGTAGCCGAAGCAGAGGGTATAGCTGCCATCATCATTGGGAAACCAGCCTTCAAACAAGGGGATAACATGCTGCCCGCTAGGCCGCAAGGTAGCATCATTGAATGGATTGAGGCTGGTTGACTGGGCCGACACCAGTAACGCAGTGCTCGCCCAACAGGCGAGCAACATGATTGCAGCGCTTTTGAGAAGACTACCCACGGCGTCCTAGTGCTCAGTTTGTGCGGTTAATCTGCCTCTTCGTTCAGCACTCAAGCGTTGGAACTGATCGTCTGTGAGATAGGTAATGCCTAACCAGGTGTGGGACATTTCATCCACGCCCCGTTGCCCGAACACCACCCATTGACGATGATCCGGGTTGTTGGGATTGTCAGCTGTATTGTCCCAGGTGGAAGTGAGCATCAACATGGTTCCCTTCGGTAATAAGGGTGCCACGTCATCTTCGAATTCGTAGGCGATCTGCCAGTTATGATTGTATTTGTTTACCCGCGCCAGCATCTCCCGGCGACCGTCAGGGTAAACGGCTTCCAGCGATTGGCCCCTGCCCCGCATATGCATGTGAGGACGGAAGCTGGTAATTAGCGCCGGTCTATCCAGAACTCTGACACCTTGGTGAGATTTGATTGAATTCGGTGGTAAGACAATATCGCCTGCCCACAATCCTCCGGGACCTGTGTCGGCTGCGAAGAATTGTTCGCCTCTTGTACGGAATTCCGGTTCATAGCCCTCAGGGTAAAGCCATACAGCCGCTTCAGCCTGCTCATTCGCGACTTCCTGGTTAATGGGAAAGTAATGCAAGTTCCAGCGAATCGAACCCGTTGGATAAATAAGCATACCTGTGCCATCACTGAATACGTCACCGCTTTTGCCGACGCCTTGTCGGCCGACTGGACCGGACACTCTATTACCACGCCCATCGACTGACCGAAGTGTGGCGTGACCGTGGTGTAGAACTTTTACTCCCAGTGGATAGGAGCCTTTTAGTTCGGTTGCTCGTACGTATCGTGGTTGGTCAATCAGACCTTCGAACGGAGTGTCGCGCACCCACCACTGGTCCTGTGCATTGGCCGTGACAGTGTATGGCGGAGATTGAACCACGAAGTCTGGTTCTCCGAGCAGGGCCGATAATTGCCATGCACCGGCGTCGGGAAGATCCGGTGCAGACCGCATCAATGTTGGATCACCCTGCGGTGCTCCAGCCTCAGCCCAGCTGACGATAGTGGCGATCTGCTGATCGCTCAGGGATATATCATTTTTATAGGCTCGGATGCCGATAGTTTTGTCTAGATGCCAGGGAGGCATTTCCCTCATCTGCACCTTGTAACTGATCAGCGGTGCCCAGGGACGAACTTCTTCATAGTTAAGCAATGACATCGGGCCAATCCCGTCAGGATTATGGCAGGAGGCACACTTTTCAAAAATTATGTTTGCAATATCTTTGGAGTAAGTAATTTTGTCGTCATGCGCTGTTTGAGCTATAGCACTTTGCAGCCCAGTTATTCCAATAACGACTATCAGAAGGTTTAGAGTTTTCGCCAGTGTTTTCTTCATATATGACTTTTTCATGGGAATCTGCTCCTCCAAGAGTAACCGTGCAGTCAAAAACCTCACTAGACTGCCGATTCATATGGTCCTAGCATAAGTTTCACGGACCAAAATGTCCATGTTATTAGATAAATTCTCGGCTTTATTACCTTAATTCCAGGGCCCTGGAAATCACTGCATCTATAAACCTAGAGTGCAACATGTTAGGATTTGGCCGGATGAATATGGTAATTCACAAGCAAGCTTTGGGGTTGTTGTTTTCCCTGCTTTTCGCCTCGCTAGTTAGCATCAGTAATGCGGCGGAGAGGGAAGCTATATTGGTTGCGGATTTGGGCCCTCAGATTGGTGACCAAGTTCCTGAATTTCGTCTTCCTGACCAGGATGGTCAGATACATTCCCTCGACTCCATTATGGGCCCGAACGGCGCGATGTTGCTATTTCATCGCTCGGCAGATTGGTGACCATACTGCAAAGCGCAACTCGTGGAGTTGCAGGAACGTATGGAAGAGCTAGAAAGCTCAGGTATTGGTTTTGCTGCAATAAGCTATGATTCAGTAGAAGTCCTGGCGGATTTCGCTCAACGACGTGGGATCACCTTTCCATTACTTTCTGATCAAGATTCCGCAGTTATAACCGAGTTCGGAATTCTCAACACGGTAGCAGCGGAAGGATTAGGGCCGGATGCTGAAGACCCTGGAGTCCAGGCCGATGTTGCCAAATACGTATCCGTCTTTGGTCCCAGCCAGATGATCGTTGGTACACCTTACCCTGGTACCTTTATGGTAGATAATCAGGGGCAAGTTACTTCGCGTTTTTTCGAAGAGTTCTATCGTGAACGCAACACCACGACCAATGTTATGTTGAAGCTGGGTGTTGGCGTGTCTCCTATCGAGGCTATGGAGGGATCGACTGCTCATTTGAAGTTTAGCGCCTATCCCAGCAATTCATCGGTCACAGTCGGTACGCGTTTCTCGCTTGCTTTGGAAGTAGAGCCCGGGGAAAACATGCACGTATATGCGCCAGGCGCAGATGAAATGGGCTACCGGGTTATTGGTTTCAATTTGGCTCCAAATCCGTTAGCGCGTTACGAGCCGATACAGTATCCTGAGTCCGAAATTTACCACTTTGAACCCCTGGATGAGTATGTGCCTGTCTATCAGGAACGATTCATGCTACTGCAAGAAATTGTAATGAGCGGGGACGCCGAAGCTGAATCCAGCATGGCAGAGCTTGAAGCTTTGACACTATCCGGCACATTGGATTATCAGGCCTGCGATGACGCAATCTGCTTTCTTCCTCAGTCGATTCCTGTTTCATTCACACTAGACTTAACTATGCCTGATCGGCAGCGCGCACAGCGATAATTCGCTGAACGCCAACCTCAACGCCATTCGCTTGCTAGTTCACTTGGGTCAGACCGCAAGAATCGGATAAGATCCGCGTGAAATTGATCCGGTATTTCTATTTGTGGAGCATGACCGATATCAGGATAAAGTAAGATCGTTGAGTTCTGTAATTGCTGATTTACATTATTTACAAGCGCCGGAAAATTTCGAGCTAGGCGATCGTCTTCACCGCCAATCACTAAAGCTTTACTGGCTATGTGCTGCCAGTCATACACAACAGGGTCGTCGTATAGCATCTGGCCTTGAAGCCTTTTTACTCTTGCCAGTCTCGGCCACTCACTGCTCATGATCTGCCCATACTGGCGGCGTACAAATTCCAGTTGTGCTGGAGGCCATTTTGTTGGGAAATAGATTTGATGACCTCTCAGTATTGAGGCGTAACTGGAGGACCCTACGCTTCCGGCCAAGGGGTCACTCCAGGGTCGACTCTGGCGCTGATCAGTAAGTCCGATCTGATTGACCATTACAACGTGTGTAGTGATATCAGGGTATAACATGGCAAAACGGCTAACCACCATGCCGCCCATTGAGTGTCCGACTATAGCTATTTCGCTGATTTCAAGTTCATCAAGCAAAGCCTTCATATTTGCTGCAACGAAATTGAAGTTGTAGGGAATGATAGGTTTGGAAGACTTTCCGTAACCGATGCGGTCAACTGCGAGTACGCGGAAACCTGCTTCGGCCAGCGCTTTGATAGTAGGGGTGTAGGCCTCAGAGTAGAAGTTCATGCCGTGCTGCCAAAGGACTACTTGGTCATTAGCTCTTCCGGTTGGGGTTACATCCATATATGCCATACGCATGTCTTCGCCGAAGCGATTCAACTCAAGAAAATGAACTGGATAGGGGTAAGTTATTTCCTCGAAGTTTATGGATATCGGCCCCCAATCCGCCGGTGGTTCAGAAGGTGGTTCTGCTGGCCAGTGCTCGTCTGCATTTGCCAGACTAGTAATACCAAGTAACAATGAAAAAATTGTGATTACTATTCGCTTTTTGCAATTCAACATAACTTAGATCCTGTCGTTTTTTACTTTTTTTAAGTGATTTTGATTGAGTTTCTCATTTAATCAGTTTGGCAGGGCAAATACATAGAGGTTGGTGCCCCGGCTCGGCCGTAGTTCCGGAGTCAGGTTGACCTGGCCACCACCAGTATTGACGGCTATGTATTGTGTGCCATCGACTTCAAAAGTGATTGGGTAACCGCTAACAGAAGAACCGATGTTAATTTCCCATAGGATTTCCCCAGTTCGATGGTCAAAGGCTCGAAAGCGCCCATTAGCATCGCCTCCGAAAACAAGACCGCCGCCGGTAGCGACGAGAGACATGGTCCCGGCGCGAGTCTCAAACAGCCACTCCGTTCTTCCGGTTTCTGCGGATATGGCGCGGACCGTACCGAGGTTAGTTGTGCCTGGTGTCACTTGGTGGCGCGCAGCCAACTGATAGATTTCCAAACCACCTTGACCACCTTCAGTTAGAGCTTGGGCTACCTCACTGTCGAAATTACCGGTAGCGAGCATTGTGGCGCAGGTATTTCGAAGCGGGTAATACATTGTGTTGGTGAGAGGGCTATAAGCACCGGCTTCCCAGTCTTTGCCTCCAGTCCAGGTAGGACAAACGAAGACTATCTGTTCTGCTTCCCGGAAAATTATTTCTTGATTTTCGGTGACAGTTCCAGTGGCGCCATCGATGTTCGTGATGACATTCTGTTCTATAGTAGGAGTTGCCCACAAAAATTCGCCGGTTTCACGATCTAAGGTATAAACAACACCGGTTTTCCCAGGTATACCAGTAATAACCTTACGCGTTTCCCCAGAACGAAAGTTAGGGTTAATCCAGGTTACTGTATCGGGATCTGGGGCTACACGGGTTTCCACCAACAACCTTTCAAAGGGGTGATCGAGATCCCAATGATCATTCAAATGTTGGTAGTACCAGCGGATCTCGCCGGTCTCAACTTCCAGTGCTAATGTCGAATTGTGATACAAATGTTTGTTATCGGGGCCACCTAGGTAAAACTTCGGTGCTGGAGAGGTAACTGAGGTGCCCATGATAATTAGTTTCAACTCTGGATCGTAGCTTGGCACCATCCAGGAACCGACATGGTGGCGGTCTTGGAATGGAACATCTCCCCAGGTCTCATCTCCGGGCTCACCTGGAGCTGGAATAAGACGTCGACGCCAGATCTCTTCTCCAGTGCTGGCATTGTGCGCAACTACTACACAGGCGTCTGGACCGCCCCACGGACGGCAACTGCGACCGGATATAGCTAGTCCATCGGCAATAATCGGTCCGGAGCTGTGTGTGGCAGAATTTATCTGATAGTCCAGTATCATAGTTTCCCACACCAGTTCACCATTGCGAGCGTTTAGTGCAAAGATATGGTTGTCGTCACTGGTGTTGATGATTTTATCTTCGTAGATAGCTATATTGCGGTTGTTGCGGGCATTGCCTCCGACCATTTGGTAGAGATCTTCAGGGATCGGGCGGCTGTATTCCCAGACTAGGTCACCGGTAACAGCATTGATGGCCTGTATGACATCATTGGCTTGTGGTACGTACAGTATTCCGTCGTATGCCAGTGGCGTGATCTCACCTGTCCCTGTAGCCAGATCCCGAGTCCATACTAGTCGTAATTGGTCAACGTTGTCCTGGTTGATCTGGTTCAGCGGGCTGTATCCCCAGCTATCCAGTGTGCGACGCCACATAAGCCAGTCACCGTCGGCCGGGTTTTGCAACATCGTATCGGTAACTGGTGGGAACGAATCTTCGGGCTGAGCCTGGGCTGTGAAAGTTAGGCAATTTAATAGCAATATTATGGGACTAATGACAAGGTTAAAGCGAAGGCTTTTATAGAGCGGGTTTAACATCTTGAAACTCCCATCGAAAATTATTATTTATAAACCTGTAACAAAAGGGGCAGATCTCTTTTTTTAGAGGGAAAAAAGGGGTGAGCTCTCGTTCACCCCTTTTAGGTATATTCTTAAATTGTTTCGCTACAGTCTAGTTGGCTCCATCCGCTATTCGTTCATGGGCGCGATGGCCAGAAAGTATATTGGTCATACCGTAGTTACCTTCGTGGCAAGCGTATTCGTAAATCTTATCTGGACTTTTGTCAAAGATAATCTCACGCGTATATGAGTTTGCATATGAGCCTGGGTCATGTGAGGTGAATTGATACTGCATGGCATTCGGGCCAACGCGAGACAATCGTTCCACATTTACCTTTTTTACTGTATCAGGTCCATTACTGCTAGCTTCGGAGTAATTAGTTGTCTCAATGACTAGAGTGTCGTTTTCCCACCACCCGCGGGAATCGCCATGCCAAAGTTTTATGCTGCCCGGGGCATGTGGTTTCTCAACGATCGGGATAATGCGCACGTCGTGAGCCATTTCCTGCACAATGGCAATGGTTTTTTCGGACTGCACGATCTGCCAGTAGCTGTTGTATCCAGAACTGAGGCGAGGAGCGCCAAACGAGAGACACCGCTCACCCAGTGGTCGGTCGGTCCAGCTGTCAGCTGGATGCAGACGACGATGCTCAGCAAGTTCCCTAGCAGCCGCAATAGCCCCCTCAGTGCGAGACGGGTATTTACCAGTGGGTGGATCGACAATCTGAGAGGTTCGTCTGTGAATAGTTCGACTTGCCATCCATTGGGAATCATAGTTTCCTGTGGAGGGATCGTAGGAATTGATCTCGCCACTGAAAGCCGCCTGCAGGACACCTTCGCCGAAAAGGGCATCTGCTCCCTCTGCTTCAATTTCAGCGATTCGTCGTTTAAGAAATTCGACATCTCCATCGGTGAGAAATTGCTTGTCACCAAACACTTCCGGGCGTTCTACCGGTGTAATGGTGTTGTTTTCCCAGACGCCCTGAAGATCAGGATGACCATCTATGGTTCGTGGCAGTTCCCAATTGCCGTCCACTTGTGCAAGAGCCTGACCGAAAATTACTACTAAGCCCAGGGCAAAAGATGTTTTCAGTGTTGTTTTCATGATGGGTTCCTGTTTGGACTGAGTCACGAGTATAAACGACTTCCAGTACGTTGTTTGTGATTAACTATAACGGCAATCTGCCAGTAGAATCCCCTAGCGATTCAATGTTTACACCTACTTTGTCCAACAGGCTAAGGTGTAAATTGGTCAAAGGAGTATTTTCTGGATACTGCATATGATAGCCGCCTTTGCCAACGGCACTGCCGGCTAAAAGAATTGGCAGGCCCCGGGAATAGTGTGAATTACTGTCGGCCATGCCGGCTCCATAAATGATGGTTGAATTATCCAGCAGCAAATCATCGCCGTCTGACGTCGAACGCATGCGCTCGAGAAACTCAGCAAAAATAGCCACATGGTACTGGTTTATCTTCAGTAATTTTTCCAGTCTGACGGGGTCGCGCGCATGATGAGAAATCGGGTGGTGAGCGTCAGGTACACCAATTTCAGCATAGGTCCGACCAGTTATCTCTCGGCCCATCATAAAGGTTATTACCCGCGTCATATCTGTTTCGAATGCCAGCGCCATCATGTCGAACATGAGTCTGGCGTGTTCGCCGAAAGTATCAGGGATGCCGGCAGGTTGATCCATGACGGGCAATTCACGATCACTCTGGGCTTCAGCCATCTGGATGCGACGTTCCACGTCGCGCACCGCCTCCAGGTACTGACTCAGCTTGGTCTGGTCGCCCCCTCCTAATTGCTTGGACAGCGTCTGGGCTCGCTCGGAAACTGAATCCAGTAAGCTTGCATCTTTATTCAGGCGAGCCTTACGTAGCTCCGGATCGGTGGTGCCAGAGTCGCCAAAGAGTCGCTCAAAAACTGCCCTAGGGTTATTCTCCATAGGTAAGGGTGTGCTTTCATTTGCCCATGAAATAGTGTTTGTATAGGCGCAGCTGAAGCCTTCGTCACAAGAACCCGCAAAATCGCGACCATCGATAGCCAGTTCTAGGGTTGTTAGCTGGGTTTCTCGGCCGAGTAACTTACCGGCAATCTGGTCCATTGAGATACCTGCTCGCAAGTTAGAGCCATTGTCTCGCTGCGAGGCAACTCCAGTCAGGAAACGCGTTGACGCACGTGCGTGTGGACCTTCTCCATCAACACCGTGCAACCCTGTTAGTATACGGATACTATCCTGGAAGGGCTCCATGGGTTTCAGGATCGAAGGAAACTGGAAATCGCTGCCAACAGTGGTGGGCGTCCAATGATCCATACGCATTCCGTTGGGCACATAAACGATACCGAGACGCTTAGTGGGAGCAGGCGCATTCGCAAGTGCCGGTACCATAGAATCGAGGAAGGGCAGAGCAAGAGTGGCGCCGAGGCCACGCAGCACGGTGCGACGCGGTAATTTTTTCCTGGTAATGATCATTATTCTGATCTCCGGTTTCGGAAAGGGGTACTCAGTACGATACCCACGATGATAGACGACCAGCTGTGATTCTCCAATGCTGTATCACGAACTATTGAACGAATAGTTGGCTTGTCAAAGTATTCTGGCGGCCGACCCATCGCATAGGCGAGAAGTTTCTCAGTCACTGTACCGACGAATTCGTCACGCCGTTCCAGTAATAGTTCGCGCAGGCCCTGCAACCCATAGAATTGGGCGCCGTTGGGCATCTGACCCGAGGCATCTATGGGCACACCTGCTTCCCCAGTGACGCGCCAGCGACCAATTGCATCGTAGTTCTCGAGGGCTAGTCCTAACGGGTCCATCGGTGCGTGGCATCCCGAGCAGGCTGGGTCAGCGCGATGCTGTAGCAAGCGATCACGTATGTTAGCTTGCTGGCCGTCAGCTCCCCTCTCGGGTAAATCCGACACATCAGGTGGTGGGGGTGGTGGGGGTGTACCTAATATATTAGTTAATACCCATTTCCCGCGCAGCACAGGTGAAGTGCGATTGGCGTAGGAGGTAGCGGTCAATAGGCTTCCCTGCCCCAAAATGCCACCGCGTTGTTCAGCGATTTCGCCCTCAAGATATATACGGCGGAAATGGCTGCCGTACACATTTTCGATGCCGTAATGCTTGGCCAATCTTTCATTCATGAATGTATAGCCGTTCCCCAACAGGTCTGTCACGCTGCGATTTTCACGGATAAGGCTCTCGAAAAATAGTTCACTTTCTTGGCGAAACGCATCACGCAGGTTTTCATCGAATTCGGGAAATTCAACCGCGTCAGGTACCAAGCTTCGAAGGTTCCTCAGATACAGCCACTGGCCGGCAAAATTCTGAACCAATGCTTTTGAGCGAGGATCCGCCAGCATACGTCGGGTTTGTTGTTCCAACACTTGCGGATTCTGAAGGGTGCCATTCTTGGCGCTATCGAGTAATTCGATATCGGGGATGCTGCTCCATAAAAAGAAAGAAAGGCGCGAAGCTAGTTCGATACTTGTCAACTGATAATTCGTATCCGGTTCAATATTCGCCGGATCACGTTCCACCCGAAATAGGAAGTCTGGAGAGATAAGTAACCGTTCTAACGCAAGTTGAATACCATCATCGAAGCTACCGTCCGAAAGACCAGCCCGGTAAAAATTCATCAGCATATTCACTTCAGCGTCACCTACCGGGCGTCGGTAGGCACGTTGCGCAAGTGATGCCAGGATTCCGTAGGCGCAGGCTTCTTGAGCCCTCCCTGTATCATTTGCAGGCTGGCAAGTGAAAATAGCCCGACGACTAGGAGTGTTCCTAGCAGGTGTGCTCCTATAGGGGCCGGTGATCTCCATCCGTTCTACTGCAGCGTCACCATCACGCATTTCGTTTACTGCCGCTGCGAACACGCTCTGGGGAGGCTGCAGCACGCCTTCTGGTTCGGTGAACTTACGAACAAAGGAGACACCTACCACGTGAGGCCCCGCAGTGGCGGGGAATTGTAGAAGTAGATTCGAGTCGGCGAATAACATGTATTCTTCCCATTCTGAATCTCCGAATTGGTTACCGGCATAACTAGCCGGAGCCTGCAGCACATCTGGTTCCTCGCCTCCAAAACTAAATGTTTGCACAAGTTTCCCATCAAGACGCACTTCTAGCTCATGACTCGAGCCGAGGCCACGTACATAGTTCACATAGTTGCGATGCAAAGTGATTGCCAGATCGTAATCACCATCGGCTGGAAAGTAATGTCGGACGGCTAGGCCACCGCGTGAACCGAAAGGCAAGTCTTCACTCATACGATCAGCTTGGTTGAGAAGTATCGGCACCTCGTAGGTTTCTGCAATAGGTGCCAGAGGAGACTCACCTATCGACATCCGTGCGGTCTTACGAGCAGCGGAAAGGTAGCTTTCCATCAAAGCAGGCGATACGTTCAGTACCTCCGTCATATTGTCGAAACCATAAGCATCGATGTCATCCGCCGGTAACAATTCCTCCACATTTACCTCAAGGGAAAGCAGATCGCGCACCGCATTGGCATACTCAGAGCGGTTTAGTCGGTGAAAAGTGTCTGTACGTCCTGGGTTGGGGTTCGCAACGGCCAGTTTATCTATTTCAGTTTCTAGCCAGGTGATCAGACTGGTATAGGTGTTGTGGTCGGGGCGAGGCATGCCTACTGGAGGCATTCTTCCGGATCGGAGTTGAGCCAGTAAGCGTTCTGGTATAGCGCCATGCCCGCTTACCTGGGTTAAATCGATTTTCTGAAACGAAAGATCCCCCGACTGCAGACTATCGTTAT
>Ga0209034_10000408_pt1 | contig 21553 bp, 15 predicted proteins | sample MarorgKNORR_S2LV_2_FD_188219 | JGI IMG/M metagenome (GOLD analysis project Ga0209034, IMG submission 188219) | Marine microbial communities from the Southern Atlantic Ocean, analyzing organic carbon cycling - 250m_A/KNORR_S2/LV (SPAdes) (version 2) | ecosystem: Environmental > Aquatic > Marine... | reverse complement strand
AATAATAGGCTTCAATGGGCTTGGTGTCAAAAAAACTTAGATTTATGTCTAGCTTTAGATATAGGCTATAAATATATAATATTTATATATTTTAGTTTAATTCACTTATTGCTTGCGCCATTGTTTTATCTGTTGGCGCGTCCACTTCTGTAAATTCGCTTTCTCCTTGGAGTAAAAACTTAATCTTACTGGCATGAAGGCACAAAGTTTTAATATTAATAGGGGATGTATTAAAAGCTTTAAGCCCATACTTTCGGTCCCCCACAATGGGATGGCCCGCATGTTTACAATGAGCCCGAATCTGGTGTTTACGCCCACTCACGGGCATAGCTTTAATAAGTGTGGACTCTTTAAATTGACGAACTACTTCGAACCGAGTTAGAGACGATCGGCCATCTGCTCTTACTGTGACTATCCGTTCCTCAGAAGAAAGATGGTTTTTCAGTAAAGGCGCCTCTATTTCCGAAAGGCCATGAGGCCATTGACCATGAACGAGGGCTAAGTATTCCTTATGTACATGTTTTACTTTAAATTTATTATGTATATACCTTAGGAATAAGGAATTTTTTGAAATTATTAAGCACCCGGATGTATCACGGTCAAGTCGATGGGCTAACTCAAGATCACGCCATTGGGGCTTAATTTGACGCAGTGCTTCAATCAAACCCAGTCTAATGCTTGATCCTCCATGAACTGCTACTCCTGCTGGTTTGTTTATGACAAGCATTTCATCATTTTCAAATAGCACACTATTCTTTAGGAGTTCCTGCATAACGGGACCAGGTTTAACTGGCTGGGTCGTGGTAGCTCCAAAAAATGGAGGAATTCTAACTTCATCATTTGTTTGTAATTTTTGGGCTGGTTTACATCGCTTTTTATTGATTCTAACTTCCCCGCGACGAATCAACCGATATACACGGGATCTAGGAACACCTTTCAAGTATCGAATCAGAAAATTATCGATTCTTTGACCTTGTTGGGGTTCCAATATCCTTACAAATTGAACTTTTTTATTATGGTCACGCATTGAAAATTTACAAAAATCTAGGTAATTAGTGATCGAGTATTTTACTACAATCGAATTATCCTTTAATGGTGTACAATCCCCTCCTTTTTCAGTCGACTGATTTTGAAAATAGTGGAAACTTTAAAACAACATTTAAACAATTTACTCGGAAACGCTCTACATTCCGTGACTGATTTACCCCAATGTAATGCTAACGTGATTACCTCTTCCAAACGAGAATTTGGTGACTATCAGGCAAACGGGGTAATGGCTATTGCCAAGCAACTAAATACAAACCCGAAAGAATTAGCTAAAGATGTCCAAAAGCATTTAGAAGATCACGAAGATAGACTAGTGGGACGTCTTGAAGTTGCAGGTCCTGGGTTTATTAATATATTCCTCCGTAATTCAGAGCTACTTGGCCGCGCAAATAGTCACCTGAACGATCTTGATACGCTCATACCCAAAACTGAATCGTCGCAGACCATTGTCATTGATTATTCATCTCCCAATCTTGCAAAAGAAATGCACGTTGGACACTTAAGGGGAACCATCATTGGCGATAGCCTCGCTCGTATACTGGAGAGACTGGGTCACAGGGTTGTCCGTCAAAACCATGTGGGTGATTGGGGCACCCAGTTTGGAATGTTAATAGCCTATATGAAAGAACTTCCAAAAAAAGATAATGCGCCACCAGACCAACTGATAGATCTTGAAAATTTCTACAAGGTAGCTAAAAACCGATTCGATTCAGATCCTGTCTTTGCTGATAGCGCACGTAGTAGCGTTGTCAGTTTACAGAGAAAAGACCCTGAGTACATGGCAATCTGGGAACAGTTTATTGAAGAATCTATGCACCATTGTGAAACCGTTTACGAAAAGCTTAACGTAACCCTAAAACGCAAAGATCTTGATGCCGAGAGTTCTTACAACGAAGATCTTCCGGTTATCGTAGAACATCTCACTACAAAGAAGCTGCTAAAAGAATCAGAGGGAGCCTTGTGTGTATTCTTACCAGAATTTGTTGGGAAAAATAACGAGCCCTTACCTGTAATCATTCAAAAAACGGACGGCAGCTATCTTTATGCCACTACCGATTTAGCAGCTATTAAGCTCCGTTCCCACGAACTCAAGGCTGATCGCTCAATCTATGTGGTTGATGTACGGCAATCTCTGCATTTTCAACAAGTTTTTGCTGTGGCAAAGGTATCAGGTCTAGCATCTAGCACTATCTCCCTAGAGCATATCTCTTACGGGACTATTATGGACAAAGATGGCAAACCTTTTAGGACCCGCTCTGGTGACACCGTAAAACTAGCGGATCTTTTAAATGAGTCAGTTCGGCGAGCTCTCGCGCTAGTTACAGAGAAAAATCCGAAACTAAACGCATCTGATATGCAACATATCGCTCAGAAAGTGGGCATAGCAGCTGTTAAGTATGCCGATTTATCTAAGAACAGAACCAGCAATTATATTTTTGATTGGTCGAGTATGCTGTCATTTGAGGGAAATACCGCTCCTTATTTAATGTATGCATATGCAAGAATCAAAAGCATGCTTAGGAAACAGGAAGTGGTAAATGGGGCTTTTCGTATTACATCAGTTTCTAAAGCAGAAGAGAGAGAACTGTTGTTAAAAAATTTACAGCTCGCGGAAGTGCTCCACACAGTTGCGGTAGATTGTTACCCTAACCACCTGTGTAACTATCTTTATGAGCTCGCTGGCTGTTTCATGCGATTCTATGAGAACTGTCCCATATTAAAAGCTGAAACTCAGGAACGAGAATCTAGACTAGCACTGTGCATGCTTACAGCAGAAAGCTTACAGCAAGGTCTCGATCTTTTGGGTATAGAAACCCTGGAGCAAATGTAAAAACCGACTTAACATTTCTACAAAGTTAATCCAATGCTTCAAATTTGCAAATTAACCCACCAGTTCAAGCAATAGCTTATTGATTTTTTTAGAGAATTCTCCTGGGTCTTCCAACAGCCCTCCCTCTGCCAAACTTGCCTGACCAAAGAGAATTGTTACGAGGTCTGAAAAGCGTTCTTCATCACTTTCCTGATTCAGTTTGAGAAGTAACGGATGCTCTGGATTAATTTCAAATATCGGTTTTGTCTCTGGAATTGGCTGCCCAGAGGCTTCCATTATTTTACGCATTTGCGCACCCATATCATGCTCATCGATGGCCAAACAGGCGGGGGATTCGGTGAGCCGATGTGTGACCCTTACATCTTTTACTTTTTCTCCAAGAGTTTTTTTAATTTGCTCCACTAATTTTCCGAACTCCTTATCTTTTTTGTCCTGCTTCTCCCCTTCTTTCTTATCCTTGAGCTTCCCTAGATCTAATTCTCCACGAGCGATATCTTGAAATTGTTTACCATCAAACTCGCGTAGATGCCCCATTAACCACTCATCAATACGGTCATACATTAGAACAACTTCAATATTTTTCTTTTTAAATATTTCTAAAAGAGGACTGTTTCGTGCTGCATTTAAAGATTCAGTGACTAAGTAATAGATTTTCTCCTGCCCCTTCTTCATCCGAGCCGCATACTCTTCGAGACCCTGATCTTGGTTGTCTGATTGTGATTCGGTGGTGGTAAATTGAAGTAGTTTCGCAATTTTTTCTACATTAGAAAAATCCTCTGCCGGACCTTCCTTTAAAGCCTGACCAAACTCACTCCAGAATAAGTTGTATTTCTCCTTATCCTTTTTGCGTAATTTCTCTAACATATCAAGCGCTCGCTTAGTAAGAGCGTTACGCATCGAATCAACAGCAGGGTCTTTTTGTAAGATCTCCCGTGAAACATTGAGGGAAATATCGTTGGAATCTACAATTCCCTTCATGAAACGTAGAAAAAGCGGTAAAAACTGCTCTGCATCATCCATTATAAAAACCCGTTGTACATAGAGTTTTAATCCTCGAGCAGCGTCTCGATTCCATAAATCATAAGGAGCTTTGCTAGGGATATAGAGCAAGCTAGTATATTCGAGCTTCCCTTCAACTTTATTGTGACTCCATTCGAGTGGATCTTGAAAGTCATGGCTCACATGTTTATAGAATTCTCTGTATTCCTCTTTGGAGATATCTTTTCGAGAACGTGACCAAAGCGCTTTAGCTTCGTTTACTGTTTCGTATTCTTTCTTCGGCTTAGTTGTCTTTTTTGCATCTTCTTCCAGATTCTGTTTTTCCATAAAAACCGGAACAGAAATATGGTCGGCATACTTCTTCACAATACTATTTAGCCTGAATGCTGTTGCAAATTCTTCGTTGTCCTTTTTTAAGTAAAGAGTAACACTTGTTCCTCGGGCTTTTTTACTGGCTGGCTCAATAGAGTAATCAGCCTCTCCTGTAGACTTCCACAACGTGGCATCACTGACTTTAGTGCCAGCCTTACGTGTTAACACCTCCACTTTTTCAGCGACTATAAAAGCCGAATAAAATCCGACACCAAATTGTCCGATTAACTGAGTATCTTTCTGCTGATCTCCAGTGAGTGATTCAAGAAACTGTGCTGTTCCCGACTTAGCAATGGTTCCAAGATTACTTATCACCTCATCTCGAGTCATACCAATGCCGTTATCTGATATCGCGATGGTTTTTTCCTTTTCATCAAAATCAATCGTAACCTTTAGTTCTGAATCTTTGCCTAATAATTTTGAATTGGACAGGGCTTCAAATCGGAGTCTATCGGTCGCATCTGATGCATTAGAAATTAATTCACGCAAAAAGATTTCTTTGTTACTGTAAAGAGAGTGGATCATCAAATGCAGAAGCTGTTTCGCTTCTGTTTCGAATCCTAGTACTTCCGTTTTAGTGCTGGCTGCCATGTTTTTCTCCAACTATCAATACGTCCATAGTAAAAAACCCGACCATTGTTAAATGCTCGGGTTTATAAATGGGGTCTTACAGCTTCAGTTTCAAGCGTTACCCATAGCTATCAAATGTTATATTCGGCTGCTAAACCTCTATTTCTTAATTCAGTGGAGGATACGTCTCGTAAAAGTCAATGGCATCCTGGCGTCTCTCGGCAAGGATATTAAAACGATTCTCGGTATTGTTGATAAAAGTAATGTAGGTGCCGGCACTATCGCGTGCGCTTTCGTCCCCAATATCAGCCGCTTCTCTCGCCGCTGATAACGCTCCATCGAAATCATCTAATTCGAGCAGAGACCTTGCCAGAAACATCAAGGTATCAGCCCTATCGCTAAGATCCCCCTTATCCAGAGCCATCTGGAACGCATCTGCAGCCTCCCTGTAATCTGTCATCACATAGTGAACATAGCCTACAGTATCCCATCCGTCACCGGTTGGATCCAAGTCAGCAACACGTTCTGCTGGCTCAAGAGCTTCTTCCCACATGCTCGCTAACAGATACATCTGAGTGTAAGTTTCATAGTTCTCTTGAATCTCTTCTATAAATCCTTTAGAAATACCATCCGCAATAATCTTAGATCCGCTAGCCGGAATATCAACGCCTGCCATTGACTGGCCTAGGTTAAGATATCTAGTTTCATCATCAAAATAACCTTTAAGGTAAGCGACATTAAGCGACCTTACTCGGCGTTCCTCATCATCAATGCTGGCATATACAGCACTGAGGTTCATCCAATCTGTCGGGTCATCGAATAACATAATCATGCTTTTAGTCAAACCTAAGGCTCTATCAAAATCTTCTATTGTAAAATAGAGGCCATTTAAATAGGCATAATCATCTCTGTCCAGAAGCTCACCAGCTGCTAATTGAAATTCCATGTAGGCAACCCAGTACGGTAAAGCTTCAGCGAACTCCTCTAATTGATAGTGGGCATAGGAAAGTCCTCGATACACGATATCGTCTTCATCAAATGACAGCTCTCGCCAAGCTACATAGTTATCAATAGAGGGCCGCCATTCTTCTTCCGCGGCATACAGTTGACCCAAAGAACGCAAAGTGCGCAATCGCGTATCTTCACGTAACTCTTCAATAAGGAGTATTTCCTCAAAACTTCTTATAGCACCGATATAATCTTCGAGAGTGAGGTAATAATTGGTATAGAAATTAAGTAGAGTTGATTTTTCAAAATCGTTCATGCGCTCAAATCGACGTTCTCTTAACTCGTCCAGTTCTTCTTTTGCTCTTACCAGATCAGGTTCATCTTCCGGGTCTTCAGGGGTCATTAATTCTTGGATTCGCGAGATTGACCGCATAACTGCCTGGCTCAAAGTCCCGCTGGTGCGCGCTTCAGGTGGGGCTCGCTGCTCCTCCCCAGCCAAGACGATGCTGGTCGGCATAACCGTTACAGATAGTGATGCTATTAAAAACCCCAGCCCAAGTTTACTTCTTATTCTCATTCTTAATTATCCTCAAGCTGATACCGGAATAAATACTGCACACCGGCAACTTCGACACCAATACCGTCTTCAACACGAGGTTGAAATTTAAACCGAGCAGCAGCTCGAACAGAAGATCTATTAAAAATCTGTGGTGGTTCTGCATCAACAACCGTAATGGTTTCTTCCACAACACTACCTAAGCCGTTCACGGTAAAACTTACCAGACACCAACCTTCAATCCCCCTTTGTGCTGCGCGTGTCGGATACTGAGGAGCAATTGCGACCAATGGTAAATAATCGCCGTCTGTAGCATTAATAGATGCATTGGTAAGCTGTAACCCAGTATCGATATCAATGGTCGCACGCTCAATATTAAGAGATGGGCCAGAATCCAGGTTAATCTGTTTCTCTTGTAGTTCAGGTTGTTCCTCTGTTAATTCCTCGATCGGCTCCGGCTTGTCGATTTCCTCTATTACTTCGAGCTCTATGTCTGGCATAGTTGCATCGACAACCTTGACGACTGAGACACGTTCAGAAAGGGTCTCGCCAGTAGCTATAAGGACACTCATAAAAAAGAAAAGCCCTAAAGTAACCCCTGCAGCAATCCCCATCGATATCGCCCATCTAACTACTATCATTGTCTATGCCTCCGCCGAAATTGACACATTTTCAATATTTGCTTCACGCGCTGCTCCCAAAATCAACAATACCTGCTCGTTATTGGCATTCGCATCCGCCTGTATAATGATAGCCGAATTCGGCGCATCAGCAAGACGTAACTCAAAACGAGAACGTATAAATCTTGGATCAATCTGCTCACCATCTATCCAGATGTCTCCTCCTACTCCTACAGCAATAAGAATAAGATCTCCAGAAGTATCTTCTATAGTAGAGGCCTCAGGCTTAGTTACCTCGATACCCGCCTCGGTGACAAATACCGAGGTAACAATAAAGAATATAAGCAGAATAAAGACCACGTCGAGCATCGGCGTGAGGTCGATCTCGCCCGCATCCTCCTGATCCTTCCTTTTCATCAAACCTGATTTCATTATCTAGCCCTTTTATTCTGTAACTTAGAGGCTTTGCTTACTCCGATACCGGTAAATGATCTTCCAAGAGCTCCAAATCACGATCGATTTTGCCCTTTAAATAGTTATAAGCAAAAATCCCAGAAATAGCTCCAACCATGCCGGCCATAGTCGGGATCGTGGCCATAGAAACGCCTCCAGCCATAGATTTAGCATCACCACCGCCGCTTACAGCCATGGTGAAGAATACGGTGATCATTCCTGTTACTGTTCCGATTAATCCAAGTAGAGGACAAATAGTGACCAAGACTTCGATAATTGGCATGGTGTTACGAACATCTAATGAAATCCTGGAGATCATCATGTTTCGGATATGATGTGCACTCCAGGATTTCGTGTCTGAGCGGGCATTCCAGTTCGCTAGAGTTGTTTTAACATTTCGTTTATGAGTTGTGTTGAGATACCAGATCCGCTCAAATACTAACGACCACTTAACAAGTAGCAGACCCGCGATGACGTTTAGCACAGGGCCACCGCGGTCCATAAATGAGCTTACCGCATCAAGAATATCCAGAAATGCGAAATACATAGTAGAGCCTCTAAAAAATTTAAGACTAGCCTGCTGCTAACCGCTCCGCTTTTTCGGCGATCATTCCTGTCGCCTGCTCTTCTAGAATGTGTATGATGTTGTCGGCGCGACTCTTAACTACCGTGTGCATAAAGATAGTTGGAATAGCCACAGTGATACCTAGCACCGTTGTCATCAGAGCTTGTGAAATACCACCGGCCATAATGGTAGGATCTCCTGCACCATACACTGTGATTTGCTGGAACACTTGAATCATGCCCGTTACAGTTCCAAGCAATCCCCCCAGAGGCGCGATAGTCGCGATCATTTTTATTATAGTAAGCATCCTTTCCAATCGAGGAGTTTCCTGCAAAATTGCTTCTCCAAGCTTCAGCTCAAGGGTTTCAGTATCCGCTGTCGGGTTGGACTCAGCAACTAGCAACACGCGACCTAGCGGGTTGTTCTTAGTTGGTTTGTCCCTCTTAAGCTGCGCACGGACCTTAATCGATACGAGAGATAGCATCAGCAAGCGGAGAAAAGCGATCGAGATTCCGACTATCCCCACGCCAATAATGATAAAGCCGATGATGCCTGAATTATTCCTCACTTGCTCTTCGACTGTTGGAAAATTGATCAAATTTGCTAATACCTGACCACCGACGCCTCCTGTCGGATCTATGCCAACACGAGTAAATCCTGAAGAAGCACTCTGTAAGTCGGCAGCCGCATTCATATAAGCTGGACTCGGTTGACGCGGCAATACTTGCAAATGGCCAATATCGCCCGTGTATCTCAGGTATTCGCCATCTGAAACAGCGTTGAATGCGCCAACTCGGGTAATACTGCGATTCGCAGTATCCCCATTTGGAAGTGAAACTTCACCGTTGTAAGTAACAACACGCCCAGACTCGGTCAATTCTTGGTGCATAAAGAACCAGAACCGTTCCATCTCAGAAATATTGAGCTGCTCGATTGTACTACCAGCTCGTTCTATGATTTCCTCTAGCTGCTCTGTGCGGCCCGGATATTGAGCGCTTATAAGCGAGTTCTGAAAATTACTTAAGAAATCTCCGGCTACACCTTGGAGCGTACCGAACAATTCGTTTAAGTCGCCACGGCGTTCCCGAAGAATTTCACGCTTATCAGCAATAATGATTTCATTAGCCTCGAACTGGTCACTCAGCTGGTCCTGGAGTTGCTCTTGTTCAATGATACGATCATTGGTGATGTCTAATATTTCAGTTTGCCGATTTGCGTTCTGCTCAAATTCTTGTACACGTTCTGAATATTCTTCAGACTCTGCGACCCGGTCTTGCTCTACAAGGTCAAGCAAATTCCCAAGAGATGTTGCTTGCGCAAAAAGCTGTGAGGAACCTGTAAAAAGAAAAACACCTAATGCTAGCCTAGTTATTTTAGTTAAATTTTTCACTGTACTGACTCCGGAGCAAGAACTGGCAAATTAATAATTTGCGGGGCATCCAATTGTGAGGCCACCCTAATAGCGCTCTGGGCAGCCGTACGGTAATCACCATCGTCAAGGATTTCCCACTGCCTACCTGCATTATCCCAGGCGCCTGTTTGTTGTCGATCGGTAGTTTGATAAAGCAATGCCACTCGTCCATATCTCGCAATTTCAACATCTAGCTCAACACCGCCAATTGTGATTGTGTCTGGATAAGTCTCAATAGTCCGCCCATAGGAGGTCTCAGTCTGATACATGACTAAAACCTGTCGAAATTTTTCAGCAATTGAAACATCAGGATTATCGATGGCATCGCGCGCGAATTGAATCCGGTTTGCTCGTTCATCAACGTGAAATGGGTAGTCCATTTCGATAAATTGCTCAATACTAGACAGCATTTTTTCCATCAGCAGAGGAATTTCTCTGGTAACCTCTTCTACGCCAGCTATGGATTCATCCAGCGTACGAATCTGCTCCTCTTGGATGGAAATAGACTTGCGATATCCGGCGTTTAGTACCAATAAAGATTCAAGATTGTCATTAGCTCTCTTGAATTCTTCAAAGGTAGAACTAGCCTCATTGGCCAAACGCGAGATTTCTTCCTGTATTTGAGCCGAATCAGAATACTTGTCAGCTACCACATCCATTGCTCTATCTATAACGCTGCTATCTACAAGGATCGTAGCCTGGCGCGGGGGCTCTTCAATAAGAGGAGCTTCCGCTGCATGCGCGGCACCAAAAAAATAAGAGGTGAGTAGTGCTAACGCAGACATACTCATCTTAGTAATACGACGGTTATTCATGTGTCATCCTATTTATTGCTATCAACAAAATCAGGTCTAACTAATATGCAGGGGCAGTGTCTGCACACTGTCCTTAATTACTAGACACGAAAACTATTATTTTTTGTCCCTAATTGCTATTAAATTGTCCATGAATTTTATAATTTTCTAATCGCTTGAGTTCGACAATTTCCCTGATAAAAACCCGAACGATCGTTACAGTTTTACTCAAACCCTACTAAATACAGAAGTAGTACAATCGTATAACTGGTTCTACTATTTAGGGATCTAGATTATTAACCTAGCCTCAATCTATCCCTTAAACCCGCCGTTTTAACGCGAATTCGCGGCTAAGCCTACCATACTACCTCAAGTATTTAGAACCTTTTGGGGTGTAAAAATTCCTTCACTTTCCTTATTTGCCCTGGCGTACAAACCACCTTTACCTAATTGCCGGTTTTAGCTAATCCTAATCCGATTTCAGCCAGGCTCCGCACAGTGATCACTCCAGCCTCATCAAGGGCTTCAAATTTCTCATCAGCCGTGCCCTTTCCACCGGAGATAATTGCCCCAGCATGGCCCATTCGCTTTCCAGCTGGAGCAGTTACTCCAGCTATATAAGCGACTACTGGCTTGGATATGCATTCCTTGATAAAGCCCGCTGCTTCTTCTTCCGCGGTGCCGCCAATTTCACCGATCATGACTATTGCTTCTGTCTGAGGATCTTTTTCAAACATGCCCAAAATATCGATAAACCCTGAGCCTGGAACTGGATCTCCACCGATACCAACACAGGATGACTGCCCATATCCGTGATCTGAGGTCTGTTTAACTGCTTCATAAGTCAAAGTTCCTGACCGTGAGACTATTCCCACCTTTCCCGGTTGATGAATATAGCCCGGCATAATTCCTACCTTGCATTGCCCTGGTGTAATAACGCCGGGGCAATTTGGGCCAATCAAACGCGCCCCTAGTTCATCACATTTTGCCTTTACTACTACCATATCTAGGGTAGGAATGCCTTCTGTGATACAGACAATGAGCTTTATGCCTGCCTCTGCCGCTTCCAAGATGGAATCCTTACAGAATGGAGCTGGTACATAAATTACAGAAGTTTCGGCTCCTGTGTCATCAACCGCTTTCTGCATTGTGTCAAACACAGGTAGTCCAAGGTGGACCTGGCCACCTTTACCGGGAGTTACCCCACCTACCATATTAGTGCCGTACTCGATCGCTTGCTTCGAATGAAAAGTCCCCTGGGAGCCGGTGAAGCCTTGACAAATAACTTTAGTATTACTGTCGACCAGGATGCTCATAGCGCATCCTCCGCCAGACTAACAGACAACTCCGCTGCCTCAGCAAGGCTCGAGGCCACAATGATATTTAAATCGCTGTTATCCAGCACTTCGCACCCTAATTCTGAATTATTGCCTTCAAGCCTTACAACAACTGGAATCTCAACGCCTACTTCTTCCACCGCCCCAATTACCCCTTCAGCAATTAAGTCGCAGCGTACTATCCCGCCAAATATATTCACCAATACGGTTACTACGTTTTCATCAGATAGGATTATTTTAAAAGCTTCAGTTACTCTTTCCTTTGTAGTACCCCCACCAACATCAAGGAAATTTGCTGGTTTTCCTCCATGAAGCTGAATGATATCCATCGTACCCATGGCTAAACCAGCACCATTTACCATGCAGCCTATGTTGCCATCCAGCGCTACATAGTTAAGATCCCAATGCGCTGCCAATACTTCGCGGTCATCATCCTGACTTGGGTCAGCCATTTCCTGCAATTTCGGTTGGCGATAAAGCGCATTGCCATCGATGTTAATTTTCCCATCCAAACATTGGAGATTGCCTTCGCTTGTGATAACAAGAGGATTAATCTCTAGAAGAGACAAATCTAAGTCTTGAAATAACTTCGCCAAACCTAAAAATAGCTCGATAAATTGATTAATTTGATCACCTTCTAGCTCCAGCCCTAGAGCTAATTCACGCCCCTGAGATGACTGAGGACCAGTTAGCGGATCAATAAAGGTTTTAAGGATTTTTTCAGGCCTCTTAGCCGCTACTTGTTCGATCTCAACACCCCCCTCCAACGACGCCATGAAAACAATTCGACACGAAGAACGATCTATAACAGCGCCAAGGTATAATTCCTGGCTTATAGCAGTGCAAGCTTCAACTAGAATTTTACTTACCGGCTGTCCTTTAGCATCCGTTTGGTACGTAATGAGGTTTTTACCAAGCCATTGCTGCGCAAAAGCGCGAGCTTCCTCAGCGTCATGTACGCACTTTACTCCACCAGCTTTACCTCGCCCTCCTGCATGGACTTGGACTTTTACCATCCACTTTTTGCCACCAATGTCCTCTATTGCGCCTGCTACCTTTTCAGCATCATCCACCACAATACCTTTACAAACTGGCAGGCCGTAATCGGCAAATAACTGCTTCGCCTGGTATTCATGAAGATTCATTTAGACTCCATTTGAGAAAACTTCCTTTTTTAAGATTTTCTTCTAATACGATAAAGTAACGTTTTTATTTGCGGAGATTTCGGTTTCCGATGTGTATGGCATGGTCGTTAGCTGCTAACGCTGCCTCGTGAATTGCTTCAGAGAGAGCTGGATGCGAAAACATTGTCAATCCAACATCCTCAGCGCTGGCACTAAACTCCATGGCAATTACAACCTGTTGCAATAAATCTGCAGCGCTTGGCCCTATTATTTGACAACCAAGAATACGATCGCTCTTGGTATCGGCAACCAATTTTACTAAACCTTCGGAATCATTTGCAGCTAGCGCTCGCCCGTTGGCGGCAAAAGGAAAAGTACCAATTTTACAATCAACACCTTCAGCATTTAGTTCTTTCTCATTCTTGCCCACCCAGGCAATTTCAGGATGGGTATATATTACGGATGGTACTAGGTCATAGTTGACCTGTGTTTTTTTATCAGCAATACGTTCCGCTACCATGACACCTTCTTCCATTCCCTTATGCGCCAGCATGGGGCCGCGAACCATATCACCAATAGCGTACACATTTGGGATATTTGTGGCACAGTGATTATCAACCTTTACAAACCCTTGTTCGTCCAACTCTAAGTTCGAAGAGTCATCAAACAAACCTTCAGTGTAGGGTCGCCGCCCCACTGCCACTATCAATTTATCAAATTGTACTTTCTGGGTTACCCCTGAATCAGTGTATTCAACTGTCACATGTTTTTTTGCACCCTTGCTCACTTTGCAACCGGTAACTCGAGCTCCTAGTTTTATTTTAAGACCCTGTTTGGTAAAAATTGTCTGAGCTTCTTTAGCGATTTGCATGTCAACTGCCGGAAGGAATTCGTCCAAAGCCTCGAGAATGGTTACTTCAGCGCCTAGACGAGCCCATACACTACCAAGTTCAAGTCCAATAATGCCGGCTCCAACAATACCTAGCTGAGTCGGTACTTCCTGAAAATCTAATGCTCCTGTCGAGTCAACGATTGTTTCCTGATCTATCGGAGCGAGGGATAAATCGATAGGTATTGAACCTGAAGCCAAAATGACATGCTTAGCCGTAAATTCCTCCAGTGACCCATCTTGAGCCGTAGCGACAACTTTATCCGCAGCAATAAGTTTACCGACACCGTTAACACTGTCTACTTTATTGGTTGCTAACAGACTTTTGACACCTTTTGTAAGCTGGTCGACAACCTTATCTTTTCTACTTATCATTTCTGGCACATCGATATCGATTGCACTCACCTTAATGCCGTGAACATCAGAGTGATTCTGTATTTCTAGAAACTTATGCGAACTATCAAGTAATGCTTTTGAGGGTATACAACCTACATTAAGGCAAGTTCCACCATGAACCGGCTTGTTTTCCTTGTTTAGCCACTTTTCGATACATGCGGTCCTAAATCCCAGTTGCGCGCTGCGAATAGCTGCAACATAGCCAGCAGGGCCGGACCCGATTACCACTACATCATATTTTTTTGCCATATCTTCTTCTCGACAAGATTTAGTATGTCAGATTTCTAATAGAAGCCGAGTTGGTTCCTCTATTAATTCCTTAATAGTAACCAAAAACTGAACAGCCTCCTTCCCATCGATCATCCGGTGATCATAGGAAAGCGCTAAGTACATCATCGGTAGTATTTTAATCTCTTCGTTAATAGACATAGGGCGATCTTGGACCTTATGCATTCCGAGAACTGCTGTCTGTGGTGGATTAAGAATTGGTGTAGATAACAGCGATCCAAAGACACCCCCGTTAGATATAGTAAAAGTCCCCCCAGTAATTTCTTCAATAGCAAGGCTAGCGTCATGGGCCTTTTTGGCAAATTTACTAATCTCCCTTTCTATCTCTGCCAGTCCCATCTGTTCAGCGTTTCTTAATACAGGAACAACTAGTCCTCGTGGAGAAGAAACAGCAATACCGATATCTTGATATCCGTGATAAATGATATCCGCACCATCAATAGAAGCATTAACAGCTGGAAACCGCTTAAGGGCTTCAGTACACGCTCGAACAAAAAAGGACATAAAACCGAGTTTTGTTCCACTATGCGCCCTTCCGAACTCATCTTGATAACGAGCTCTAATATCAATAATAGCCTCCATGTTAACTTCGTTAAACGTAGTCAACATTGCAGTGGTCTGGGTAGCTTGTAACAGACGTTCAGCTACTTTAGCCCGCAATCTACTCATTGGAACCCGCTCTTCGATTCTCCTTTTCGCGGACTTTGCCGTGGACACAGCTGACACTTCCAGTTGAAGTTCCCCCTCCTCCGAGGAAGCTTCAATATAATTTAGAACATCTTCCTTTGTGATTCGACCATCCTTGCCACTGCCACTGATGGATTCTGCAGCTAATCGATTTTCCTCAATCAATTTTTTGGCAGCGGGACTAGTGACTTGGTTGTTCTTAAATTCTTGTATTTTTTCAATAGTAGTTTCAGAGGCGAGATCCGAATCGGTGACTCCTGTATTATTATTTTTACTGAGAGAGCTTTGTTCTACATGGCCAATTATCTCGTTACTAACTATGACCTCCCCAGATACTTTCAATATTTCTCTAAGAGTTCCATTTATGGGCGAGGCTACCTCTATAACTACCTTATCGGTTTCAATATCAACTAGCAGCTCATCCATTTTTACCATGTCACCCACATTTTTATACCAAGTCGATATAGTCCCATCCGGGACCGATTCAGGTAAGGCAGGTGCTTTAATTTCGATAGCCATATTTAATCCTAGCAAATTTCTCTAACAACGCTGGGTTTTAGATGTCCCTCACATACTTAGAGCTTCCTCAATAAAATGTTTTTGCTGGTTATGATGTAATCCGGCGTAACCCGTTGCCGCGGCAGCAGAAGCTTCTCTGCCTTTATATTCCAACGCTATATCAGGAAAATGCTCATTCAATACCCGACGAATACGATGTTGCGTAGAATACCAGGCTCCTTGATTTTTCGGCTCTTCTTGGCACCAGATTATCTTTTTAACATTCCTGTATTGCACTAGAGATTTCTGGAAATCGTCTTGTGGAAACGGATAGAGTTGCTCTAGACGAATTATGGCGGTATCTCTAATATCTCGAACCCTCCGTTCTGAGCGTAAATCGTAATAGATCTTTCCGCTACAAATAATGACTTTTGTAATTTCTGCAGAACCAAATCCATCTGTTTCATTAATCACTGTGCGAAAACTGCCGTTTGCTAATTCGGTTAAAGAAGCTGCAGATTCCTTATGCCGAAGTAGATTTTTGGGAGTCATTATCACTAAGGGCTTCCTTAGTGGGCACAGTACCTGTTTACGCAGTAAATGAAATATTTGCGCTGCTGAGGTAGGTAAACACACCTGGATATTATGCTCCGCACTAAGTTGCAAGAATCTTTCCAGACGAGCTGAGGAATGTTCTGGTCCTTGCCCCTCATACCCATGAGGTAGAAATAAAGTTAACCCACAAAGCCTCTGCCATTTGTGTTCGCCACTGGTGATAAATTGATCAATGACGACTTGAGCAGAATTCGCAAAGTCCCCAAACTGAGCTTCCCAGATAATTAGTGCATTTGGCGTTGTTGTAGCATAACCATATTCAAACGCTAGAACAGCCTCTTCCGATAAGAGCGAATCATAAATCGTGAAGCTTCCCTGGTCTTTCTCTATTTTCTGCAGTGGTATATGAGCCTCACCCGTATTTTGATCATAGACAATTGCATGCCTATGAGAAAAAGTGCCACGCCCAACATCCTGGCCAGTAATGCGTACTTTATTTCCGGTACTAACAATGGTTGCATAGCTCAGAGTTTCAGCAAACCCCCAGTCTACGGGGAGCTCTCCATTAGCCATACTGGCACGATCAGTAAAAACTTTTGTTGCTTGACGCTGCAAACTAAATCCTCTCGGAAGTTCTACAAGTTTACTAGCAAGCGCTTTCAAATCAGTCAGCGGCATAGAAGTATTGAAGTGAGGGCTCCAGTCGTGCCCCAAATAAGGACTCCAGTCCACAAATAGTTCTACTGAAGGCTCTTTTACCAAGCTCTTTACGACGTGCTGTCCGGTATCCAAGTCCGCCCTATACCTGGCATTCATCTCGTCTACTTCTTTTTCAGTAATGATCTTTTCGGACACCAACTTCCGAGCATACAAAACGCGAGTCGACTCATGGCGACCAATGGCCTGATACATGAGCGGCTGAGTCATTGAAGGCTCATCGGTTTCATTGTGTCCACTACGCCTATAGCAAACGAGGTCAATTACAACGTCTTTTCTGAATTGATACCGGAAATCAAGCGCGAGCTGTGTAACAAAAAGAACGGCTTCTGGGTCATCTGCATTTACGTGAAATATTGGAGCCTGCACCATCTTAGCAATATCGCTGCAATACTCGGTGGATCTAGCGTCATCTTGACGACTCGTAGTAAAACCTACCTGGTTATTAACGATAATATGTATTGTGCCTCCCGTTGAGTAAGCCCGAGTCTTCGACATTTGGAATGTCTCCATCACAACACCCTGCCCAGCAAAGGCGGCATCTCCATGTACAATCACCGGAAGCACAAGTTTCCCGTCTTTGTCTTTTCGACGAGACTGTCGAGCTCGAACCGAGCCTTCTATGACTGGCGCCACTATTTCAAGGTGGGAGGGATTAAAGGCTAACGCCATGTGTACTTCGCCGCCAGCGGTCATAATGTTTGACGAAAACCCTTGGTGATATTTAACATCACCCGAAGTTTCATATACGGCTTTACCTTCAAATTCATCAAACAAATCGGCTGGGTTTTTTCCAAGTATATTAACCAGCACATTAAGGCGGCCACGATGCGCCATCCCAAGAACTACTTCCTTAACACCATATTTACCAGCACGTTGTACAACTTCATCGATCACTGGGATCGTGCTCTCCCCTCCTTCCAAACCGAAACGCTTAGCGCCCGGATATTTAGAGTCAAGATGTTTTTCTAAGCCTTCGGCTGCCGACAGCCGCTCTAATAAATGACGCTTAACATCTTTCTTAAATGCCGGCTGTCCATCGTTACTTTCAATTCGTTCTAAAATCCACTGCTTTTCCTCCAAATTAACGATGTGCATGAATTCATAACCAATAGAGCTACAATAGATTTTCTCCAGAATATCTATAATTGTTTTTAGCGAAGCTTTCCTTCTGCTAATAAAAAGCGGACCTGTTTGAAATATCGTGGAATGATCAATAGGAGACAGATTATAAAATTCCAATTCCAAATCCATTACCCGCTCTCGATACATTAGGGCAAGTGGATCTAACTTGGCTTTCTGATGCCCCCGAACACGGTAAGAGCTGATTAGTAAAAGCACCTCCACTTGCTTACTTTCGTGTTCAGAATTAACAATCTCCTCATTACTTAACACCCGTGCGTGTCGGCTAACTTTTCCTAGAGCTTCGAAATGCTTTTTAATCTCTGAATGGGAAACATCGGAATAGGCTTCTTCCTCGGGTGCTGATAATGATTTAAAAAAATCACGCCATTGTTCAGAAATTGATAACGGATCCGTAAGAAATTCTTCGTAAAGTTCTTCGACATATGCGGCATTGGAACCTGAAATGTGTCCATTTTTCCGCATTAATTCCATGAGGCCGTCTTGCATTGAACTACCTAACAAATCAGCCTGCCAGGCAGATTTGCCTTTGAGGCTAAAGATCAAGTTTTCCGCGAAATTAGCATGCTCCTGATATGACCGATGGCTCTCGTAGGGTTGAGACCTTTCGGGCAGACAGCAACGCAATTCATAATGCCGCGACACCGAAAGACACTAAATGGATCAGTAAGATCGGCCAAACGTTCGGAGGTTGCTGTATCGCGGCTATCCGCTAGAAATCGATACGCCTGCAGTAATCCAGCTGGCCCAATAAATTTCTCAGGATTCCACCAGAAAGAAGGACAATTGGTGCTACAGCATGCACACAGAATGCACTCATATAAACCGTCTAGCTTTTCACGTTCTTCTGGGGATTGAAGACGCTCGATACTAGGAGGCGGATTATCATTGATTAAATATGGCTTCACTTTTTCGTACTGCTTGTAAAAAACCTCCATATCAACTACGAGATCGCGTATTACTGGTAAACCGGGCAGAGGACGCAGAATTAGCTTCCCACCCGGCTTGACAACATCTGATACAGGTGTGATGCAAGCAAGCCCATTAACGCCATTAATGTTCATCCCGTCAGAGCCACACACTCCCTCCGTGCACGATCTCCGATAAGCAATAGTAGAATCTTTTTCTTTGGCGAGCGCCAATACATCAAGCACCATTAGATCGGCGCCTGCAGGTACATCGACTTCAATATCCTCCATTACAGGTTTGGTATCAGTCTCTGGGTTAAATCGATAAATGCTGATTAACATACTTCTTTGAGCTCTTCTGTTACTTGCTTTATCTAGTAGTTAATAGGTTCGAACTGTAGGTTCGAAAGTCTCAACGTTCCTAGGTGAAAAATTAACATCACGCTTTCCTACCTGCTTCTTCCCTGGAAAATATAATGAGTGACACAACCAATTTTGATCATCGCGCTCCCTGAAGTCCTCACGGGCATGCGCTCCTCGGCTTTCCTTCCGAGCCTCAGCGGCTATCGCTGTAGCTTCTGCCACCTCAAACAAATTCTCTAGTTCAAGGGCTTCTATGCGAGCAGTATTGAAAGTTATGCTCTTGTCTTCTAAATGCACATTCGCAATACGCTCCCTTAGAGCATCTAGTTTTCCGATCCCTTCATTCATCAATTCTGCTTTACGGAAAACGCCGAATTGATTCTGCATGATATTTTGTAGCTCAAATCGCAACAAAGCGATATGTTCTCCTCGTACAGATTGATTTAGTCGATTTAACCGACTTAGGGCTCGGTCCACATCCGAATCAGTAGCGGCACGCAGTTCTACCCCTTGGGATAACATTTCTTCTATACACTTTCCAGCCGCTCGACCAAATACGACTAGATCCAGTAGGCTATTGCCTCCGAGGCGATTGGCCCCATGCACTGAAACACAGGCCACTTCTCCAACCGCAAATAACCCCGGTATAACCTTATCTTCTCCTTTATCATTCTGGGTTAAAGCTTGTCCGTGTACATTAGTCGGAATGCCACCCATCATATAATGACAAGTTGGTACAACCGGGATAGGCTCCTTAATTGGATCAACGTGAGCAAAGGTTCTGGATAATTCCAATATCCCCGGCAGTTTTGAAGTTAGCGCTTCTTCTCCCAAATGATCCAGTTTCAGCATGAGATGGTCGCCTTTTTCACCGCATCCACGGCCCTCGAGGATTTCCTGCATCATCGAGCGAGATACCACATCCCTTGAAGCTAGATCTTTAGCATTTGGCGCATAACGTTCCATGAAACGCTCACCATCGTTATTAATTAAATAACCACCCTCGCCTCGACCTCCTTCTGTTACAAGAGTACCTGCCCCATAAATTCCGGTAGGATGAAATTGCCACATTTCTATATCTTGCAACGGATAACCTGCGCGGAGAGCCATACCTGCGCCATCACCAGTATTAATCAACGCATTTGTTGTAGAGGCATAAATCCGCCCAGCTCCCCCAGTGGCTAATACAGTAGCTTTGCATTGCACGAAGACGGTTTCACCTGTTTCAATGCAGATAGCGATGACTCCAACGATTTGATCGTCCTGATTTTTAACCAAATCTATGGCATACCATTCGTTAAGAAATACCGTGTTGCTTTTTAGATTTGCTTGATAAAGCGTGTGAAGCAGCGCATGACCTGTCCGGTCCGCGGCTGCGCAGGTCCGGGCAGCCTGCCCACCTTTACCGTAATTCTTTGACTGCCCCCCAAAGGATCGCTGATAAATCCGCCCGCTTTTTTCCCGAGAAAATGGCAGCCCCATATGCTCAAGTTCGAATACGGTCTGCGGCCCTTCACTGCACATGTATTCGATTGCATCCTGGTCACCAATGTAATCTGATCCTTTAACTGTGTCATACATATGCCAACGCCAATCGTCATCTGGATCCGCACTGGCTATAGCGCTAGTAATTCCTCCCTGTGCCGACACCGTGTGTGACCGGGTTGGGAAAACCTTAGTAATCACGGCTGTCTTGTATCCGGATTGAGCCAGTTGAAGAGCTGCACGCATACCGGCACCACCACCACCGACTATCACTGCGTCAAAAGAGATACTCCTAAAAGCCATAACTTAGCTGCCCCAAAGTATCTGTATACCCCAAACAAGGTATACGCTAATTAATAAAAGGCAACCTGACTGAAACCCTAGTCTGACGGCAGTAGCTCGTGTCCCTAACTGGAGAGGGGTCAAATAATCAGTAAAGACTGTCCACATTCCTATCCAAGCATGAGCGCTTAATGAAAGTAGCGTGAGCGTGCTAAAAATTCGCATAACATTATTCTCGAAGATTCCTACCCAGGTCTGATAATCCATCTGGGGATGCATGATAAAATTACTAATTATGCAAACCGTATACGCCCCCAGGATAAGTGCTGAGACCCTTTGGATAAGCCAATTCGATAACCCAGACCGTATCAGATTGGTGATGTTGCTTACCATAACCATAATCCCACAATCACACTCCCTACCACTGAAAAAGCTAATACGATAACCGCCCCGATCTTCGCTCCTTCATTGCTCTCACCTATTCCCAAGTCCAACAGTAGATGTTTGCAGCCGGCTATAAAGTGATAGATCAAACTTACAAGAACAGCAAAAGTTAATAGCTTAACCAGAGACCTGCTTAATAGCGCCTGTACACGCATAAATTCGGATTCAGAGTGTAAGGAAAGATCTAGCAAGTAGAGGATGAAGGCCATTCCGACAAACAAAAAGATACCGGAGACACGGTGCGTAATTGAAGCCTTAGCCGCAAGCGGCA
>Ga0209034_10000407_pt1 | contig 21571 bp, 23 predicted proteins | sample MarorgKNORR_S2LV_2_FD_188219 | JGI IMG/M metagenome (GOLD analysis project Ga0209034, IMG submission 188219) | Marine microbial communities from the Southern Atlantic Ocean, analyzing organic carbon cycling - 250m_A/KNORR_S2/LV (SPAdes) (version 2) | ecosystem: Environmental > Aquatic > Marine... | reverse complement strand
TTTCTGATCCTCTAATTAATGGTGAAAAGGTGAGCTCAATTAGCGAGTCTGAATTGGATAACATGATTGAATATTATTATGATGCAAGAGGTTGGACTTCAGATGGAATTATTCCTCCAGAAAAACTTGTAAGTTTGGGCATAAAATCCTAGACGGCGGCGATATGGCTTCAGCTGGTGAGGAAAGAAAACGCAGGAATGAACTACGTAGGGAATTAATTGATAAATTTCCCCGCGATAGATCCTCTTTACTTCCTGCTTTGCACTACCTTCAGGAAACATTTTCATTTCTACCTGATTGGGGAATAGAAGTCTTGGGTTGGCATTTGGGGGTCCCGTCAAGTGAAGTATATGGAGCCGCAACAACCTACACAGAGTTATCTCTGTCTATACCAAGTCATAAAACAGTAATAGTTTGCGATGGTGTGGCCTGTAGAGAAAAAGGCGCCATTCAAATACTTGAATTTTTGAAAGAAAAAAATATAGATGGTGTTGAAATAAAAACTACTGATTGTGCATTCATGTGTTCAGTGGCACCTGCAGTATCTGTGGGTCACACATGGTATGGCAGACAGGTTCCTGATAATTCCTTAGCGGAATTGATAGAGGGCTAAAGTGGATACTGAAAAATTTCTAGACTCAATAATATCTAAACATCAAAAGCATGATTCAGAAGTACTGGTTCAAATAAGCCAATGTAGTTTGGCCGTTGGAGCAGAGGGAATCTTCAATAGTTTGAAGGAAAGACTACCCGACGATATATCAGTTGATTATTCAGGATGTGACGGGGCCTGCTTTGTTGCCCCTAAAATTCATTATGAGAAAGACATTGGACACTATCTAGAGGATATTTCTGTAGTTAACTCAGCTGATTCAGTCGTCAGAGACTATATTGATTCCCAAACCAGGATTGTTTTGGAAAACGCCGGAACAATGAGTGCAAGTGGTATTTATGGGTATCTTCGGAGTAGGGGTTTTTCGGCTCTTGGGAGAGCTCTTGAGCAATCGCCTGAAGAGATAGTTGATCTTATAGAAGGTTCGGGCCTTAAAGGTAGAGGTGGGGCCTATTTTCCAGTTTCTGTTAAGTGGAGATCCGCCTTGTCTGTAAATTCGCAGGAAAGGCATTTAGTGGTCAATGCAGAAGAAGGGGAACCCGGTGTGTTCAAAGATCGCCATGTGATGGAAAGTGTTCCATTTCGCTTGATAGAAGGAGCGTTAATTGCGGCTTATGCTACAAGGTGCACATCAATCAGATTGTACGTCAACGCAGAAGCTCATCTGTCCTTTAATAGAATGCAGAAGGCATTGGATATTTGTCGCGCTGAGGGTTTTTTGGGCTCCAAAATAATGGGAACGGATTTTACAATTGAAATAGAGATTATGAAAGGAGCTGGTGGGTATGTTTGCGGAGAAGAATCCACTTTACTTAACACCATAGAGGGGAAAAGAAGAGAACCTCGTCTAAGACCACCTTTCCCGACAGAATCAGGTTTGAACCAGCAGCCTACAATTATTAACAATGTTGAAACCTTGTGTAATCTTCCATGGATCATTCTGAATGGATCAGATGAATTTAGGAAAATCGGAGATATAGATACACCTGGTACTAAGATAATTAGTCTGAGTGGATCAGTGAGCACTCCTGGAGTTGTCGAAGTGCCTATGGGTTCGAATCTACAAGATCTTGTTATTAAATTTGGCGATGTTTCGAATATAGATGATCTATCTGGCATTGCCATAGGCGGACCATCGAGTGGAGTTATAACATCCTCAGCGGCGGCAAATTTGTCTATTGGGCCTGGATTCATAGATGGCAAATCAGTCATGTTAGGTGCCGGTGGAGTAATAGCTTTATCAAAGGAAACAGATGTACTTCAGGTTGTTAGGAAACTTTCTGAATATAATGCGAATGAATCCTGTGGTAAATGTACCCCTTGTAGGGAAGGAACTCAGCGGTTGCTTGAAATGATGGGGACTGGCCCCAAAGGAGCTCCGACCGATTGGACTGGATTAGGCAGTCTCGCTGAAGTGATAAATGCAGCCTCTCTTTGCGGTTTGGGTCAGGCCGCTGGGAATCCAGTGCTAAGTTATAACACATACTTTCAGTAAATGAAGAAGGGGTCAAAGGAAGAGGCAAAATGACGCAAATTTTCATCAATGGCAAAGAAATAAGTGTGCCAGAGAATAGCTCTGTTTTGGATGCAATAAACATTTCTGGAACACCTATTGCTCAGTTATGCAAAGATCCAGACATGAAGGCAATCGGCGCCTGCCGTACTTGTCTAGTGGAGATCGATGGAATTCGTGGTTACCCCGCTTCTTGCTCTACTCCTGCCTCTGAAGGTATGAAGATTTCAACCAAAGGCGATCAGCTGAATTTTATTCGCAAGGGTGTCTTGGAACTTACCGCTGGAATGGTAGATTCAAATAAAGAAGATTTCAGAGAATTGTCCAGGACTATTGATGCTAATGAGGCTACTGCTGACACGTGGAAATCCAGGATTCGTGAAAAAATAGATGATAGTAACCCGGTTTTCAATATTGAAATGGAATCTTGTATTCTTTGTGGCCGCTGCGCTCAAGCTTGCCAATCCGGGCATCAATTTATTGGAGCCATTGATGTTTTGGGTTCATCTAAACATGCGAGAATTGGGACTTTTATGGATCGTCCTTTGTTGGAATCAATTTGCACAACTTGTGGTCAATGCCTATCAGTTTGTCCAACTGGAGCAATTTCTACAAAAACAAAACCTCCAGAGGTTTCCAAGACTATAACAACCACATGCCCCTATTGCGGCGTAGGCTGCGGGATAAAAGCACAAGTATCAGCCGATGACACCATAGTAGAAATGCTAGATGATCCTGAGAACGATTCTAGTCTGGGAATGCTCTGTGTGAAAGGGCGATTCGGGTATACATTTGTTCACCATGAGGATCGTCTAACAGAACCTCTGATACGGAGAAATGGAAAATTAGAACCTGCCACTTGGGACCAGGCATTGGACCTGATAACTGAAAGGCTCAGTGGATACGACGGCGATAGTTTTGCGACATTGTGTTCGGCAAAAGCAACCAACGAAGACGGGTACATACAGCAGAAGTTCTCACGTTTAGTGATGCAAAGCAATCACATAGATCACTGTACAAGGCTATGCCATTCACCGTCTGTAGAGGCGATGCTAACCTCTCTAGGGAGTGGTGCTACCAGTAATTCATACGTTGACTATGAAGAAGCAGGTTGTTTGGTAATAATAGGATCTGATGCTAATTCAAACCATCCTGTGGCTGCCTCTAGGATGAGACGCGCCGTAGTTGAACGAGGCGCGAAACTTATTGTTATAAACCCGCGAAGAATAGACATGTGTGACTACGCAGATATTTGGCTCCGCCCAAGGCCAGGCACAGATGTTGCCTTGTTGAACGGAATGGCTAATGTGATTCTGAATCAGGGTTTGTCAAACGAAAACTTCATAGAAAGTCGAACTGAAGGGTATGAAGATTGGTCAGATATCGTAAGTAAATACACTCCGGAATATGTCGAATCTATAACCGGAGTTGCAGCTGATGATATAGTCGCTGCTGCCCATATGTATGCCGCACCTCCTTTTAGTGGTTCCTGTCTTATTTGGGGGATGGGTATCACACAACACACAATGGGAACCGCTAACGCTCACGGATTGCTAAATTTGGCTTTTTCTACGGGACAGCTAGGAAAACCAGGTTCCGGCATCTCTCCTCTGCGAGGTCAAAATAATGTACAAGGTTGTGGGGACGCTGGATGTTTGCCAAATGCCTTTCCAGGTTATCAAACAATAAATGCTGATTCCGTTGAAAAATTTTCAAACGCTTGGGGGGGGAACAAGTTACCTGATAAATCAGGATTAGTAGTAACTGATATGGTTCGAGAGATTGACAACGGACGTATTAAAGCGATGTATATCACTGGAGAGAACCCTCTTTTAAGTGAGCCTGATTTGAATCATGCAGAGGAGTCTTTTAAGAAATTAGAACTATTGGTAGTTCAAGACATTTTTCTTCATGAAACGGCCCAGATTGCAGATGTGGTTTTGCCGGCATGTTCCTTTGCAGAAAAGGACGGTACTTTCACAAATAGTGAAAGAAGAGTGCAAAGAGTAAGGGAGGTAGTCAGGCCAGTTGGTTCATCTAGGCCGGATTGGGAAATAATCTGTGATTTAGCTCAGCGTCTTTCCGTTAGTATGAATTTGGGATTAGAAGAACAATTTGAATATTCAAATGCCTCTGAAATATGGGATGAAATGTCTGCTCTTACACCTATGATCTCAGGAATAACATACGAGCGCCTTGAAAATGGTGGTATTCAATGGCCGTGTCCGGACGTCGACCATCCTGGTACAAGGTTTCTATATGAACATGATTTTCCCAGAGGTCCGCGGGCGAAATTCGTTGGTTTTGACCAAGGACCTGCTTCGGATGAACTGCCTACAGAAAGATTTCCATTGATATTAAACACTGGGAGAATTCTGTACCACTGGCATGGCGGAACTATCACGAAACGTGCGGAGGGACTGCTAGCCAGAGCTTCTGAGCTATTGATAGCGATAAGCCCAGAAGATGGTGAAAAATACCAAGTCACCGATGGAGAGTGGATAACTGTTAAATCCAAAAGAGGGATGATTGAAGGTCGTGTGTCATATTCAGACAAAATGAGGTCTGGTGAAATATTTGTTCCTTTCGTGAAACTTCAAGAACATGCTGCGAACTTTTTGACCAATGCTGCCTTGGACCCAAACTCTAGAATCCCAGAATATAAGGTTTGTGCAGTCAGGCTGGAGAAAAATTAGATGGCTACATTAGGTTCGACAGGAAAGGCAGAGGCGCAACAGTTCGATAGAAAAAGGAAACTATTCTTGGTTCCTCTGGTTACCATACCTCCGCAATTAGAGGAGCAGATTTCAGAACTTGCCGACACTCATTGGGGCCAGATAAGAGAGCAATTACAAAATTTGGAGAAATCCCTGGGTACTATTCGGCATGTTTTTCATGAATTAATTCATGATGAAGGGGAAGCAGGAGTGCAATTGTTGTCACAAATTTCCCCCAGGTCTGCGTCATTAGTAAAGGAAATCACCGATTCTTCTGGTCATTTGGAGCAGACAGAAGATCAAGATTTGCTTTTTGAACTATCAGATTGGCAGCGGTGTCTTTCCATGGGATTAGTTAGTCAAAAAGTGTCTAGCTTGGCATCAGAAAGCTATCAGACAGCAATGAATGACAGATATGTACACATAGGAGCCAAGATTGATGAAGTTTTGGAAGAAGATGGTGTGGCAGCTTTATTCATAGCGGAAGATCATAGAGTCCAATTCCCGTCTGACATACAAGTGTTTTATGTGTCGCCACCGACTCAAAATCAATTAAAACAGTCAGTGTTAGACCTTATACAAAAAAGCTTTGAGGAGAATCAACCTGAACCCCAAGAACACCCTTCAAATAGTAATGAAAAGGAAGTTGAATGAGTGAAAACACACCCCCCAACAGAAGTAGAGAATGGTTCGATACTCCAGAACTTTATGGATGGTTGAGAAGGGCCGGATTTAAAGCCGAAGGATTTAGCGAATCTTCATACGAAGGCAAGCCGATCATAGGGATTTGCAACACCTGGAGTGAGCTGACTCACTGTAATTCGCACTTAAGAGATCTGGCCGAATCTGTGAAGATAGGGGTGTGGCAGGCGGGAGGATTTCCTATGGAATTCCCAGTCATGTCATTGGGAGAATACAACATGAAGCCGACGACCATGCTGTATAGAAATCTTCTTAGCATGGATGTTGAAGAATCGATAACCGCAAATCCTCTTGACGGCGTTGTTCTTCTGGGCGGTTGTGATAAAACTACTCCTGCCCTGTTAATGGGTGCAGCTAGTGCTGATATACCTGCTATTTTGGTGACCGGTGGACCACAACTGAAAGGAAACTGGAAAGGCGAAGAACTAGGTTCATGCACTGACTGCCGCCGATATGAAGTTGAACTTAGAGCCGGAACTATCGATGAAGATGACTGGGCAGAGTTGCAAAGCTGCATAGTTAGAAGCAATGGCCATTGTATGACTATGGGAACTGCCTCAACGATGGGAACTATGGGAGAAGCATTGGGCATGGCATTGCCAGGGAATGCAGCGATACCTGCCGTAGACTCCCGTAGAAAGCAGCATGCTGAAGAAGCCGGTAGGCAAATCGTGAAAAATGTGGGGTCCAATCTCACGCCTTCGAAAATAATGGATGAAAAAGCTTTTGATAATGCGATCAAATGCTTGCACGCAATAGGTGGTTCAACGAACGCCATAGTTCACTTGACAGCTATTGCAGGTAGAGTTGGTATAGATCTTACCTTAGAAAGATTCGATGAATTGTCTAAAACCACACCGTTTTTACTAAACTTGAAACCATCTGGCCAATATTTGATGGAAGACTTTTATTATGCCGGGGGCGTACCCGCCTTGATGGGTAGAATTGAGAGTCTTTTGGATTTAGATAACATTACGGTCACCGGAAGAAGTTTAGGTGAGAATATCGCAGGGCATCTTGTTCATAACGAAGACATCATTAGACCCATGAGCAACCCTCTAGACCCTGAAGGAGGGTTGGCAGTCTTGTATGGAAATATCGCACCAACTGGGGCGATTATAAAACCGACTGCAGCGTCCCCAGATTTAATGGTACACACAGGTAAAGCCATAGTATTTGAGGATCATGATGATCTAGGTAATCGGATTGATGATCCGGATCTTGAAGTATCACCGGATGACATTTTAGTCATGAAAAACAGCGGGCCCATTGGTGGTCCAGGGATTCCTGAATGGGGATTTCTACCCATCCCAAAGAAGATTTTGGCCACAGGAGTGAGAGATATGGTCAGATTAAGCGATGCCAGGATGAGTGGAACTGCATTCGGCACTGTCGTCGTGCATGTCACTCCAGAGTCTGCTGGTGGTGGGCCATTATCTGCCATAAGAGATGGGGATATGATCGAGATAGATGTACCTAACAGAAAGCTAAATATACTGATTACAGACGAAGAATTGAAAGAAAGGTTGAATACCCACGAAAATGGAGCCCCTGAATTTAAGCGCGGCTATAAATGGCTGCACGCACAGCATATTTTGCAAGCAGATAAAGGCTGTGACTTCGATTTCTTGAGGGCCGAATCTCTGCAAAGCGGCTAGATATTGTATTTACGGTGGTTACATCCGTGGAGGGAAAAAACCAATGGGGATGAAAGAAAACTTTAGAGATAAAGCTAGAGATGAATTAACCTGGAATCTTACCAATTTGGCCGGTGTCAAAGCACAAATGAGTGAACGTGGACGGCCAGAAGAAAAGGTGGAAAACTCTTGGTATCAAAGGTCATTGGGGGTTATAGACATCACAGATGGGCCAATAAAATGGATAAGCATTTTGAAGAGAGACCGGAGCAAGGATAGTCCACCCAAATGGTGGGTGGTGATGGGGATTCCATTTGACGGCAATGGCTCTAGCGTCCAAAAAATTGGAATAAAGACGGATAGGAAGAAAAACTTTCCTTTATTCGGCAAGATAGTTGATGTTACTTGGAAGGGCGATGACGGCGTCAGCGGTCTTATAAACACACTCTCCCAGGACGTTGCAATCAAGGAATTGTCAAAAAAGATCGGTAACCTGGAAATTAAAAGTCAGTCGGAGATATTTCAAGGTTGGACATTGACCTCAGACAAGAAATTCGCTCCAACTAGCCAAGACTGGGAAGTCATACAAAATATAGCTAAATCTATTCTTTCAGCACCTAGGGCTTTATAAAACATAGTCGATTATTTTGGTAGATTATTCTTGATGGATTTGAACTTTGATTGAACCAGTAGTTTTGTCATATGCACATTCAAATCCCCTCTGAATATCTTCGAGGGGATATTTATGGGTAACGATTTCGCTCAGTTTATTTTCTTTTTGAGAAAGTAGTTCAATTGCCATCTCATAATCGTGGTACCCGTTCAATACCCCGTAACACGATGAGAATATGAAAGATTGTTCTTTCAACAATGGCTGCAGCCAGTCAAATTGCAATGGGGTTCTGAATCCGCCTAGAATCACTATTCGACCTTGCATCCGTGTCGATTCGACTGATTGAAGCAAAGTGGCGTTGCTTTTCCCCCCTACAGTTTCTACAGTAAGGTCAACGCCCCTTCCATCAGTATTTTCTAGTATCAAATCTTCGAAATTTCCATCCGATGGGTCACAAGCGTAGTCAGCCCCCAAGGATAATGCCATGTTAGCTTGTTGCTCATGCCGAGCTGTAACGAAAATTTTTCCAGCTCCGAGAGCTCTGGCGGCTACCACTGCTGTTAGCCCGATTGTTCCTGAACCTAAGATTGCTACACTTTCCCCTCCGGTCATGAGTCCTCGCCTGATTCCGTGTACAGATACAGCCAAAGGTTCAACTAGTGCCCCCTCTTCCCAAGTCATAGAATCCCCGATCTCATAACATCCTATTGCTTTACGATTTATAAATTCTGCAAATCCACCACCTTCAGCTATGGCCATATCCCGGCACTGTCTGTACTGTCCCATTCTGCAGTACCAGCACTTTGAACAGGCCCTTCCCTGCCCTATAGTTTCTATAGCCACTCTTTGACCGATCAGGCTTTTGTCGGAGCCAGGCCCAACTTCTACTACAAGGCCAGTTACTTCATGTCCGGCCGGCAGCTCGTCGGCTTGTTCTTTATCATTGTTCATCAGTAAATCGGAACCGCATATTCCGGTTGCTTTTACCTGGATTATGGCGTCCCCCTCTCCTGCAATTGGGTCAGGATGCTCTTTTACTTCCATAGATCCATTGCCGTCGTAAAATGCTGCTTTCATAAATACTCCCTATCAGGTTCAAACTACTTTACCGGGTAAGCGACAATTTTAATAATCACCTGCCCAAAGTGAATTCACCCAAAATAATTACAAACGTTCAATATACTCAAGTTCTTCATGTAACTCTTCTTTGGTGTAAAAATGCTCTAAGAGAATGGTCGCTTCTAAAGCTTTGACTCTCCGATGAAAGTCTGTAGGTATTGAACCTTTGCCCACAGACAGATGGGAATCATTTCTCCCTCTAACGTCATAGAGATAATTGTCGCTCCAATGTACATGGGTAATGAGGTCCGGACGATTTAGAAAAGCCTCAATTTTTCCCTCACGCTCCTCTTCTGGAAATCTGTGTCCATAGGTCGACACATGGCTTGTATCGAGACAAAGTTGGACATTGTCTCGATCAACATCCAGGCACATCTGAATCCATTCCTCCGGATTCATCCCAAAGGCCTCATTGGAATTATTCCAGTTAACCTGAGCGAAATCAGTATCATCCGAAATATTGTTAAGTGCCCAATAGCAATTCAAATTCTCCAGAACAATTTCAATTCCTGAGGTTCGGGCGTAGTCTGAAAGAGTCCTTATCGATTCAATGTGTGTCTCATAATCCCCTTTTTGGCCACGTGGCTGCGTCTCAGAAACCCAGTTCTTAAGACCAAAATGCATGTTAATTTGTCCAATATTTGGAAACATTGCACAGCGATCAATATAATCTTTAAAAACCGAAATACACTCGTTTCTAAAGTCTCTATCCGTTGCTGCAATATTCAATCGTTCTTCACCTATGGTAGTTGGTGCGTGAGCACTATAAAGAACATCGGCATATTCTCGAAAATCATTGACATTGTCTCGAAGTGAAGTCTCAGCCCTAAGTTCAAATAGATTTATAGTCTTTAAGCCTGCCTTAACTGGCACAGCAATCGGATATTTCAATCGGGGCATAATTTTCTCCATTCGTTTAACTTTGACTTGGGACCATTACTGGTCCGGATATTACTTGAGCCTTACCGGGAACTAAATCCCCTAAATGTTTAGATATCCACTCCTGGGCCAAATTGTTCGATTTAACACTGGTTTCTTCATCCTCAAATATACTTACAGCGGTGACCAGTCCATCACCGGAGTCGACGACATAATAGGCTATGTATCCCGGCTCTTTACTAATGATGGGCATGAACCCGTCATCAATTGTTTTCATAAGGCTATTGACAGAACCAGAAACCATTTTTCTGCTTCGAATCGTGATCACCATGTAAACTCCTTCCATTTGGATTATTCAATTTCCAAAATGTCACTAACCTAATCTAGATCATTCAAAAACCACAACGGATCTTAAGACTTCCCCAGCCTCCATTTTTTCAAAGGCAGTCTCCACTTCCGATATAGATATTGTCTCGGTTACGAATTTGTCCAAATTTATCCTTCCATCCAGGTGGAGATCAATGAATTTGGGGAAATCCCTGGAAGGAAGACAGTCACCGTACCAAGAAGATTTTAGGGAACCTCCCCGTCCAAATACTTCTATCAAGGGAAGTTCAATTTTCATGGTGGGATCAGGCACTCCAACTAATACCAAAACCCCTGCATGGTCTCTCGCATAAAAGGCTTGTTCATATGTCTTTGGGTTGCCCACCGCTTCAATAGTGACATTTGTTCCATTCCCATCAGTAACACTACGGATAAAATCTACGGGATCAGTTCTTCTGCTATTTACAGTGTGAGTGGCTCCAAACTCCTTGGCCCAATCCAATTTTTGGTCATCTATATCCACAGCTATTATTTTCTGGGCTCCGGCCAACTTGGAGCCAACTATTGCTGCATTTCCAACACCTCCACATCCAAAAACAGCTACTGAATCTCCCATCGAAATTGATCCTGTATTTATAGCAGCCCCAAGACCTGCCATTACACCACAACCCAGCAAAGAAGCCGTATTGGGATTAACAGTTGCATCCACCTTTATAGCCTGTCCTGCGTCGACTAACGTTAACTCTGAGAAAGCACCAATACCCAAAGCAGGTGAAAGAGTAGAGCCATCCTCCAATGACATGTTCTGAACAGCGTTTCTACTATCAAAACAATACCAGGGTTTGCCTTTAAGACATGAGCGACACCTACCACACGGAGATCTCCAGGCGATAATCACGAAATCCCCTACCGTGACGTTGGTCACCCCTTCCCCTATCTCTTCTACATAACCAGCCGCCTCATGCCCTAGCAGAAAAGGAAATTCATTATTGATTGCACCTTCACGATAGTGAAGATCCGTATGGCACACCCCACAGGCCTTGATTTTAATCAATACTTCATTGGGCCCAGGGTCAGGAACTAAAATCTCAACCTCTTCAACCCTCTCTCCGCTATTTCTTGCGATAACAGCTTTTGACTTATGCAAATCTGCCCCCTTTCATACATACTTCCTATAAGGCTCAAATTACTTTATCTAGTTTTGATGAGCCAATCTTTTAGGTCAGAAATGGTTTCTTCTCTAATTTCATGTGCCATTGAGTATTCTCGATACTCGACTTCATATCCATATTCTTCCAACAAATTTTTTGTTTCTCGTCCGTCTTGGATAGATATCACTAGATCCTCTGTACCATGTGACATGAATATCGGTATTTTAGTTGTGGATTCAATTCTGTCTGTAAATAGGTCTACCTGAGTCAGTCTTGAGCTTAATATGATTGCCCCTTTGTATAGGTCTGGTCTTGTTAGTCCTGCGTGCATTGTCATCATACCCCCTTGCGAAAATCCCCCCACATAAATATTTGCCTTGTCTGGGCGGTATTTTGTCATCGCAAAATCTACAGCCTGCTGTAGTTGGGATACAGCGTTGTCAATGTCGTCAGGTTGTGTTTGCCCTCCTGCTGGAAACCACGCATATCCTTGTTGGCCGAAGCCAATGTTCATTCCTATCGGTGCGTTTGGACAGACATAAATGTAATCGGTTTCATTTATCAACGGGGCCAAACCTGCGAGATCACCCATATGACTTCCAAAGCCATGCATTAGTACAATCATTCCGTACTGATGCGATGAATCAAAATTATCAGGAGTCCCGACAACCATTGGCAAGGACCCTTCACTTAGTTGTTCAAAATTCATTGAGTTTTTCCTGAATATATTTGGTATCTTTAGTGGTAGTGTATTTCAATCAGCGCTTTTTGTGATAGGAAACTATGAGTTTTACTGTAATAAGTACGAATGAAGTCGATACTATTAATATCGGCGAAATAATTGGATCATTTGCTGTGCCGGGAGATATTATTTTGCTCAGTGGCGATCTTGGGAGCGGTAAAACTAAAATGACCCAAGGCATTATCAAAGGTGTAGGATCCGATGATTTTGCCAGAAGTCCGACTTTTGTGCTTATCACTGAATACGAAGCAAAGTTTCCGATTTACCATATGGATCTCTATAGATTGGAAGGCGTAGAAAGCCTAGAAAGGATGCAGGTTGATGAATATCTTTATGGAGATGGTATTTGCATTGTTGAATGGGCAGATAAGGCCGACAAGTCTTTCCCAAAGAAAAGTCTAACAATCGATTTTTCATTCATTTCAGAGGATCAGAGGAGAATAAAAATGGAATGGGAATCCAGTCGATTGAATGTTTTAAGTAAAGAAATCACTAAATCCGTAAATTCGGTGGATTAGAATTATGGAACTTTGTATCGATACTTCTACCAGGTATGCCTCGGTGAGCTGTTCAGACAAGGGTGAATTGTTGCAAGAGTTAACTTGGCGCTCTCAGCGAAATCATTCCGTGGAGCTGGCGCCTGCCGTAGAAACCCTTCTAGCGAGGCAAAAAGTTTCTGTAAAGGATCTTGAAGCGGTGTTTGTCGCAAAGGGCCCTGGTGCATTTAGTGCCTTAAGGGTCGGAATGAGTCTTGCTAAATCTTTGAGTGTGGGAGCTGAAATTCCGATCGTGGGAATTTCCACTTCCGACGTTGAAGTGGAGCCATATATCGGTATTTGTCCAAATATCGTTGCTCTTGTCCCAGCTGGCCGAGAACGAGCCTATGTCGCCACATATCTTGATGGTGATATAAAAGAGGAGGATATCGTTGTACGCAGCTATGACGAGATGGATTTTGATGAAATTGAAAACCCATTTTTCTGTGGAGAAGGATTAAAAGATGTTTTGGAATCTGAATATGCGTACCTTATAAATGGCAAACATGCACGCGATGTACCTCCCACTAGAAATGCATCTGTTTTGGTGAAATTAGGTTATGGTAAATTGGAATCTGGAAGAATTGACGATCCCATGTCCCTAGAGCCCATTTATGTAAGGAGTGCTCAAATTGATTCGGCCGATAGGTCAATAAAAAATAAATAATGAGGAAAATATATTGGAAACGACATTAATATTGGTGAAACCGGACGGAGTTCAAAGAGGACTGGTGGGTGAAGTGATAGGAAGATTGGAAGGTAAAGGTCTCAAAATATCAGGTCTTAAAATGATTCATGCGAGCGAAGAGCTGGCTAACAAACATTATGCCGAGCATGTTGGTAAACCATTTTTTGATTCATTGGTGAGTTTTATAACGTCTTCCCCATTAATTGCATTGGCAGTGGAAGGTGAAAATGCGGTGGAAGTATCTCGGAACTTGATGGGAGCTACTAACCCGAAAGATGCTGCACCGGGAACTATTCGTGGTGACTATGGCCTGACAATAGGGATGAACATAATTCATGGTTCGGATTCGCTAGAATCTGCTGAAAGAGAATTGGCGATTTTCTTCGAAAGCTCAGAAATAATAGCCTATGACAGGGCTATTGATGCTTGGATTATTGAATGATACTTAGTGTTTTCGCTTCGGCCCAGGCATTTTCCAGATCGTAGAATTCCCTGTATTCGGGCGCAAATAAATGAATTATAAGGTCACCATAATCCAGTAGAGTCCAACCACTGGTGTGGTCACCTTCTTTGTGGTGAATATTATGGCCCTCCGACTTAAGGGAAAACTCCATATCTGAAGCGATCGCCCTCAAATGACGGGATGATTGAGCGGTAAGCACGACAAAATAATCAGCAAACTCACTTATTCCTCTTACGTCCAAGAGGTGGATATTTTCGGCCTGGAGTTCTACAGCAGAATGCACAGCTATATCAGCTGCTTCCCTGCCAGTATCTTTTTCTGAGTCAACCATAAGGGTAGAATTATATATTCTTTAACACTATGGTGTTATTTTTATAACAATCAAACATTTATGTGCTAGCCTAATTGTATGGAAAAGAAAAAAATAATTGTTGCAATGAGTGGTGGTGTAGATTCATCCGTCGCTGCTTTACTGCTTAAAAATCAGGGATATGATGTCGTAGGGATGACCTTACGCCTATGGACTGAAGATTCATCTAATTCTCATGGGGCCAATAATCGTTGCTGCTCCGTAGAAGATGTAGAAGATGCTAGACGTGTGTGCCAGATGATAGGGATACCGCACTATTTTGTGAATTTTGAAAAAGAATTCCAAGAACACGTTGTCGATTACTTTATAAGCGAATATGACACCGGAAGGACGCCTCATCCCTGCTTGGCTTGCAACGATAAAATCAAGTTCGATTTTTTACTCAGACGGGCACTTTTCTTGGATGCTGACTATATTGCGACGGGTCATTATGCAAGGCTGACAGAAAGTGATAACGGATTTCATCTCCTTCAGGGGATAGATAACAGTAAAGATCAATCTTATGTTTTGTATACATTGACACAGCAGGAGCTCAGCCGTCTGAAGTTTCCAGTGGGAGAATATACCAAAGAAGATATAAGGAAAATGGCGGAAGAGGCAGGCTTACTTGTAGCAGGCAAGCCGGATAGCCAAGAAATATGTTTTATACCAAGTGGCAATTACCGTGACTTCGTCAAAGAAAGGGTTAAACCTAAAAAGGGAAACTTTGTGGACCCTAATGGGAATGTCTTAGGTGAGCACCCAGGAATACAGTTTTTCACCGTGGGACAGAGGCGGAAATTAGGTATCAATTCCAATGACGGGGAACCAAGGTATGTGGTGAAGATAAATTCTGATACCAATGAGGTGGTTTTGGGTGCAGATGAAGATCTGATGGAAACTGATTTTACGGCAAATAAATTAAGCTTCACTTCAGAAGTTGAAATAGGTTCTGAGATCAAAGTAAAAGCTAGAATCAGATATAAAGCGAATGAAGAGCCAGCTGTGGTTGTGATCAGGGACGGATACGCAGACATAACATTCCTTGAACCCCAGCGGGCTATTACCCCGGGTCAACCAGTTGTGTTTTACCGCGACGAAGAGATGATAGGTGGGGGAATTATCGAAGACCTAAAGGTAGATTCCTCCCGTTCAAAAGCAACCTCCGCTGTAGCTATATCCTAGTTTAACCAAAGGGTGTCTCCGGTTATGACCTCTCTCGAGATAGAGCGGAAACTTAATTCCCAAGGATTTGGTCTGGTTGGAGGTGTAGATGAGGTTGGTAGAGGCTGCCTTGCTGGCCCTGTGGCTGCAGGGTTTGTGATTTTTCCTGCTGATGTTGACGATCATATTTTGTCGCAAATCACCGATAGTAAGAAGCTTACATCTATAAAGAGACAGGCTCTTCTAAAGGTAATCCAATCAGAGGCTTTATCTGCCCAGGTAGGATGGGCGAGCGTGGACGAAATAGATAGTATGGGGATAGCGCCAGCAACAAAATTGGCGATGCAAAGGGCCATAGAAGAATCACTTATCAGGCCTGATTATCTCTTGATAGATGCCGTTAAATTGGATGGCCTTCCCGTTCCCCAGCAATCCATAATAAAAGGTGATCAAATTTCGCGAACTATTGCGGCAGCCTCTATTGTCGCTAAAGTCATAAGGGACCAGTACATGTCTGACATATCACTCAAATATCCAGGTTATCATTTTGAGAAGAATAAAGGATATGGTACTAAGGACCATATGATTGCTATAAAATCTTTGGGACCGACAGATTTACATAGAGTAAGCTTTGAACCTGTTGCCAGTATGAACTCCTGACGAGGTTGGCATGCCAATATATGAATACAAATGCGAAGATTGTGAAAACGAATTTGAGTTGTTTTTCAAATCTTTTAGTTCAATTAAAGATCCAAAATGCCCCTCATGTGATTCTTCCGACGTCGGGAAGAAATTGTCCAAAGTTACATTTAAATTTGGAGGGATGCTAAACAGTACCGAGGGCGATAATTACTATTCGGATCCTTCAAACATTGGCAAAAATGTGGAAGCTTCCTTCTCCAAACATGGTGTTCAAATGCCGGACAGCGTTCGGAAATCCATTGATGACGCAAGAGGTGGAAAAATGCCAGACGGGTTAGATATATAAAGGACGCAATTTCATGAATGACCTTTTGATTTCAATGTGTACAGATATCTCACGGTTTGTGCCGGATGATGAAATTGATTTAAAGATCGGTCTAGGGAACATAATTGGAACAGAAAATCTACTTAAGTCCGAGATATCTCAGGGAGAAGAGCCTGAAAAAGGATTGAATCTTTGTAATGCAGCTTTGGCACTTTCTGACTTTGATCAATCTGTTGGGGAACGCACAAAGGAATGTATTCAGAAAATCAAAGACTACTTCTCTCTACAATTGCGTTTGTTATATCGCAGAAAAATGACGGGCATTTACATAATAGTCGACCCGGAAGCAACAAATAATGTGGATGTTTGTGAAATGACAAAGATGTCATTGGAAGGTGGCGTAAAGGTCGTACAATACAGGGATAAATTAAATGATCGGGAACCATTCTTAGATAACTGCTATAGAATCAAAGATCTTTGTTATCAATATGACGCTGCTTTCGTCGTAAATGATGCAGTCGATGTGGCAATGCTTGCTTCTGCTGATTTTCTTCATGTTGGGCAATCCGATATGCCGGTAAAGGAAGCTCGGAGAATTTTGAAACCTTTTCAAGGTATTGGTAGATCAAATGGAGGGACGTCAGAGTCATCAGAATCAGAAGAATTCGGTGTTGACTACCTAGCTGTTGGGGCAATTTATGCAACATCTACTATGGGTAAATCTGCCAGGAGTCCTTTAGGTCCATCTATGATCACCAAAGTGAAATCACAAAGTGGTCTGCCGATAGTGGCAATTGGTGGTATAACAATCGATAATCTACCTGATGTTATCCAGGCGGGGGCTGATTCTGTGTGTATGGTGAGCGCTATCACCATGTCAAAAGATCCTGAATCATCAGCCAGGCAATTGGTTAATGTATGGGAATCTTCTATTTAGGACCAAAATAGATTATTTGTCACATTATGGGTCTCATCTATATTGACCAATGTTTCCCGACAAGAGAAAATTGTTGATTGTGCAAGTTCATATAAATTGAAAATTTTGCACAGGAATTTTCCAAGTTTTAGGAGGATACAATGGAACAAATTCAGATTGTTGCTCTTGTCGCCTCAATAGTCTCCTTGGCTTTTGCTGCTTACCTTACGTCGAATGTTCTAAAAAAAGACGAAGGTAATGACCAGATCCGATTCATCGGTAAGGCTATACAAGAAGGAGCTATGGCGTTTCTCTCAAGAGAATACAGGCTACTAGCGATATTTGTGGTTGTGATGGCGGTCATTTTGGCTGCATTCATTGACTTTGATGTCACGGGTAGAGTCGGTAACGACAGCGCTTCAGTACCAGGAACAGCCATCGCTTACCTGGTTGGGGCCATCGGTTCAGCTTTGGCTGGATTTATTGGTATGAGCATTGCAGTGAGAGCTAATACTCGAACTACTGTGCAGGCAATACAAGGGTTAAACCCTGCTTTGCGGGTTGCATTCAATAGTGGTGCGGTGATGGGGCTTTCAGTGGTTGGCCTTGCACTCTTAGGTGTTACTTTAATGTTCGTCGTATTCAACAATGATGCCACTATCGTTGCTGGTTTTGGTTTTGGAGCATCATCTATTGCTCTGTTTGCCAGAGTTGGTGGAGGTATTTATACCAAAGCTGCAGACGTTGGGGCTGACCTTGTTGGGAAAGTTGAACAAGGAATACCAGAAGATGACCCTCGTAACCCTGCCACCGTCGCGGATAATGTTGGTGACAATGTTGGTGACGTTGCAGGAATGGGTGCGGACTTATTTGAATCTTATGTGGGATCGATAATAGCAACCGTAGCACTGGCTGCTGTTGGCGCTACAGCTTTAGGTGGGCAACAACTCGATTTGGTTTTGTTCCCTCTGTTAGTAGCTTCTATAGGAATATTTTCGTCAATTATTGGTACCTTCCTGGTTAGAACCGGCGAAGGAGCAGATATGGGACGATTGCTTTGGTCTTTAAGAACTGGAATTTTTGCTGCTGGAGCGCTTGTGCTCATTGGCACAGGAGTCCTCGTAACAGTACTGGACCTGAGTTTTGATCTATTCTGGGTAGTCCTGATAGGGCTAGTAGCTGGGCAGTTGATTGGAACTGCCTCAGAGTACTACACATCTTACGAATACAGCCCTACCAAGAAGTTGGCTGAACAATCTGAAACTGGTCCTGCCACAATCATGATTGGCGGACTGGGGCTCGGTATGGTTAGTACGGTCGCTCCGGGTATAGTGGTTATATTAGCTATGTGGTTGTCCTATGAGGTTGCTGATCTTTATGGGGTAGCACTTGCTGCTGTCGGTATGTTGTCAACATTGGGTATTACATTGGCAACTGATGCGTATGGGCCAGTTGCTGATAATGCAGGTGGAATTGCCGAACAAGCAGGCCTGGACCCAGAAGTTAGGGAACGAACTGATGCTCTCGATTCCCTAGGTAATACCACAGCCGCCACAGGGAAAGGATTCGCTATTGGGTCCGCTGTTCTTACAGCTTTGGCTTTGATGGCAGCATATGCCCAGGTGGTAGGGATAACAGTATTCAATCTCATGGATGTAAAAGTCATGATGGGTCTCATAATAGGAGCTATTATGCCTTTCCTCTTTGCAGCCTTAACAATGCAGGCTGTTGGAAGAGCTGCATATGCCATGGTTCAAGAGGTTAGAAGACAGTTTAGGGAAATCAAAGGTTTACTAGAAGGTACCGCTGACGCTGACTATGCGAGAGCTGTAGATATTTCAACCCAAGGTGCTATGAAAGAAATGGTAGTACCAGGACTGATTGCAGTGGCGGTTCCCATTATAGTTGGTGCTATATTGGGCCCAGAGGCCTTAGGTGGCCTGCTGATAGGTTCGATCGCAACTGGCTTTTTATTTGCAATAATGATGGCAAATGCGGGTGGAGCTTGGGACAATGCCAAGAAATATATCGAGGCAGGTCATTTAGGAGGAAAAGGGTCGGATGAGCATTCTGCAGCTGTCGTAGGTGACACTGTAGGAGATCCATTCAAGGACACCTCCGGACCTGCACTGAATATATTGCTTAAGTTGATGTCTATAGTTGCGTTGGTGTTTGGACCTTTGTTTATAGGCTAGAAAAATATAGCTATAAAGCAGATTTTTATGAGGGCGGTGTTACATCGCCCTCATTTTTTTTGTTCCAGGTTCCGCATCTTTTTCTTGGGGGAGATGATTTTAATATGAACCTGGTATCTTAACTAATCTTCCTGACCCGTCCCTGTATTCCCCTATTATCAGCTTGTACACGAAATAGGTGTTATGTATTAGATCTGCCAAAAGGAACAATATTGCCGGGACCCATAAGGATAGTGAAAAGAAAATTATGGCTGTTATCAATAGAGACAAGTCGAATAATCCGTGAAGCCACCTTCCAACGTAAAAATGGTGTATTCCCAGCGTGCCTAATATACCTGCAAGACATACTGCAGTGACGTAGGACTTCTTAGAGGGTTCTTTGGCTTCAATCTCACTGGTGTCTTTCTTGCCTACATCATTGCCACAGCTACCACAGTATTTTGTCCCCGATGTATAAGGCGCCTGACATACAGAGCAATTCATATTATCAATTCCCAAAACCAAATAGGTTAGGTGATGACCTTCCTATGGCTTTATGGGCAACCCGTTGCTGTCTTTAAAGCTGCCAACAGCGATCCTTATTAGATCAATTAGAGTCCAAATACCTAAACCGCCAAGCGTAAGAATCATTAGGATGCCAGTAACTACCTTCCCCACATAGAATCTGTGAACACCAAGGCCACCAAGCAATATGCACAGGATCAGAGCTGGCACGAAACCTTTCGGACTTTTTTGCTCATCCATATAAAACCCTCCAATTATGAATATTAAATAGGAAAATATATTATTCTGAGTATATGCGGATGGTTTCTTTTATTGACCCCCTTTTAGGTGTTTTTTATTAAATTGCCTGTACTATTTGGAGAAATAGTCTGTTGGTGTCTTTTATTGACGATATGGAGGATATTAGGGATGTCTGATTCAGCTACCAAACATAGTGACGTCATTGTTATCGGGACAGGAGCGGTTGGAAGCGCTGCAATGTACTATCTTGCAAGAAATGGCTTTGATGTCATTGGATTAGATAGATTCCCTGCCGCACATGACAAAGGATCTTCACACGGACAAACGAGGATAATCAGACTCGCTTATTTTGAACATCCTAATTATGTCCCATTATTGAAAAGGTCATATGAACTTTGGGAAGACTTGGAAGAAGTATCCGGTAGTGATCTCTACACGGAAAGCGGACTTATTCAGGTCGGCCCCCCAGATGGCGAAATAGTCGCAGGAGTTAGGGAATCTGCAGCTATGCATAATCTCACTGTTGAAGAGGTAACCCAGGCTGACGTGCAACGTTCTTATCCAGGGTTTTCTATTCCGGATGGCATGGAAGCCGTTTTTGAAAAAAGGGCAGGATTTCTTAAGGTGGAAAAATGCATTCAAACGTTTCTAGATCTGGCACAAAACTCGGGAGCGCGACTACATACTGGAATTGAGGTTCTAGGTTGGGAACCTGATTCCAGTGATAGGATTTCTGTAATCACGAATAATGGTGTATTCACTGCAGATAGAGTAATTGTTACTGCTGGTGCCTGGGCTGGAGATCTATTAGACGGATTAGGGGTGAATCTGACAGTTGTTCGTAAATCTTTGTTTTGGTTCCAGTCAGACAATATCTATGAATTGGATTCCGGGTGCCCTGCATTTTTTTATGAAACCCCAGAAGGCTCATTCTATGGGTTTCCTTCTATCGATGAACTGGGGTTAAAGGTAGCTGAACATACAGGAGGAGAAGCTGTGGTAGACCCATTGGAGGTCGATAGGTCCAAGCATAGAGATGATGAAGCCAAAATCGAATATTTTCTGCAGGAGTATCTAACAACTATGAACTCCCCTACCCTGACAGATCACAAAGTTTGTATGTACACACGCTCTCCTGACGAAGATTTCATTATAGATAAAGTTGAGGAACATCCGCAGGTAAGTTACGTGGCAGGTTTATCTGGGCACGGGTTTAAAATGGCGAGCGTACTGGGAGAAATTATGGCCGATATGGCCACTAAAGGATCGACAGAGCATCCTATTGAGTTTTTGTCGGCTAATAGATTCAATCTCTAATTAAATCAAACGAGCATTTATGACTCGTGACCAGTTATAATGTTTTCTCTGCCTTGAGCAGTAAGAGTTTGAAATGCCCAGGTGGCGGAATGGTAGACGCGGCGGACTTAAAATCCGCTTCTCGATAAGAGAGTGGGGGTTCGAGTCCCTTCCTGGGCACCACTTTTCAGGGATGCCAATGCGGGGTTAGGCCGCTAGAATCCTTCCCTTATAAAGTCA